>Ga0268360_1001219_pt1 | contig 29169 bp, 22 predicted proteins | sample BioMet11_FD_192465 | JGI IMG/M metagenome (GOLD analysis project Ga0268360, IMG submission 192465) | Sewage microbial communities from Oakland, California, United States - Biofuel 11 (Illumina Assembly) | ecosystem: Engineered > Wastewater > Sewage > Unclassified | place: USA: California... | reverse complement strand
GGCGGGAAGCCGTACACACGGTGCGGGCGATGAGCGTATCGCCCGCCTTGCCAGCAACGAGAACCCCGAGGGTCCGTCGCCGGCAGCGGTAAAGGCAGCGCAGGAAGCGGTTCTCACCGCGAACCGCTATCCTGACGAACGGGTGGACGTGCTCGTATCGGCCTTAAAGGCGCACTACGGGGACTACACCTTTGTCGCCGGCGTCGGCATGGACGGGGTGATCGAGACCCTGATGCGGACGCTCGTCGATCCGGGCGATACCATTGTCATCTCGACCCCGACGTTCTCCTTCTACGGGCTTGCCGCGCAGGCACAGGGAGCAAAGGTCGTCCGCGTCCCGCGTCGTGCTGATTTCTCAGTGGACACGGATGTACTCATCAGGGCCGCAAAAGGCGCGAAGATCGTGGTGCTCTGCACCCCCAACAACCCGACCGGGAACGCCACCAGCACCGGTGACGTGGAACGGGTGCTCGATGAGATCGACGGTATCCTTTTCCTGGACAACGCGTACGTCGAATTCTCGGGGATCGACTATCTCCCCTTACTGAGGAAGTACGAGAACCTGGTCATTGGCCGGACGTTTTCGAAAGTGTACTCTCTTGCCGGCCTCCGGATCGGATACGCATTCGTCCCGGCCTGGCTCCAGCCGTATTATACCCGGGCGGGAACGCCGTTTACGGTGAACGCGGTCTCGGCGGCGGCAGCGGCGGCGGCCCTCTCCGACCAGGAGCATGTGTCCCGGTATGTCACGCAGGTAACGGCATGGCGGCAGCGGCTGGCCACGGAACTGAAGTATCCCATGCTGCCGTCAGATGCCAACTTTGTCATGATCGATGTGGCGCCGCACAAGAGCGACGATGTCGTGGAAAAACTCGCCGAAAAGAACGTGCTCGTGCGCTCGTGCAGAAGTTTTACGGGCCTTGCCGATCATTATATCCGGGTGAGTATCGGGGACGATTGGGAGAACGAACGGCTGGTCCGGGAGTTAAACGTCTTATGATGTGCGGGATCACCGGGACGCCGGGGACGGGAAAGTCAACAGTTGCGGAGGAGCTTGCCCGCCGCGGCCATGCCGTGGTCCACATCACCGATATCGTGGGGCCCTATGCGCTCGGAAGCGACCCGGATCGCGACACCCGGGTCATCGACACCGATAAGATGGCTGACGAGTTCGTGCCCTTCGACGGTTTTGTCGAGGGACACTTCGCCCACCTGCTTCCCTGCGAGCGCATGGTCGTGCTCCGGCTTCGGCCCGACGAGCTGGAAAAGCGGCTTGCCGCCCGGGGGTATTCGAAGGAGAAGATCGGGGAGAACCGTGACGCCGAGGCGCTCGATGTCTGCCTGATCGAGACCGTAGCGGAGTACGGCCCGGAGGAGATCCTGGAGATCGATACCACCGGTATGAGCCCGGAGGCATGTGCCGATGCAATCGAGCAGTTCTTTGCGGGCAAGATCCCGGCATCGTTCGGGTCGATCGACTGGTCTGCATTTGTCGAGGTAAGTCCATGACGCTCGACCAGTATCGCCCCCATGTCAAGGTCTACTTCGACCCGCTCGTCCGCTGCGCCATCCGCTGGAAGATTACCCCCAACATCCTGACGATCGCAGCGCTTCTTGCATCGCTTGTTGCCGGCATCCTTTTCTTTTTGCAGATGACGGTCTGGGCGGTCCTTGCGGTGGCCGCCAATGCCTTCTTCGATGCAATGGACGGGGCGGTTGCACGGGAGACCAAGAGCCAGAGCCTGCGGGGCGATTTCCTCGACCATGCGGTGGACCGGTACGCGGACATCTTCATCATTACCGGGATCTTCGCAAGCGGTCTCGTGCCCTGGCCGATCGGGGTGCTTGCCCTTACCGGGGTTTTGATGTCCTCGTATCTGGGGACGCAGGCGCAGGCGGTCGGCGTGGGGCGGTACTACGGCGGCGTGCTCGGACGGGCCGACCGGCTCGTGCTCATCATGGTGGTAGGGATCGTATTCATCCTCTACCCCCAAACGATCTACGGCCTGAACCTGCTGGGCTGGCTCCTCCTCCTCTTCGGGGTCTTCGGCCATGTGACCGCGTTCCAGCGGTTCGCGTACGTGTGGCTCAAGCTGGAGTAATCGAATTTCCTTTTTTTCCCGCAAAACAGGGACTATTTCAAGGTCTCTTCCTCAGCAGCAGAACACCAAACCCAATCATTCGGGTATCGGTCGGTGTTTATCCCTGCACCGGGTCCGGAGGTGTCCCGGTACCGGTTTTGTCCTTTAGCATGTGCTTGTACCAGACAAACCACGGATTGTCGATGAAGCCGATGATGTTCTTGCTGATGATCTGCCCGATGATGAGGGGCAGGACGGGCATGATCCCCAGGTCACGATGGTGAGGCTGGCTATCCAGAGGATCCAGAAGAGCATACCCGGGTATATTGCGGCGGGCGGGTAATAGCGGTTGTGTCAGGCCCGGAGTGTTTCCGTTGGGCGAGTGCTGTCGAGGATATACCACTCCCCTTTTTAATTGCCCTTTTCAAATAGTGAGATGATTTTCTGGTTTTATTTACGTTCCAGATTCTCAAACGCTTTATATCTTTCAATCTGTGATTTTGTAATTGAGGGTTTGGTATTTTCAATAATGTATTCAAGAAGACCCTGCTCAACCTCATCCAGATCATCATGAACAGCCCTCCTTCCTGCGTCCGCTATAATCATGGAGATATCTGAACTTGAGAAATAATTTGTCATATCAGCAAGTTTTGCATAGTTGATATCTGGTGAATGGGCACATTTTAAAAGCCCGTTACGGAAAAGTTCTGTCCGTGCCTCCAGATCCGGTGGGGCAATAGATATTCGTTTATCCATTCGTCCTGATCGCATGATCGCAGAATCAATAAGATCGGGCTGGTTTGTTGCACCGATGACCAAAATCCCTCTCTTACTTGCATCGTTCAACTGTGAGAGGAATTCATTGATTTCTTCCTGCCGATTGGATGCGTTATCGCCCAAAGATTCACGTTTTGGAACAAGTGCTTCTATTTCATCAAAGAAGAGAATGGTAGGAGCATTGTTCTTTGCCTCCTCAAAAATTTTCGCAATAATCTCAGATGTTCCATGAATATATGTAGAGCTGACACTTGAAGGTGAGATCTCTTTAAAATTGTAGCCGATCTCTTCTGCCAGTTTACGAACAATAAATGTCTTCCCGCATCCCGGCGGACCAAATAAGAGAATTCCATTAGGTACGGATACGTTGAATTTTTTAAATTTTTCAGGATTTTTCAGAGGCTCAATGACATCTTTGGTCAGGATATCCTTTAGCTCCTGCATGCCTGCAACACAGGCAAACCCTGTTGGTTCATTGCTTTTTTTCTTCTCTTCAGGTCGTTGGAATTTCTTTTTTTGTTTGCTGGCTACCTTTTCAGATTGTTTTTGTTTATCAGCGTCAGCTTGACAAACAGACTGAGGAGATTTTTTTTCTATTGCCTTTATGTCCGGTTTCGTAGGGAGTGTGGTTGCAGAACTATCTCGTTTGGGCTCTTCATCAGGGTTTTCATCAGTCGCTTTCGACTCAGTATCAATCTCATTATTTATTGTATCTAGTAATTCGGAAGCTTCATTTTGATCGGGATCAACCTCGATAGCTGTTTCTACTAATGCTTTTGCATCTTCCAAGGAGCCAAGGTGATATAATGCACATGCTTTACCATAGAGAGCATCATAGTTTTCATCATCATGTTCAAGTGCGTCATCAAATGCAGATAACGCATCCTCATATTTTTCCAAATCCAGATATGCTGCACCACATAATGTAGATGCTATGACAAAATCGTCAGTATCGAGGCCGAGTTCTTTTGAAGTCTCCAGGTTTTTTAGGCCCAATCTGAGTTTTTCATGAGTGACAAGAATGACTCCTTTTTGATAGTAGGCATCAGAATAGTCTGCATCACACTTTATTGCAGAATCAAATGCGAGGATTGCATTTTCCATATCATCCAGATTCAAACAGCATAAGCCTCGATTGTACCAGACCGCAGGATCTGAATCATTGAGGTTTATTGCATGATCAAATGCATCAAGGGCTTTCTTGTAGGACTGTTCAGCAAAATAAGAGCTCCCCTTATCGAACCATTCGTTATAGGTTTTTGAAAAAAGACTCATGATATCCGCCAATTTAATTATAAATTATCTGTATCTGTTTAATTCTAATTTACGTTTTCAAATTTATTATTATAATGAAAATTGAAATAACCCCCTCTTGTTTCATTGAATTATCTACAATTTTCACTTAATTATTATAGAGTCATAGTTTTTTCGTTGAGCTCCCGGACGTATTCCAGCGCTGCTATCGCGTCCTCTTTCTTCTGGTCGGCAGGGTTTGCGGCAGCGAAAGCAAGGAACCGCTCTTTTGTGGCGGCATCAATGGCATTTCCTGCTGCATCGGCGATCTTTTTGTAGGTCCGCTGCGGGTAGAAGACCGATTTTGCAGCGGCGAGCAGGGCCGCGTTGTCGGCTGCCGTGATGATGCCGGCTGCCTCGGCTTTGTGTAAGGTGCAGCGGATGTTGATGAGGGGCTCTGACAGGGCATAGCCTGATGCCGGGTCAAAGACGAGCGCCACTTCATCATCGGAGACAAGTTTCCCGTCCCGGTAGAGCCCGAAGATCTTCCCGATGCCGGTCATCCCGAGCGTGTAGAGTTCGGCTGCCCGGAGCGCCCCCATGCTCGATGCCCCGACAACCGTGATGCCCTGTTTTACAGCCGCAAGAACCTCGCGGTGGGCAACGGCCGCTTCCTGGTGGAAGACCCCGTCGATGAGAACGATGATCCCTGCACCGTCGGCAGCGGCCCGCAGGATATCGCCCCGTTTCGCCGGCGGCCGGTACTCTGCCGAAAGAATCTTTTCCGCCGCTGCCCGGTCAAGGCTTGGCCCGAGAAAGACGATGGTTTTTGGCATGTTTCAGGCGCTCCCCTCTCCGCTCCGGGTCCATGGCGTACACTTCGAGGCCCGGGACAATGACCCGGACCACCGGCACCCCGATCTCTTCCCGGGTCAGATCCACCACGATCACCCGGGAGAGGCCCTGTTTATTCAGGGCGTTGATGGCATTCCGGATATCGATTGCGAAATCGTCGGTATCGTACGATGCGAGCGTCGGGTAGTCAACGGTGCCGTTGTCCTTAAACCAGTAGCCGTTGATCCGCTTCATCCGGTCGTAGCCCATCCGGTTTTTGAGACCGACGGTTGCCGTGTCCTCGCGGGCCCCGTGGATCTGGGTGAGCCGGCTCTGTGCCACCTCGGTGAGCGCCCGCATCACCGCGATCCTCGCGCTCGTGTGGGTGCCGATCCCGATGGTGAGAAGCGCCGGGTCTTTTAAGAGCACGTCGTCTGCCACTGCTGCCATCGTGGGAATGCCAACGTCGCTCGTGATATCCCGGACAATCACCTCGACCTGTGCGTCGGCGAACTTCTTTTGCATGTCAGCGAGCATCGGGTCGTCGATGGCGGTTACTGCCGGGCCGGTATCCCGTGTTGCCTCTACAAGCGACCATGCGTCCCGTTCGATCACTTCGCAGAGGGCGTGGAAGATCGCCTCCTCTCTGGTGTTTCCCGAGGCAAGGCCGTTTGTGGAGGTGCGGAAGATCTGTCGGAAATTCCGGGGAAGCGGGTGGAAGACCGCCTGTGCCGGGACAAAAACCGGTTCGTTGTTTGCGATATCCCAGCCCTCAACCCAGGGAAAGACATGTTCGGTGTCCGTGCCGGCCGGGAGGATGAGGTCGCCGGGGTCGATTGCGGTTTCAGTCCGCGAGATCATCTCGTAGGTGTCGAGCCTGACCTTCCGGTCGTGGACCTCGGACGAATAGCGTTCTATCCCCTCCATGATCCCGGAGATCTTCGATTCCTCGACGGTCGCGCCCTTGCCGTTGTAGACCGTGATCGCCCCGTCCTCCGCGGTGGGCCGGATACAGGAGAAGACCGGGATGCCGATCCGGTCCAGGCTGGTGATATCCGCTACCCGGGTGATGCCGGCTGCGGGGACTTTTGGTTCGATGCGGGCGAGGGTTTCTCTTAGCGGGACGGCACGCTGGGTCTCGTAACGGTAGGTTTTCTTGCAGGACGCGATCTGCATGGGGGTCACCGGGTGTCTCTGGCGGGGCAGAGACCATGTTTCCTATGGTGAAACTGTGGCCGGGTATATCCCGTCATAACGGCAACAGGAGAGTATGGACTATCTCTACCTTGCCCTGAAGTTTGTGATCGGCGGAGGCGTTATCGCAGGTGTGACGCTCCTTGCCGAGCACGTAAACCCGAAGTACGGGGCTATCCTTGTCGCCGCACCGCTAATCACCACGCTTGCCATCCTCTTTGTCTATTCCGAGGCAGGGCAGGCCGTTGCCCGGGAGCTCACGGTCGGTGCGTTCTGGTTCGCGCTCCCGACCCTGCTCTTTCTTGCCGTGCTCGCATTTTTGCTGGGCCGCTACCCGGCGGTCCCGAGTTTTGGCGGGGCGTTTCTTGTCTGGCTTATGGCCGCGGCAGCGATGAACCGGGTGATAGTACCGGGGTAAGGGTTGCGATCGGGAAAAAGTGCCCTCTACCGTTTCCAGGGTATCTGTCCGGCAATTGCTAAAAATATAATTACTCTTTTCTTGGTAATCTGCTGATTTCGGGTCACATATTGGTTGTTTAATATGTCCTGTGGCATATTATTTTGATAAAGGCCGAATGCTTTCATGGAAAATCCCCTGCAATTCCCTAAAACCCTGTACGTACTTATCGGGATTACCGGTATCCTCACCATTGCATTTTTTGCTTGTGCGTATTACGTATCCGTTACCCTGGAGAACGGGTACGGCACTCCCGGTATTGTAATATTGTTTGAGAATTTTGGAATCTTATCCGGGATTGCCTGCATTGCCGTCCTCCTGATCTGGATCGTTACAGAAATCTTCGTGAACCGCACAGCACCCGCACGGTTCCGGAAAACGGCACTTTTCATCCTGATACTGCTGGGCATGGAGGCGTACCCGTTGTATCTTGCCTGGGACGGCCATGCCGATATCTGGCTGGCGCTCTACCTCCTCGCATTCGTGTTTGTCCTGGCCATAAACCTCCTGCACTATATCGACCATCGCTGTCCCGGTGTATTTGGTCCGCTGGATTCCCTGACTCAGGATAACCCCAAGTATGTCTCTTGGTGGGACCGAAACACACCCCCAACCGGTGACCGTATAATAGACTGGAATATCATCTATAACGTTACCGGCTGGGGATTTGTCAACGGGGCAGTCCTTTTCTCGTTTATTGTCCCGGGGCTCGGCCAGACCTACAACGGCCAGTATCTCAAAGGGGCGATCTTCCTTGCAGCGACCATGCTTGTCGCATTCTTCTTTGGGCCTTTAGCGATTGTGATCTGGCTACTTGGAACGGCAGAAGCGGCCCTGACCGGAGGGAGGATCATGAAAGGAAGGATCAAAAAACCGGGAAAGGGCATATGGGTGGGAGTTCACCTTATTGGAGGCGGGGGTTTTCTGCTCCTGCTCCTGATGAAGGTCGCCGCTCTGGCCCAGGGGATATATCCTGTTTGATGGGACAATAGCATACCGGGAACGTACAGAGTGTGTACGGCCGACTTTTCCTGTCTCGTGCCGGTAAAAATGTCACAGGTTTATCTCATACCATAGGGAAACTATCAGTGGAATACGAGCGTAAACCCTCGCCCCTCACCACCACAGGAAACTGCGGCGGAAAGGGAACTGTGGAGCGGAAAAGATTGCCATGAAGACCAGCCCGGAAAAAACCCGCCTCATCCGCGAAGCCCTTATGAAAAATCCCCGGGGCCTCAATATTCTCCAAATCGCGGAAAAGACCGGGATCAATCGCATGTCGGCAGGCCGGTACCTTGACGTGATGGCCGCACAGGGCCTTGTGGATATCCAGAGCGTAGGGAACGCCAAGGTGTACTTCCTCTCAAAGCAGATCCCGGTCACCACGTACATGGAATATACCTCGAAACACTACTGCATAACGGACAGCAGCCTCAACGTTGTCCAGCTCAACAAGTGGATCCCGGGTACCGTCGGGATGGCAGAAGAGGATTTCATCGGCCGCTCCCTTCCGGATACGCTCAAAGATGTGGTTACCAACGTGGATGCGTGTCGTGAAGCAATGGAGAAAGCCGTTGCCGGTGAGGCAAGCACCGTTGTCGTGGAGGAGAACTTTAAGGGGACGCACAAGTTTTTCGAGATCCTGCACATGCCGGTCCAGTTCCCTGACGGCTCGCACGGGATGATTGCGATAAGCCAGGATATCACGGACAAGAAACAGCTGGAGATGGCGCTGCGGGACGAGGGGAAGATGTACCGGGAGATCGTGGAGCACATCCCTGCAGTTATCTTTGCCCTTGATGGAGACGGGCGGATTTCCTACATCAGCCCCCGGGTAAGGGAGTATGGGTATGAACCGGAGATACTTGCAGGCCGGCCGTTTACGGATTTTATCGAGCTAAAAGATCACAAGGCCACTCTCGCCGCTCTTGCCACAGCCTCCAGGGAGGGTGCGGCAACAGGGATCCGGTTCCGAGTTGCGGATACGAAGGAACGGGAATCATGGATCGAACTCTCCTGCATGACCATGCGGGACGAAGCAGGTACCTGCACGGGGATTACCGGGGTGCTCCGGGATGTCTCGGGGGCCGGGTCTGTCCGGCCCAAAAAGAAAAATACCGTGAACCAGTAAAACGGTCTGCCCGACTAGAAAAAAGGGCCGGCACGCCGTGGCCGCAAGTGATAATCACTAGTGATTCGCGATTTTTTTAAGAATTCTTCCTTTCAACTTTTTTAAGCACGTATCCGGTTGCTCATAAGAATAAAACCGTCACTCAAGCCCGGGGCCGGACATCGACGACAGGATCTTTCCTTCCCCCGTCTTTCCCCGGGTGCAGGTGAGGAAAAATCCATAGAAGGTCTGGCATTGTACTGCTGGTTGTCGGGACGGGAGGGTCTGGTGTTCTGGGTAGGGATGGCGCTCGCATTCCTGCTTGCAGTACCGGCCGGGGCGGTAAACACTGCCGCGGGAGACAACGGGCCAGTCGCCGCGATCCCGGATCCTTTCATCACTGCTGTAGATGGCGGCATCGCGATCCCGGAATCCGGTACGGCACTGCCCGATATCCGGGAGACCGTTTCATCGTCGCCGTCATTTGCGGCGATTCGTCCGTTCCCGGGAGGTATCTGGTCCCGGTATAATCCCGGAAAGAAGATCGGCATTGCAGCCACCGGCACCGGGGAAGTTGTTCTCGCGGGGGCAAACGGATCTTTTACCCTGCAGCTGGCCGGGATCGGCCGCCCCGATAATTTTCGGGTTGCAGAATCCGGGAAAACCCGGGCATCCGCCGACCGTATCGATATCCTCCGGTCGGGATATACCGAATGGTACTCCAGCAGCAGCGCCGGCATCGAGCAGGGGATGACAGTGGAATCCCGTCCTCCCGGGAACGGGACGCTTATCGTGAATTATACCCTTGCCGGAGATCTTCGCCCGGTTCTTGCCGGCCAGTCGCTCGTCTTCTTTGACGCAGCCGGTCCCGTGATGAACTATGGCGGGCTTGCCGCGCACGATGCAGCCGGCCGGGAACTTCCGGCAACGCTTTCCCTTTCATCAGGTACCCTCACATGGCAGATCGATGACCGGGATGCAGTATACCCGATGGTCATCGACCCATGGATTGCCACGCAGGACGCCGTGCTGACTGCATCCAATGCAAAGTCCGGGGATCAGTTCGGGTGTTCCGTAGCAGTCTCAAAAGACGGGAACACAGCGGTTATCGGGGCAAACTCGGTCATATTGAATTCTAAAAAATCCGCGGGCCAGGCCTATGTTTTTACCCGAAGCGGGGAAGAATGGAGCCAGTCCGCGACCCTCAATTCTAATCCGGTACAGTATGCCGGGTTCGGAGGAGCAGTAGCGGTTTCTGATAATGGGACCCGCATTGTTATCGGGGCCCAGCAGGATACCGCCAAAGGAATAGGTTATGCCGGCCAAGCCTATGCATTTACCCGGAGCAATGGAGCATGGGGCCCGGCCGTAATCCTTAATGCCAGCGACGCCACGGCGGGGGCACTGTTCGGGAGTTCTGTTGCGATCTCCGGAGACGGGACCATAGCTGTCATCGGGGCGGAGCAGGCCAGTACCTCTGACCCCGATGTGAGCCCCGGCCAGGCTTATGTTTTCACAAATGACGGAAGTACGTGGACCCAGGTCGCGTTTTTGAATGCTTCCTCCGATGAAGAAGACCAGGCATCATTTGGGAATTCCGTGGCGGTATCCGAAGACGGGAACACGATTCTTGTCGGATCGTATACCGCCCCGGTAGGATCGGTCTGTGCCGGCCGGGTATTTGTCTTTACCCGGAGCGGGGTTGTATGGAGCCAGTCGGCAGTCCTGAACGCTCCCGATACGGAAGATGTGGAACATTTTGGCAATTCCATAGCCCTTGTTCCTGACGGGAACACTACTATTATCGGCGCCCCCGGGGTTAACAGTAATGCCGGCCGGGTCTATGCTTTTATCAAAAACGGGGAAGTATGGAGCCAGTTGGCAGCCCTGAACCCTGCGAGCCCCGAAGCCGGTGCTAATTTCGGGAATTCTGTCGCTATTTCGGAAGATGGGAATACCGCAGTTATCGGTGCATACGGGGTTAACAGCAGTGTCGGCCAGGCGTATGCCTTTACCCGGAGTGGAAATACATGGGCCCAGTTGGTAATCCTTAATCCTAATAGCTTGGAAACCAAAGCTCAGTTTGGATCTTCGGTGGCATTATCAGAGAAAAACCCGATCATCGGTGCAATCAATGCCAACAGTAAAAAAGGTACGGTGTATGCCTTTTCGATAACCTACGAGTCTGTTAAACCCGTACTCACCGGTATCAGCCCGGCGTCCGGCATGAATGCCACCGAAAAGACCGTGACTGTCAGCGGTTCAAATTTCGATACCTCGGCATCTCCTGTCGTGAACTTCACCCGCACCGGTTCCCAAAATATCACGCTCGGCGTTGTCCGCGATACCGACACGTCACTTGTCAGGATCGTTCCCGCAGGTATCGAAGCGGGAGTATGGAATGTGACCGTTGTTAATCATGACGGGGAAGAAGGGACGAATGCCTCCGTCACGTATATGGCCCTTGCTCTGCCCTGCCTGACCGGGATCAGTCCGGTATACGGCAGTAACGAAACGGCAACGCTCGTAACGTTGACCGGGACCCAGTTCAGTATGGCCGCTGCCCCGGTCGTGAACCTGACACAAAGCGGGTACGGCAATATCACCCTGACGGGGACCAATCTCTCAACAACGTCATTTACGGTCTCCGTTCCTCAGGATATCCGTGCCGGGACATGGGGTGTCACCGTCATTAACCCGGACGGGCTTGAAGGACCGAATACGTCCGTCACGTATACGGCCCTCTCTCCCCCGCGCCTGACCGGGATAAGCCCGGCATATGGCGCGAATGCCACGTCAACGCTGGTAACGATCACCGGGTCCCTGTTCAACGGCACCGCCGGCACCCCGGTCGTGAACCTGTCCGCATCCGGCTACAGCAATATCACGATGCCTGCAACAAACCTCACATCCACCTCGTTTACGGTATCGGTACCGAACCACAACCTTGCCGCAGTCTGGAATGTCACGGTCATCAACCCGGATGGCCTTGAGGGGACCAATGCCTCCGTTACCTTCACGACAACCGATCCCCCGCCCATAGCAGATTTCACGTTCGATACGGCAGTCGGGCTTACCCCCCTCCCTGTCACGTTTACCGACCAGTCGATCAACGAGCCGACCTCATGGAACTGGGACTTCGGAGACGGGGATACCACCAATGCAACAATGCAGAACCCGGTCCATACGTATGTAACTCCCGGTGTGTATTCGGTCACCCTCTCCGCAACGAACGCACTGGGAACCGGGACAAAGACGGTGCGGAAGGGTATCGAAGTGATGTCCCTTGCGCATGAGAATGCTATCGTAAATGCCGGTTCCGGGGCGGTGGCAAATGGCAAGTTCGGCGCAGCATCAGCTCTCTCTTCTGACGGGAACACTGCGCTTGTCGGAGCGCCATTTAACCCGCTCGGGATAACCCCGGCCGGCAAGGCGTATGTCTTTACCAGAAACGGCGGGACGTGGAGCCGGTCGGCGGTCCTCGTGCCCTCTGATACCGCAAGCAGCGATGCGTTTGGGTATTCCGTGGCACTCTCGGAAGACGGGAATACCGCACTTGTCGGTGCCACTCAGGCGGATGCAGGGGGGAACACCTCCGCCGGCCAGGCATATATCTTCACGAATTCCTCGGGTACATGGACCCAGACTGCGATCCTGAATGCTTCCTCCGATACTGAGGATGGTGCCTGTTTCGGGAACTCTGTGGTATTGTCAGAAGACGGGAACACGGCGTTTGTCGGGGCGTACATGGCATCGGTAGGCGCATATACCACTGCCGGCAAGGTATATGTTTTCCAGAAGGTCGGAGGATCGTGGTCAGAGAGGCAGATCCTGTCCGCATCCGATGCAGGAACGAGTGCCAGTTTCGGAAGTTCTGTTGCGCTGTCCCGTGACAGGACTACGGCAGTTGTCGGGGCCTATTCGGCCGGTGGAAACTCTGCCGGCAGGGCCTATGTTTTTACCGGCAGCAGCGGAGCATGGAGCGAGACAGCGATCCTTGCCGCATCCGATGGACAAAACGGCGACCGGTTTGGATTTTCATCGGCGGTATCAGGTAACGGGGACACCCTGTTTATTGGGGCACCCCTGGCTACGGTGGGTTCGACAGGGCAGGCAGGCAAAGCGTATGTTTTTGTCAGGGACAGTGGAACGTGGCGCAATACGGCAGTCCTGAGTACACCGGAGACATCAGGAATATCCCATTATTTCGGGTATTCCATGGCGCTTTCAGATGACGGGACTACCGCGCTCATCAGCGACATGGGGATTATTGACACGACCCCCGGTCAGGTCTACATCATCCGGTATGATGGGGAAGGGTGGTACAAGAACCAGATCCTCAAAGCATCGGATGTGACCGGCTATGACGGTTTCGGGTGGTCGATTGCGCTACAGGGGACGAACGCACTCCTTGGCGCTGCATGGGCGACATCGGGAACAACGGCCGATGCCGGGCAGGCATATGTATTCTCGGTCACCACGCCCGCACCGGCCCCGGTGGTGACCGGGATCAGCCCGTCGTCCGTGACAAACGCCACCGCTACGCAGGTGACGATCACCGGGACGGCTTTCAATACCACCGGTGTACCGGCTGTTAAACTCATCCATGCCGGCTGGCCGGAGGTCCCCCTGGCCGCCATCAGCGGTACCGGTACGTCGCTAGTCCGGACTATCCCGGCCCATACCGCAGCGGGAACCTGGAACGTGGTGGTCACCAACCCGGACGGACAGGTGGCGACGAATGCATCTGTGACACTCACCGTAACCAAACAGATCACGGCGGATTTCACCGGTACGCCCCTGTCGGGAGAGGCCCCTCTTCCTGTCGCGTTTACCGACACCTCCACCGGTTCGCCCACCACCTGGAGCTGGGATTTCGGGGACGGCAGCACCTCATCAGAGCAGAACCCTTCGCATACCTATACCCGGGCCGGGGCCTTCACGGTCAGCCTTACTGCCCGTGACGGGTCCGCAACGGATACCAAATCAGTTCCCGGGTACATCACGGTCACCTCTGCTGACGAGCCGGTGATTGCAAACTTTGCCGCAGTTCCCCGGACCGGAACCGTACCTCTTGCGGTCTCTTTCACCGACCAGTCCCTGGGTGGCCCGGTGGACTGGTCGTGGTCGTTTGGCGATGGCGGCACTTCCACGGAGCAGAACCCCGTCCATACATATACGCAGACCGGTTCGTTTTCGGTCTCGCTAACGGCGGTCAACGGGTCGTATTCCAACACCACTATGCAGGGGAATTACATTACCGTCACGGCTGTTCCAGTGACTACTCCGACAACCTCACCTGTCACTACCACAACCACCGTCCCGGTGACTACTCCGACAACATCCCCCGTTACCACGACAACAACGGTGCCGGTGACCACGATACCTGCTGCCACCGGCGGTGCCGAAGCGGATACTTCCGGTGACACCGGCCGGGCCACCTCGTTTGTGGCAACTTCCCCCGGAACCCCGGCAGGCGGCACGATGACCTTTGCGGTCAACGAACCGCTCAGCGCCGGCAGCACCGGGTATTCTTACGCGATCCGCTCAGTGAGCATTGTCTCCGGGGAGACCCTTGGATCTACCGATCTCCTCGTGACCGATGCCGGCTCGACCTCACATGCCCCGGATGGCCGGACGGTCGCCGGGATTGTCGCCATTTCACCGGTGGGGGTGAACCCGTCATCGATCAGTTCCGGCACGATTACGTTCGCGGTTTCGGAAAGCTGGCTTACCGATCATGGCCTGATATCGGCAGACATTGTGATGCTGCGGTATCATGACGGTGTCTGGGCGGACCTTCCCACCACCTATCAGTACGAGGCAGGGGGAGCGTGTTACTTTACGGTAACAACGCCCGGGTTCTCGTACTTCGCCATCGCTGCCCGGACCGGAACAGTCTCCGCGAATTCGACCGTGACCGGTATCACCGCCGCATCTGTCCCGGTCAGCGCAACGCAGGTGGCAGCCATGACCTCATCAGCACCGACATCCGTTAACGCTGCTCCCTCCGGGACATCCGTACCGATCACCACCGCAACCACCGCTGTACCGGCCGGGCCTGCCGGTTCGTCTGGTATCCCGGTCCTTACCATCCTTGCCGGTATCGGCGGGATCGCAGTGGTGGCTGTGGGTGCGGTGCTCGTCCGCCGCTGGTGGATCCGGAGACAGAACCCGGCGCTGTTTAAGGAGTACGACTGAATTTTTTTAGAAAACCGGTTGTTTCAGAGGATAAAAAAAGGGAAAGAGACGTTAAATGACTGAAAAAAAACAGGGCAGACCTGTAACGAATTATGATCGTACGGGGGTATTTTTCCTGTGCGCCGTTATTATAATGGGACTCCTGCTCGTCCTGCCGGTGTCCGCAGATGGATCTGCAAACGTGTCCGGGACAACAGGCATTACCGTTGAGCAGGCACCGGTTAACCCGGCCTTTGAACAGTATCTGCAGAAAACAGCGTCTCCGCAGAAGATGATGCTCTCTGCCGTATCCAGTCAGGCATACACGCACCCGCTGGGCCTGATTCCCTCCCCGATCTACCGTCCCGGGATTACCGATACGCAGGTGTCGGGATCGAATACAACGGTCTCTTTCTCGGGTTCCCGTTCCCGTTTCGATCTGCGGACATCAGGAAAAGTGAGTTCGGTCAAAGACCAGACTCACTTTGGGACGTGCTGGGCGTTTGCGACTATGGGATCCCTTGAATCGTCCCTCATGCCCGCAACACCCGCGCCGGATTTCTCGGAAAAAAACCTCGCAAATCTCGCCGGCTTTAGCTATGATATCCCAGACGGCGGAGGCAACATGTGGATGTCTGCTGCCTACCTGACGCGGTGGAACGGTCCGGTGAACGAAGCATCCGATCCATACCCTACAGGATGGAACTGGACCCCCCCCTCCGACACCTATCCTGCGGTGGAACACGTCCAGAACATCGTGTTCTTTCCCGCCCGCACCAGCCGGACCGATACGTCCACGCTTAAGAATGCTCTGACGACCCGGGGTGCAGTGTATTCCTCCTTTTACTGGGGCAATGCGTTTTACAACGCCACCCATGCTTCGTATTACGAGCCGCCATCGGCATACGATCCTTCCTCGGGGGGAGGTCATGCGGTGACAATTGTCGGCTGGGACGATTCCTGGGAGGCAGCAAACTTTTCCACGGTTCCGGACGGGCCCGGGGCATGGATTGTCAAGAACAGCTGGGGTACCGACTGGGGCGACAGCGGCTACTTCTACATGTCGTACTATGACAAATATTTCGGTTCTGTCCTCCAATCGGACGGGGATTATTATGATACTGCCGTGTTTAGCGGCGAGAGCACGTCAGATTACCAAGCCCTCTATTCCTACGATACCCTGGGAGAAGTGACCGATTATTATGTAACCTCAAAAAAGACGGGATCGTTTGCCAATGTCTTTACCGCCACCGCACCGGGAACCCTTGCGGCGGTCGGATTTTATACCACAGACCTGAATGTTCCCTGCACCATCAGCATTTATAAAAACCCGGCATCGGGACCGGTCGATACAACGCCCGCTGCTCAGTTCAATGTGACGCTTGCCGACATGGGCTATCATACCGTACCGATACCATCAGGACTCACGATTCCTCTCACAACAGGGGACCGATTCTCGGTCGTGGTCTCTGTCACCAACCCGACGTACGATTACTTCATCCCGGTCGAAAAGAATTATCAAGGGTATACCAGTAATATCACCTCGGAGTACGGCCAGTCGTATGTCTTTTACGACAGCGAATGGGGATGGGTTGACTGGAAAGATCTTGTCGATAACAGCCATATCTGCGTAAAGGCGTATGCCACAGCGGTGCAGGGCGGAACGGAAAACAGCGGCGGAGACAGCGGCAGCCCGGGTGTCGGCGGGTCTACATCGGCATCCGTTTCCGGCATTGTTGCCGGACAGCCGGCGACTTTTTCCTTTAACCAGAATCCGTGTCTCTCCGCACCGGTTGCGCTGGATGCGGTGCAGCTCACCTTTTCCCAAAGCCCGGGGACCGTAACTGTGGTGGGCCTGCCGGTCAACAGCGGAGGCTCGCCGCCCGGCCAGACGGTTATCGGGTATATCGAGATCGAACCGGTGGGAATCAACCCGGATACGGTCAGCAGTGGCGTTATTACGTTCTCCGTGAGCGGGCAGTGGCTTACCGCCCACGATCTTACCCCGGAACAGGTTTCGCTGATGCGGAACCACGACAACCAGTGGACATCCCTGCCGACAACGCTTCTCCGCGAGAGCGGGAATACGTATTATTACCAGGCCACAACCCCGGGCTTCTCGTACTTTGCGGTCGTTGCCCGGACCGGAACGGTCTTGGCGAATGCGACCGTGACCGTTCCTTCTGTTGCGGCCACTGCGGTGACAACGGAAAGTATCCAGACAGCCGCCGTCACCCCGGCAAAGACTCCGGTGACCGTGAAGACCTCCGCAGTTTTGACCTCGGTGCCGGTCACGACGGAAACGACCGTTGCACCGGCAGGCACCGTTGGTTCGCCGGGTAACCCGATCCTCGCAATTCTTGCCTGCATCGGCGGGATCGCAGTGGTAGCAGTCGGGGCGGTTCTTGTCCGCCGCTGGTGGATCCACCGGCAGAACCCGACGCTGTTTAAGGAGTACGACTAAACCGGGGAGAGACACAATTTGGTTTTGCCCGCCCGGTGGACCGGCCCCCAAGTGATAATCACTAGTGATATGCAATTTTTTTAAGAGTCATATTTTCCCAGATCCTTATAAGAAAATCCCGGCGAGGAGCTCCTGCCGAAAATTCATGGCCCGATATCGGGAACCGGTTGTTTGACAGGATTTTGAAAAAAAGGACCTGTAACAGGCCCGGCACGGGAAATCCGGGGACAAAAATATGACGAGGAGATTTTCAAACGGTACGGGACGATTCATCACGGTCCTGGCATTCCTGCTGATAGACGCATTCGTGGCGCCAGTGGCGATGGCAGACATCATCACGATAAACAACAGCTCGGCCACCGCGATCCAGGATAATATCGCTCGTGCAAACAACGGGGACACGATCGTCCTCTCCCCGGGAATCTATCGCGAGTCCGACATCCCGATCTCCGGCAAGAACCTTACCTTCCGGGCAGCGGATGGCCATGGCCCGACGGACACCATCATCGATGCACAGTCTGCCGGTCGGATCTTCAATGTCACGGACACCTCATCCCTCACCATTGACAACCTGACCCTGCAAAACGGGCATGCACTTGACGGGACCTTCGGGAGCGACAGTTCCACAGGGGACGGCGGCAGCGGCACTGCCGGGTCCGATGGTGGCGCAATCTTTTCGTATGGCCCGGTGGCACTATCCTCTTCTGTCATCACCGGCTGTTCGGCCGGGAGTGGCGGGAATGGCGGGAATGGCTTGGATAGCGCTGGCCCTATCTATCATGGAGGTTCCGGGGGTGCCGGAGGAATGGGAGGAGCAGTGTATACGGCCGGCAATGTCACCCTCAACGCGTCCACGATCACCAATTGTTTTGCGGGAAGTGGAGGTGCCGGTGGTTACGCTATCTATGGCGAGGGCAGCAGTGGAGTCGGGGGTTCCGGCGGGGCGATCCGCTCGGACGGTACGGTTATCCTTACCTCATCCACGATCTCCGGTTGCCGGGCCGGTAACGGAAACACAGGCAATAAAGTTCCGGTGTATTCGGCTGGCGGGAGCAACGGGGGGGACGGCGGTGCAGTATCTGCAACAACGGTGACGCTCTCTGCATCCACCATCAGTACGTGCTCTGCCGGGAACGGGGGAGCAGGTACGGGGAGTAATGGCGGCATCGGAGGCAGCGGCGGCACCGGTGGTTCGGGAGGTGCGATCAGCGGTACAACGGTCGATGTGGCTTCGTCGTCCGATATTTTCAGCTGTTTTGCCGGAAACGGCGGCAATGGCGGCTCTGGCGTGACTACGGGAACCACTCAGTGGGCATATCTGCCCGGGACAGGAGGACCCGGTGGCTACGGGGGTGCAGTTGCTGGTTTTTCTGTGAATGTGATCGGTTCGGCAATCCGGAATTGCTCGGCAGGTTTCGGTGGTGACGGCGGGCATGGTGGTTATTCACCCGGGGGTACGTCGAGCGTTGTTTATAGTATTACGAGCGCCGGCAGCGGAGGCAGCGGTGGTGGAGTCTCGGCCGCATCGGCGAAAGTCACCGATTCATCGATTACCGGTTGTTCCGCCGGTGACGGGGGAGCCGGGGAGGATGGTGGTACCGGGGGATCAGCCGGGAATGGCGGTGCCGTCTCGGCGACCACCATCACGATGACTGCGGCCTTTGCCACCGGCAATTCGGCCGGGCAGGGCGGGAGTGGCGGTACCGGTGGGTACATCCATAGCTCCGACATCCCCACCATTTGCATTGGAGATTGTCCTTCTGGCAACGGAGGCAGCGGTGGCTCCGGCGGAGCCCTGTACTCGGGTGGTGCGGTGACGGCGCTCTCGTCAGCATTTACCGGCTGCTCCGCAGCCAGCGGCGGGGCCGGTGGCAGCAATGGCGGCGGCACCGGCAGTGCCGGGTCAGCCGGCAGCACCGGTAACGCCGGTGCGGTGCAGGCATCAGGCGGCAGCATCCATTATAGCCGGCTGTACAACAACACGGTCGGCCAGATGGTCATTGGATCCGGCAGTACGGTGGATGCAACAAACAACTGGTGGGGCACGAACACTCCCGATTCATCGGCGCTGGTCGCTAACGCCGCTATGGATTCGTGGCTCGTGCTCGGCATCTCTGCACTCCCGCCGGCCATCGACACGGGTGGGACAGCAGCAGTCCGGGCGAACCTGACCTGGAACTCGGACGGCACCGATACTTCGGGCAGCGGATACGTGCCAGACGGTATCCCGATCGTCTTTACCCTGGTAAGCGGCCCGGGAAGTCTCGGGTCGCTGGAACGAAACACGAGCGCCGGCGCGAATACGACAACGTATTCTTCGTCCGTTACCGGGACTGCCACCGTGAATGCGTCGGTCGATGATGCTTCGGTACAGATCCTGATCACGGTCTTTGCCGCTACACCTCCTCTGGCGGCGAACTTCACCGGCACGCCGACATCCGGTGAAGTACCACTTACCGTCGTATTTTCCGACAACTCCACCGGTTCCCCCTCTTCATGGAGCTGGGACTTCGGGGACGGGAACACCTCATCGCTGCAGAACCCCACACATACCTATACCCGGGCCGGAACCTTCACGGTCAATCTCACGGTCGGCAACGGCACCGCAACGGATACGAAATCGGTCCCCGGGTATATCACCGTTACCTCAGTGCCGCTCACCACGCAAACAACCGTACCCTTGACTACAGCAACAACGGTACCAGCGACAACAGGAACAGTGGTACCGGTAACATCACGAACGACTGCACCGGCTACTACGGTAACGACCGTAGCAGTACCATTAACAACGACCCTATCCGGCGGTACCGATACAGATACTTCCGGTGACACCGGCCGGGCCACCTCGTATGCGGCACATTCCCCGGGCACAGCACGCGGCGGCACCATGACGTTTGCCATCGGCGAGCCGCTCAGTGCCGGCGATACGGGTTACTCATACGGTATCGTCTCGGTGAGCCTCGTCCCGGCCGAGACACTCGGTTCTACCGATATGCTCGTAACCGATGGCGGTTCGACCTCCAATACCCCAAACGGCCGGACCCTTGCCGGGATCGTCGTTATCTCTCCCGCAGGGGTCAACCCGTCTGCGATCAGTTCGGGCACGGTCACTTTTGCGGTTTCAGAGAGCTGGCTTACCGAACATGGCCTGACACCGGCTGATATCGTCCTGATGCGGTACCATGACGGTGCATGGGCAGAACTGCCGACCACGTACCAGTACGAATCCGGGGGGGCGTGCTACTTTACGGCAACAACTCCGGGTTTCTCGTACTTTGCGGTCGTTGCCCGGACCGGAACGGCATCTGCGAATGCGACCGTGACCGTTCCTTCTGTTACGGCCACTGCGGTGACTACTGAAAGTATTCAGGCAGCACCCGTCACCCCGGCAAAGACTCCGGTGCCCGTGAAGACCACCGCTGTTTTGACCTCGGTGCCGGTCACGACGGAAACCGCCGTTGCACCGGCAGGCACTGTTGGTTCGCCGGGTAACCCGATCCTCGCAATTCTTACCGGCATTGGCGGGATTGCAGTGGTGGTTGTGGGTGCGGTGCTCGTCCGCCGCTGGTGGATCCACCGGCAGAACCCGGCACTGTTCCGGAAATACGACTGAAGGTGGGGGTGAATAGGGGCCGGGTTTTTCCCCGTCCTGCCAAAGGGGTTTTGAATGGCCGCCCCCCGACTGATCGCTTGAGATCGATCGGTCCGGTTTTTTGGTAATCGTGAGATCCCGACCCGCGATTTTTCCAAAATCCTCAGCAACAAGATCGCGGATTTTTTGAAATTCACAGATCCCGAACGCAGGATTTTCCAAAATCCTCAGCAACAAGATCGCAGATTTTTTGGAATCCTCAGGTCCCGACCCGCGGTTTTTCTAAAATCCCCAGCTGCTCAATCGCGGATTTTTTGTTCGGGCAGGATCCGGAATATCACCCTCCGACGGGAAAAACCACAACTAATCACCAGATCTCTTACATCCGGCCCGGGTGCGATGCCGATCTTTTTTCGTAATCCTGAGATCCCAACCGCAGGTTTTTCTAAAATCCTCAGCAACTCAATCGCGGATTTTTTGAAATCCAAAGATCCCAAACGCAGGATTTTTTAAAATCCTCAGCTGCCCGATCACGGATTTTTGGTAATCCTCAGATCCCGATCGCTGGTTTTTTTAAAATCCTCAGGCACCGGCAGGGAGTTTTTGGAGATCGCACAAACCCGCACACATTCTCCCGCAGGACACCGGCACATGCAATGAACCGGGATTTCATCCTTCACCCAAAAACAGCGGCCCGGACTGCCGATCTAAAAAGATCCAATCCGGGCCCGTAACGCACCTCGATCTGCCAAATAACTACCAAATTTTTCGAATCTACCGGAGAGGATTTAAACGAGTGCAGCGTTGGTAAAAAGTAAGCAAAATGGTCCAGGATTTCTGCACACGGACGACGAAGAAGCTGCGTAAGCTCGGGTACGAAAAGGAACCCTCCCGGTTTGTCGCGCAGTTCTGTTACATCGGTATGACGCTCGTGTGCGGGCTCTTCGGGTTCTTCGACATCTTCGGCGACGGCATTGAACCGGTCAGGAGCAGTCCTGCCGTGAGCGCCGGTACCGGGGTGGAGCCCGCAGATGCCTGTGTCGGGACCGTTTCGCCAGCCTTCTCTCTTTTACGTCGATGACCGCCGGTCCGGGTGCCATTGATCCCTCTCTTTGTGGCACGTGTGCCGGAACAGTGTCCGTCTGATCCTGTTTTCGTCACACCGGGATTTTCTCCTGCCCCGGGCCGGCGTTGTCGTTCGTACCGGGCCGAGCCGATCGTTCGCCCCGTACCGTATCTGATCGTACGTTAACCTCCCCCGGCCCCGGGTGACGGGCCAGAGTATCAAAAACGAGATCTATCCATGACAACAGCAACCGCAGAACAGGAAGTGAGCGCACCGGGCCGGAAGGCATCCGGTGCCCTGCAAAGCAACCGGATTAACCCCTCGGGAACCGTGCCGACGGCAGGTGCCGGCATCCCCGCAGGTGAGACAACCGTTATCCTCCGGACATGCCGGGGAGGTGAACTGGCCGTTGGTCCGGAGATCTATACCCGGTGCAACGCGATCATTATCGACGCGATGCACATCCAGGAATGCCTCGGCTATCTCCCTATCCTCGTGAGGAAGTCGAAGATCCCGCTCGATCTTGTCGGGCTCCGGGCGGACGGGGCGCTCATCGTCGAGGTCGTGAGGTCGCGCAAACCGCTTCCCGATGCACCCACGGTCCTTGACCGGTGCAGGACGGAGATCGACTGCCTGCGGACGATGAAGTCACCGTCGCAGTGCCGGAAGATGCTCTGGGTCTATTCGCCCCAGTGCCGCTGGAGGTTCTACGATGTGTACCCCGGGGGTATCTGGCTAGCAAAGGATATGATGGAAGGGGATGGGGGGAAATAATCACCTTTTTTTCCTGACCAAAACGTAGGAACAGGGCTGAATTTTATTAATCATTGTATTTACAACGACAAAAACGAGGGAATGAACGGCAACGAACCCAAGAAAAACAGGAGTTCGTTCACGGAGCCGGGACTTTTGTCGGGGAACGATGTATTTGATAATCGTGTCCGGATCTTTTTTTATGGATTGTTTTTGCGGTCTTTTGCCCGGGTGCCACTCGCTTGTGTAGGGATCCGTGTCTTGCCAGGTGCTGCCCCGCCCGAACCCGGGTATTTTCCTTTGGGGCTCGCAACGCCGGAAACCTTTGCAGGAGCGTGAGTATACTGCAGGGAGGATTTCCGTCCGGGCTCTTTTTGTCCCGTGCGGATTTTTGCGAATTTATCTGCACCAATCAGGGATTCGATAAGGGAATTATCAAAGTCCTCAAGGCGTTTTACCAGCGGAGAGTTCTCGTTGATCGAATAGAGCGGCGTTCTCCCTTCTTTCCGGATCTTCACCATGTCCCGGGCTGCAAATTTGTTCATGGCCTTTGCAATCGACTGCCGGGTCAGCCCGATCTCTTCGACCAGCTCGGCCATGTCGAACTCGATCCCGTACATCGGCAGAAGGAACTGGAGGAGCCGGGTCTCGCAGGTATCGCCAAGCAGTCCCCCGAACGGTGGTTTCATTGCACATCCCCCTTTCGCACAGATCTTTCCCTGCGATCTATAAATTTGTTGTTAAAAAAAGTTAACAGAATACGTATCATCAATCAAGATGGTGTACCCTGCTGCCGCCAAGCGGGGCCACATTGAGATTGTGTTTCTCCAAAACAGCGTAGACGCTCCCGAGATCCGCGATATAGTACTTGGGCTCGTCTTTCTTGACTGCCGCAATATATCCCCGTTTACCAAGGTCTGCGATGGCAGCGTCAAAATCATCGGGGTATTTTTTGCGGAGGATCCGTTTTAGTTTCCCGCTGTGATAGCCGGCACTGGCCCTGAAGTTCTTGTTGCGGTAGAGGATATAGAGGATCTGGACCTCCATATCGGTCAGCTCACCGGGCATAATCGCTGGTTTGCGTTGAACTGTTATATAGGGGAGGCATTCATGAAGAAAACAATCGCGTCATCCTGTGAGAAAAATCAGGTCTTCCTATCTCATACTGCCCTTACTACACTTGACAAAAATGAAATGATGATTTTTATTCAGGTAATTTTATCCTCTCATCAAATGATCTACCACCTATGTCAGCTGTGGATTGGATAAATATAGGGACTGATGCACTTTCTCTCGTTGTGTCGTTCATTATTGCAACGATTCTGGCCACATTTTTCTTATGGCTGATCGACAAGGCACTTCCCGAAGTTGATTTTACCACCCTTCAGGAAGATACAAAAGCTAAATCTATTGCAAGTCTCGGATGGCTGATACTTTACGCATTGGTATTTGCCGGTGCACTTATCGCGCCATATTCACTGGATTTAGTAATTATCCGGCAAGTGGTCTGGACATTTGTAATGATGTTTGTCGCATCAATTCTGACAATCATTGCCGTAAGATTTGTCAGTCCCTATATGCCGTATTGTGGAAAAGGTGGGCTTTATAGTCTGGGTAACGATCGTATTGCAACATCGATCTTTTATCTCGGACTCTGCATTTTGATAGGTATTGTAAGCTTCAGTGCAATTACTGCATAATTCAGAAAAAATTGCTTTTTTTAATTTGCTCAACATTTCCTGCAATAACCGTTCACATAGGTCCCGGATTTCCTGTAATATCCATGAACATAGCATTTACCGACAGGACAACCTCCACTTCCGCTCGAACTCCCGTAAGATTTGCTTGAGGATGTCTTAGCAGTCCCGCTCTCGCAAGCATAGCCATCCTTGTCTGCATCAAGACGATGGATATCTCCTTTTCCCTGACGTATACAATAGTTATAACAGGCCTGAGCCGCCGCTGTCGTTGAAAAATCCGCACAGTTGTAAAGATTTCCTGAACAGTCACAGACTTTCTGGGTAGTGGATGCTGCAGCAAACGATATACAACTGACCGGGAGAATAAATAAGAATAATATAACGATGAGAATTTTTCTCATGATCTGTATGAGAGGACTTGAATGGCTTAATCTTTTCGTTAAGATCAATTGCGGCCCGATTTAACATCATTAGGGGAAAAATTATTGTCATTATCTATAATCCCAACAATTTTGGAATGAAAAGGAGGGAAAAAGATACTATAACATCAATTAAAAAAAATTTTTTAACAGGCCATTCTGATGCAGATAACAATTTTTGATGTAGTAGTAACAACTGTTGAATTCGATTTGAGATGATTTGATTGTTTGATTCATATACATTTACCTCCGCCAAAAATTCATCAATTTTTTCTAGTTCCTCATTCTTCCTTTTTTTAATTTGAAAATGAAAGACAAGAAGAATAACTATTGCAAATAGCAAATATAGAAAAAAAACGCCAAAAAATGTAACAATTTGAAAAAATTTTCCGCCATTCGCAACATCAGTCACTATTTGTTGTGTTGATTTTGAAAGAACTTCATTTGTCAAAAATGTCACGTTTGTCCATGAATTGTTTGTGAGTTCCAGTGTATTCTTTGCAGATTGAATAATTAAAAAAATTTTGTTAAAATTAATTTCATTTATTAATTCAATTATTGGGAATAATCCTATTGAAAAACTCATAAGATACAATCCATCGATAACAGCTTTGCCATATTCTCTAGTATTCCCCATATCTATAAATGGATTTATTTTCAATGGCCAAAACAAGCCGGCACCTAGAAAAAACATAAAAATGAGGAATACTGTGAATGCAGAAAAAAAGATGATAAAAACGGTTAAGGCTACTACTAATTGAGAATATAAAGAAAATACAAAAACCGGAAAATATACAAAGTTGTGATTGAGGAATACAAGATTAAATGAGGCTAAAACAACATGACCAGAGTATGTCTGATATAATTGCGTATACCCTGTAACCACCATAAGAAACACTAAAAAAATGGAGCGTAAGTATAGTCGAAATCCCCTCCCATAGGTATTCTCAAAATAAACTCCATTAAAGAAAGCTATTAAAAAGTCATTTTTATCGGCTCCTTTGATTTCCGATATTAACTTTTTTTGACAAATATATCTAAATTCTTGAGATAAATATACAACTCCTCCCCAGCATATCGATGCGATTAGAAGTACAAGGAATAATTGCATTATTGTTGTTATTTTCGCTAATAGGGGATCTGGTGCAAAGTAAAAGGGAATACCAAGAATACATATCGAGATGATACACAATGTTAAAAAAACTAAAAATATATCTAGTATTTTACTGATTTTGCTATCTTCACCAATGTTTTTTTGATGTCTTCTCCATACGGAGATCACAATAAAATTATACAATAATTCCAACATGTTTTGTTTGTCAAAACAAAGTTCTTCTTTGGTTATTCTAAAATTGAGTTCAGATAAAAGACGATTAATCCGATTTCGCATTAAATGATCATTACATCACGTTTTATATAAATACCCAATATCCTATTTGAATAATCCCATTTCGTTTAATTTCTCCTCCATTTCCTCTTTTTGCACGCCAATCGCCCCGGATCCCGGAACCGGCCACAACCCGAACCTGGATTCCAACCCCCCGAACATGCCTATAATCCCGACCGGCCCACAGGTATGTGTCAAAGGGGCCTCCGAGACAAAAAAACGAAAAGAAACAACGAAAGGACGTGAAAAAAATGGCAGACTTCCAGGATGGAACTACCACCAAGACCGCCTTCCGCAATCTCACCAACCCGATTGAGGACGCGACGACCTTCAATGCGATCGTCCAGGCAGTCATCGTATCGAATCCCTTCGGATGTGTCTCGTACATGTCCGTAGGTGAAACACACGCCGGCGTCGAAAAGACCCGCGAAGCCTACACCGCAAAGATCGTGTACCAGGACAACGACGCAAAAGTCGTGGGCACGATCTCCGACCGGTACTCAAGCCTTGCCGGGTTCAACGCCGGGGTCTCGGCCCTGCTCGCCACAGCAACGCTCAACACTGCCCATGGTGGGATACCGGCACGGGACAGCGACAACGAGATCTACTCGGCGACGCTCAAGTGCCACGATCCCAACGGAGAGATCTACACGCTCCACTTCAGCAGGGACCGGCTTATCATCTCGTCCTACAGCGACGAAGCGATCCGGACGAAGATCGAAACCTGGGCCGACACCGAGACGGCGCTGGCATGAGGCGATCCCCATGGACACCGAGCTCGTGCTGGTCGGTGCCTTTTTGGGCACCGGCCTTGTGGCCTACGTGATCGTCCCCGGGCTCCTCGTGATGTGGGACCGGGTCCTCGACCACATGGAGACAAACCAGGAAACGAAGTAAGAACAGGCCGACCGGGGGAGGTTTTCCCCCGGCGGTCTTTGGTTTCCGGTTCCCTTTTTTCTCTTCCGGTACCGTCCCGTTTGAGGGATCCCGGCCATACCCCCGCTATCCCCGGGGAAAGTAACGCACACGCGAGGGCCCTGTCCGGTATATACCTACGGACTGCCTTTTCACTGGTACTGGTGACGTGCCATGCTGTACAGGAGATTCCCCAAAGTTCCCCATGACATCTCGATCCTCGGGTTCGGGTGCATGCGGCTGCCGCAAAAAGAAAGTTCGGGCTTTGCCGGAACGATCGATGAGGACAAAGCCATCGCCATGATCCACCACGCGATTGACTGCGGCGTCAACTACATCGACACCGCATACCCCTACCACGAGGGCGCGAGCGAACCGCTCGTGGGAAAGGCACTGGCCGGCGGCTACCGGGAGAAGGTCATGCTTGCCACCAAGCTCCCGAGCTGGCTGATTACGACTCGCGGGGACATGGACCGGTATCTCGACGAGCAGCTCGCAAAACTCGCCACCGACCACATCGATTTCTACCTTGTCCACGGCCTCAACAAAGCCTGGTGGGATAACCTCTCGAAACTCGGTGTCCTCGAATTCCTCGACCAGGCCGTTGCGGACGGCCGGATCCGGTACCCCGCCTTCTCGTTCCACGACGCCCTCCCGGTTTTCAAGGATATCGTGGATGCCTACGACTGGACGTTTGCCCAGATCCAGTACAATTTCATGGACGAGGAATACCAAGCCGGAACGGAAGGGCTTCGCTACGCTGCGGCCCGGAACCTCGGGATCGTCGTCATGGAACCCCTCCGGGGCGGCCTGCTCTCCCGTGACCTGCCCGCAACGCAGGCGATCCTCGAAGTGGCACCGGTCCGGCGCACTGCCGCAGAATGGGGTCTTTCCTGGGTCTGGGACCATCCCGAGGTTACCACCGCCCTCTCCGGCATGTCCTCGATGCAGCAGCTCGAAGAGAACCTCATGTATGCAGAGCGCGGGCGTGCCGGTTCGTTTACCCCGAAAGACTTCGACGTTATCCGGCAGGTAAAAGAGGCTTTCGAGGCCCGGGTAAAGATCCCCTGCACCGGCTGCCGGTACTGCATGCCCTGCAAGAATGGCGTGGACATCCCCCGCTGCTTCGAGTCCTACAACCAGGCGCACATGTACGATGCAAAGGAGGAGTGCGGCGGGGTCTACACGTGGGTGTTGAGCGGCGCCATCGACGGCATCCCCGGGTATGCGTCCTGCTGCCTCTCCTGCGACGAATGCGAGGAGAAGTGCCCGCAGGGCCTCCCGATTATGGAGCACTTAAAAGAGGTCGCAACGTACTTTGGGAGATAACCCGGGGATCCGTTTCCTGTAGAGAGCCTAGGCCAAAACCATAAGACCTCCATCAGCCCACATACCCGTATGCCATCCCCCCTTGTCGGACGCAAGATCGGTGTCGGGACGATCCTCCCGCCGCAGCCGGAGAACGTGAAGGGAATACGGGTCGTTGGGATCTCGGGATCGAGCCGGGAGCAGGCAGGACTCTCGAAATCGGAGCGTCTCCTGCTTGCCGCACTCGACCGGTGCAAAGACCTCGGGTGCGAGACGAAATTCATCCGGTTAAAAGACCTCAGGATTTACGAGTGTGAGGGCAACTATTCCGAAAACCCCGAGTACTGCACCTATCCCTGCCAGTCCACGATGAAGTACGAGGACGACGAGATGGACCAGGTCTACACGGCAGTTCTGGACTGCGATGTCCTCTTTCTGGCCACCCCCATCCGCTGGAACAACCACTCGGCCCTTGTCCAGAAGTTCGTGGAACGGATGAACTGCATCGAGAACCAGTATTCGTGGTTCGGGAACCGGATGATAAAAAACAAGGTCGTGGGCTTAATCATCATAGGCCACGTGGACGGGATGCAGCACGTGGCGGGAAACCTCCTGAATTTCTTTTCCTGGCTCGGGTTCCACAGCCCCGAGGTCTCGATCACCTCGTGGGTGGGGGAGAACAACGAGGACACGACAAAG
>Ga0268360_1001215_pt1 | contig 29224 bp, 27 predicted proteins | sample BioMet11_FD_192465 | JGI IMG/M metagenome (GOLD analysis project Ga0268360, IMG submission 192465) | Sewage microbial communities from Oakland, California, United States - Biofuel 11 (Illumina Assembly) | ecosystem: Engineered > Wastewater > Sewage > Unclassified | place: USA: California... | reverse complement strand
TTAAAAGCGGGCTTGCCCTCTGGCAGAAAGCGTATGCAGAGAACGTGATCTTCGGCCCGGACGTGCCGGCCCGGCCGGGAACCGGGTGCGAGATCTATTTCGAGACGGAGGATCCGGAGGCGGTGCTTGATGAGATCCGGAAAGCGGGCGTTGAGCTCGTCCACGGGATCCGGGAACAGCCGTGGGGCCAGCGGGTGTTCCGGGCTTACGATCCGGATCGCTTCATTGTCGAGGTTGCCGAACCGATGGATGCCGTGGTAAAAAGAATGCACCGTGAGGGCATCTCCGATGACGGCATTGCGCAAAAGACTACGATGCCCGTCGGGATCGTCCGCCAGATCCTGCAATAAAATAAAGGGAAGATCCGGCTCCCTTTATTGTCATGCCTGCGGGGAATCCCCGGGCACTGCCCCGACCGCAATCTCTTTTTTATATTAAACGAAATATCCTTCCCAAGCATGGTTCACCACCGCCTCCCAGCATGTCCGGTCTGCCAGCGGGACAACACCGTTACGATCCATGAAGATCTCGGGGACGACGGTCATTTCTGCATGTGCACCGGACCCGACGGATGCGGTTCGACATTTGTGCTCGGCCCGGACGGGACGGTCTCCGATATTTTCTGACTCCCTGACACACGCATTTTCCGCACGTCCGGGGCCGCGGGGATCAACAGGTGCTGTGACCGTTCCCTTTTTCCTGTATTCGCATCCTGATGGGGAATTACCGCTAAATCGGGATTCCTCCGAATTATTTAAATGAGAAGATAATCAAAGCGACACGCATGCACAGGAGTCAGAACCCCGGAAGCGTGCCGGCGCCGGTTTTTTGTCTGCACAGGAGTGTCGTATGAAACCAGAGGAACAACTGGTCGTCGGGATCGTGGACGATGGAATTCACACCGAAACGCCCCACGGGCGGGCCTTACAAAGGATCATCCGCGACCTTGAGGCATACGATATCTTCGTCGCCGATGTCGCCTCGCCCGCCGAGGCCCGGACCGCATACTCAAACCTCCCTGCGGTCAGCTGCATCCTTGTCAACTGGAACCTCGGGAACCGGTCGGCAGAGCAGCAGCAGGACACGTTACGGCTTATCCGCCAGATCCGGAGCGTGAACGAGGACCTTCCGATCTTTTTAATGACCGAACCGACAAGCGAGCCGCCCATCGGGCTCACGGTCGACATCATACAAATGGTCAACGAGTACCTCTACGTGATGGAGGATACTCCGGAGTTCATTGCCGGGCGTATCACGGCCGCGGCAAAACGCTACCAGGACCGGCTGCTGCCGCCGTTCTTTGGCGAACTGGTAAAGTTCTCCAAAGACTTCGAGTACTCCTGGCACACCCCCGGCCATGCCGGCGGCACCGCGTTTCGGAAAACCCCGGCCGGCAGAAAGTTCTTCGACTTCTTTGGCGAGCAGCTCTTCCGTTCCGATCTCTCGATCTCGGTAGGCGAGCTCGGCTCGCTCCTCGACCACTCCGGCCCGGTCGGCGAGGCGGAGCGGTACGCAGCAAAAGTGTTCGGTGCCGACATGACCTACTTTGTGACAAACGGCACCTCCACGGCAAACAAGATCGTCTTTTTCGGTCGGGTCACAAAAGACGACGTGGTGCTCGTGGACCGGAACTGCCACAAGTCGGCCGAGCATGCGCTCACCATGACGCATTCGATTGCCGTGTACATGATCCCGACCCGGAACCGGTACGGGATCATCGGCCCGATCCCCCCGGGCGACATGACTCCTGCGGCAATAAAGAAAAAGATCGCAGCCTGCCCGCTCACGAAAGGCCTTAGGGACAAGACCCCGGTCCATGCGATCATCACGAACTCGACCTACGACGGCCTCTGTTATCTTGCAGTCGATGTGGAAAAGGAACTCGGGAAAAGCGTTGACAGCATCCACTTCGACGAAGCCTGGTACGGCTACGCCCGGTTCAACCCGCTCTACAAGGACCGGTTTGCCATGCGGGACGGTGCAAAGAACAGGAAAGGCCCGACCGTCTTTGCGACCCAGTCGACCCACAAGCTGCTTGCCGCCCTTTCGCAGGCCTCCATGGTCCACGTGAGAAACGGTCGGGTCCCGATCGATCACGCCCGGTTCAACGAGGGGTTCATGATGCACAGCTCCACCTCGCCGCTCTATACGATCATCGCATCCCTGGACGTTTCCTCGAAAATGATGGACGGGCCGTCGGGCCGGCTGCTCACGACCGAGTCGATCGAAGAGGCGATCCGGTTCCGGCGCACGATGGCGCGGATCAGCAAGGCGATAGAAAAGGGGAAGGCAAAAACCGACTGGTGGTTCCCGATGTGGCAGCCGGATACCGTCACGGAGCCAAAGACGAAAAAGAAGATCCCGTTCTCCTCTGCGCATATCGAGATGCTGCGGGACAATCCCTCCTGCTGGGTGCTCCACCCGGGAGAATCGTGGCACGGGTTTACCGGTCTTCCCGACAACTACTGCATGCTCGATCCCATCAAGGTGACCGTGCTCACCCCCGGTGTCAACGAAGACGGAACGCTTGCCGCGTGGGGTATCCCGGCGGCAATCGTGGTCAAGTACCTCGACACCAAGGGGATCATCAACGAAAAGTCCGGGGACTACTCGATCCTCTTTTTGTTCTCGATGGGGATCACGAAAGGCAAGTGGGGCACGCTCCTTACCGAGCTTTTCGAGTTCAAGCGCCGGTACGACGAGAACGCTCCGCTCGACGAGGTCTTCCCGGATCTCGTGGAGCGGTGGCCCGAGCGGTACGGCGGTATGAAACTGCAGGACCTTGTGGCCGAGATGCACGCGTTCAAGCGCAACCACAATATGTGCGGGCTGCTCCAGAAGGCGTTCTCCATCCTGCCGGAGCCGGTGGTGCCCTATGCCGAAGCGTACAGGAAGCTCGTGAAAAACGAGGTGGAGCAGGTTTCGGTTGCAAAAGCGGCCAACCGCATTGTCGCAACCGGTATCGTGCCCTACCCGCCGGGCATCCCGCTTCTGGCGCCGGGCGAGAAGACCGGGCAAAAGAGCGGCCCGGTCCTCCAGTACCTGCTCTCGCTGCAGGACTTTGACCGGCGCTTCCCCGGCTTCGAGCACGACACGCACGGGATCGAGAGCGTCAAAGGAGAGTACATGATGATCTGCTTAAAGGAGAAGACGCGATGAGCGAAGCACCAAAAGCAAACAAAAAGGTACTCGGGCTCTTTGCGCTTGCCATGATTAACGTGGCGGCGGTGCTGAGCATCAGGAATTTCCCCTCGATGGCGGTGTACGGCTGGTCGTGCATCGGCTGGTACATCATCGGGGCCATTGTCTTTTTGATCCCGATCTCCCTTGCGGGAGCGGAACTCGCGACCGGCTGGCCCGAAGGCGGCGGGGTGTACGCGTGGGTCAAGCAGGCGTTTGGCGAGAAGGGCGGGTTTGTCGCCCTCTTCTGCGAATGGTCCAACAACCTTGTCTGGTTCCCGACCGTGCTCTCGTTTACCGCGTCGACGCTTGCGTTTGCCCTTACTCCGGACCTTGCCGCGAACCCCTGGTTCATGTTCTCGGTCATGATGATCGTGTTCTGGGGCACTACGGCGATTGCCTACTTCGGCGAAGAGGCATCGACAAAATTCTCGAACGTTGGCGTAATTCTCGGGAGCATCGTCCCCTCCCTCCTCATCATCGGCCTTGGCCTCTGGTGGCTGGGTTCGGGACAGAAGATCGTTATCCCGCATTTCACGCTTGCACAGACCGTGCCGACCATCAATCTTTCCACGCTCCCGTTCTTTGCAACGATCGTTCTTCTCTTTGCCGGGATGGAGATGGCCGGCTTCCATGCCCTTGAGACAAAAAATCCGCAGCGGGATTTTCCCCGGGCAATGGCGCTCTCCGCGATCATTATCGTTATCTGTACGGTCCTTGCAACGCTCGCGATTGCGATTGTCATCCCCGCGTCCCAGCTCAACCTTGCTTCGGGCGTTATGCAGGCGATCCAGTACTTCTTCGACGCGGCCGGGATAGCGTGGCTCGTAGGCCCCATGGCCCTTTTGATTACGCTCGGCGGTGTCGTGAACCTCGCCGCGTGGCTGATCGGCCCGGCAAAGGGTCTCGGGATCGTTGCCGAGGAAGGCAACATGCCCCCGCTCTTTGACAAAACGAACAAGTACGGCGCACCGGTTGCCGTGCTCGTTATCCAGGCGCTGATCGGTTCGGTCATCTCGCTCCTGTACGTGTTCCTCCCGTCCGTCAACCAGGCGTACTGGATCCTCTCGGCAATGACGGTCGAGCTGCTCTGCATTGTCTACATCCTCGTCTTTGCCGCGCTCATCAAGCTGCGGTACAGCAAACCCGACACGCCCCGGCCGTTTAAGATTCCCGGCGGCATGGTCGGTGTCTGGATCGTAGGAGGTCTCGGGCTCTTTGGCACGGTCCTCTCCTTTATCGTCGGGCTCATGCCCCCGATGTACTTCACGAACTGGGTGGTCTATGTCGGCTCGGTGCTGCTCGGCACGTTCCTTTTAGCCGTGCCGCCGCTGATCTTTTTGAAATTCAAACATCCCGGCTGGCTAAAAAAGCACGATGGAGGTGAACAGTCATGACGATAAGTAAAAACGGCGAGATCTGCCTTGCACTTCTCGTAGCCGTGCTCTTTATCCTGCCCTGCCTGATGCTCGGCCTGATCTATGAAGAGGCGCCGTACCACACGGTGGCCGGCGAACCGGTCAAGGAAGCAGCGGATGCTGCGGGGATCTCGGTCGTGGACGTGAAAGGCACGCTCTGGAATATGACCGGTGCCACGGGCGGCAAGACCTACACGCTCACCGACCCTGACGGGGACACTGCGTATGTCGCAACGCAGGCATTCGACAGCGCCGAGTCCCGCGATGCGGCAGTCCGGCTCTACAATGCCCATGCCCCGGGCAAGGGAAAACAGGTGGGCAGCATGATCGTGGTCGGCCAGTACATAGTGTACGCAACGCCGGTGAACAGCCCGATCTTTGCAAAACTCGTGCCGGCATTGCAGCAGGCCGCGAAAGCAACAACCTGAGTTCCTGCAAAAACTTTTTTTCTTTTTTCCTGAACCGGCCGGTTAATCCGCAAGCCATTTTTCCATGCCGTACCGCGAGTACACCAACGTGATGCCAAGGATGATGTACCCGACGAGGATCGCGGAGATGACGGTGCCTTCCCGAAACCCTTCGACCGTCCCGAACGCGGCAAGCGAGATGATCGCTGCGCCTGCAACAAGCGATGTGTCGAAGAAGACCTTCACGATCCCAAACCGCTTGTGCGTCTTCTCCGCTATGGCCCGCACGAGTCCCTCGCCCGGGTTTAAGATGACGTTTGCCGTGACCTGCAAAAAGATCCCCAGCGCAAGGATGGCGGAGCCACCGAGCACGACTGCGATCTGTTCCGGGTAGAAATCCGGATGGACGCCGGCCGAGAGGAACATGCCCAGGTCGACAAAGGTGCCAAGGAAAAAGGCAATAATTACCTGGAAATACTGGCGTTTCGGGAACGCCCGCCCGATGATGGCGACTTCGGCGGCAAAGAAGATCAGCGTCAGGATGATGGTGAACTCGCCAAACGTTACCGGGAACGCGAGGCAGAGAACGTAAGGAACGCTCGATATGGGCGAGGTGCCGAGCGCGGAGCGGGTGACGAGACTGATCCCGAGGCCCATGAAAAAGAGGCCGCAAAGGAGCAATAAGCAGCGTTTGAATAGTCCGGTGCCGGGTATCAACAGGCGGTCTCCCTCATTACCGGGGCCGGGAGACACATTAAGGGTAACTGCACGCCCGGTGCACAAGATTGATGATGTTCCTAAAAAAAAAAGAGTGACCGGTATGTGCCACCAGTTCTCGCTTGCCTGGAAGGACCACGACCTCTGCACCCGGTTTGGCGTGCGGATCCTTCCCGCCGATCTCGTGCCGCATTTCTCGATCGCGCCGGGTGGCAGGGCGCTGGTGGTTACCGGGAGCGGGCCGCGTGAAGCGTCCCTGATGCAGTGGGGCCTCGTGCCGCGGCAGGCGGCAGACCCGTCCGAAGGGACACGGCCGTTCAATGCCCGGGCCGAGAGCCTCGCGGAAAAACCGCTGTTTCGCGGACTCGTGCAGTCGCAGCGGTGCCTTGTTCCCTCGACCGGCTTTTTCGAGTGGAAGGCCCCGAAACGATCGCCATGGTACTTCCGGATGCAGGACGGTACGCCGTTTGCGTTTGCCGGGCTGTACGACCGCTGGCACGGCCTGACGGGCGAGACGCTCGCCACGTTTGCGATCCTGACAACGGCGCCAAACACGCTCGTTGCCGCCGTCCACAAGAGGATGCCGGTGATCCTTTCGCGGGAGGACGAGGCCCGCTGGCTTTCCGAAGGCTCCCTTTCCGAAGCGGACAGCCGCCGGATCTTCGCGCCGTTTCCCGTTGGTGGCATGGAAGCATACCCGGTATCAGACCGGGCAAACGACCCGGCTGCGGACGACGAGCGGGCGATCCGGCCGGTGAGCCGGCTGTAGCGGGACGATACCTGCCTGCGCTAAAAGGTATATGTAGCCCGGCGACGCACTTCGTTTCATGACCCGGCCCCCGTTAAAAACCGTCCCTGCGGGTGGCGTAACGCTTGCCTGCCGCGAGTACGGGGCGGGCGAGCCGCTCGTCCTCATCAACGGTCTGGCGTCCGCGATGGACACGTGGAACCCGCCGGTCATCGAAGCACTGGCCCGGCACTACCGGGTGGTGGTCTTTGATCCCCGGGGCACCGGCTACTCGGGCTACACGGACGAGCCGTTCTCGATTTTGCTCTTTATGCAGGATACCGCCCGGCTCATGGAGGGGCTCGGGATTGGCCGTGCCCACGTGCTCGGCTTTTCGATGGGGGCCAGCATTGCGCAGGAACTGGCGCTCGCGTTCCCGGAAAAAGTCAGCCGGCTCGTTCTTGTCGGGGGCGACTGCGGCGGGAGCGAAGCGGTCCGCTCGTCACCCGGTATTTTTGCCCGGCTCATCGATAAGAGCGGGACTCCTGCGGAAATTGCCAGACGCATGTTCCCGCTCCTCTTTTCCCCGGAGTGGCTTGCCGGCCACGACCCGCTCAGGTACTGCCCCGAGGTCGAGGAGACAACCGAAGATGCGGTTGCGGCCCGGCAGCTGGACGCGTTCCTGTCCTGGCCCGGGTCGTTCTCCCGGCTTAGCGATATCCGGGCAAAGACGCTGGTCTGCTGCGGGGATGCGGACGCCGTGGTCCCGTGCGAAAATTCCCGGATCCTTGCCGGCCGGATTCCCGCTGCGGAACTGGCGGTGTTCCCGGGCGCCGGCCACGGGCTGATGTACCAGTGCCCGGACCGGTTTTCCCAAACGGTGATTGGGTTTTTATCCATGTAACGAAAGGGCCGCCTTCCTGCCGGATCAGCTCACCGCATTCCAGTGGAGGAGGGGATACAGCGACCGGATCATAAACGAAGTGCCGTCTTTTGTCTGGTATCCCACGAGGTCTTCCATGGTCTCCACCACGCAGATGATCCCGCCCTTCTCGTCCCGTATCGCAGCAGCGGTAAAAAAAACCCAGCCCCCTTCCCCGCCGCGGCGGATATTCGAGAACGTAATCCCTTCCCAGGTATCCCTGAGGAACCGGGACTTTTTGCAGTTCTCGGGAAAGAGCCGCGCAATCTCTTCGGCTTTTCCTTCGAGAATGAGATCGGCCAGGAGCGGGCGCTCCCGGTCGTAGAAGAGGTTCCCGAACGTTGTCGAACCGATCATCTTTGCCGCAGGAAGCCCGGAGAAGAGTTCCATTGCCTTATTCCAGATAATGATCCGGTGGTCTTTTCCTATCACCAGCTGGGGCTGGGGCGAACCCCGGATGATTGCATCGAGTTTTTTTTCCTCCTCGGCAAGCTTTGCCTCGGAGCGGATACGGTCCGTGATGTCGATACCGATCGACTGGTACCCGGCAATTTTTCCCCTCCTGTCGTACAGGGCGCGGATCGTCCACTGCTCGTAGCATATCTCCCGGTCACGCGTGGCAACCGCGAGCGTCGCCGTCACCGCGGGAAGAGCGGGGCTGATGGCAGCAATCTTTTTTTTGACAAGCTCCTGGTTTTTTTCCGAGAGCAGGGAATAGATCGTGACCCCGACAAGTTCGTCCCGGTCCCTGCCGGCGGCCTCGCAGAAGTTTTCGTTTACAAACGTAATGGTCCCGTCGGGCTCGTAGTTGCAGACAAACGCCGGCATGTCCTCGACAAGCGCCCGGTACATCTGCCGGCTGATAAGGATCGCATCCTTTGTCCGCAGGTGCTGCTCGATCTCTTTTTTTAAGAGCGTGTTGGTCTCGTTGAGTTCTTTTGTGCGCTGCTCTACCATTGCTTCGAGCTGCTGCTGGTAGTGCCTGAGCTCGGTGATGTTTTCAAGGATTACCGCGGCGCAGGTCTGGCCGTCTTCATCGACCACCGGCTCCATCCGGACACAAAACGTGTATTTTTTCCCGTTCCGTTCGTACGTTTTTTCCGCGGAATGTCTCCTGCCTTCAATGACCAGACGCACGGTCTCCTCAAACGTGCCGGAGAAACTGGCGGCAAGGCTCGTGTACAGCATGTTGTGCCCGACAACGTCCCCGCGTTTCAGCTCGAAGGTTTTGAGCAGGGCATCGTTTGCGTCCCTGATAAAAAAATCCTGGTCGATGATCAGGATGGGCGACGCAAAAAGGTTGAGGACCGATCCCATCGGGAGTCTCCTTGCAGGTGAAAAGACCTTGGCCTGGCCGAACTGGCGCATCTCGGCGAGCCCGGAAAACCACAGCATATCGAGATACCGGGCGGCCGTAGCCCGGTTAAGCGAGAGTGCAGTGGCAATCCCTCCGATGCTCATGCCGCGTGGATGATTTTTCAGGAACTCCTTGATGCGTTCGATTTCATCCCGGGAGCCCATAAAGACACAGTGCCTTAGGTAAACTAGGAATATCTAAAAAAAGTATGCACTCCACCTCTCAAGAACATTGTGTCCATTGATTATCATATCTGTGCACTACCGGCTGCACTGTTTTTTATAGTCCCCCTTATCTGCCTTTCTTGAATTATGCCCGTTTATGTGGATCTCAGGAATACGGGAACGCGGAAGCGGAACATCGATCCCCCCGTGGGATTTCGCATTCCAAAAGGCCCGCAGGGAGCCCCGGGCTCACCGGTCCCGGTAGATCTCCGCACGTTTTGCGATTGGGACCGCCGGGCCCTGCAGGAAAAAACCAAAAACAACACCAGGCGATAAGGATGCAGACACAGGAAATTGAAGAGCTCTTCGCCCGTGCAGAGCACGGCGATCTGCCGGCCCTTGGCCAGATCCGGGAGCAGTATCTTCGGCTCAGTCAGACAAACGACGGCCTTTCCGAGGTCCATGCCGTTCTCGCAAAGATGTCGGCAAACGATTTTTCCGCAGCCGTGAGGGGAACCTATACCGGTACGCTTGCCGATGTGGCACGCGATATAAACACGGTCCAGCAGCGGCTCCTCCATCTTACGGCAACGGCAAACAACATCTCGCAGGGAAACATCGGCGATCTTGCGGAATATGAAAGGATCGGGCGCCGGGGCGACCGGGACGAGATGGTGCCGGCCTTTATCCGGATGATGACGGCGATCTCCGCGACCCTTGCCGATGTCAACCGCCTTTCGGCGGCTGTAAAGGAAGGCGGGCTCTCGGTGCGGGCCGATGCGGAACGCCACCAGGGCGAGTTCAAAACGATCGTAGCGGGGTTCAATGCCTCGCTCGATGCGATTGCGGTTCCCCTAAACGAAAGCATCCGGGTCTCGAAGGAATTTGCCGCCGGCAATTTCTCGGCCCGCATGGACGAAAAAGTAAACGTTGCCGGGGATTTTGCAAAGTTCCGCGACGCGCTTGACGACATCGGGACAAACGTTTCGGCTGCCATTGCCGGGATCACCCGGGTTGCAGACGAGTACGCAAAGTACAATTTTACCGCAAAGATCGATACCGGCTCCACCGGATCCGGGGATTTTGCCGAACTGACGGACTCCCTGAACAGGATCGGGTCGGAAGTCTCCGAGGCAATCGGCCTTGTCAATACCCAGGTCAAAAACCTGACAAAGGAAGCCGATGAAACCTCCTCGGGCCTTTCCCAGATCGCTGCCGGTTCCGAAGCGATTGCGCAGAACACTACCCACGTGCACGGCAACATGGAAAAAGGGCGCGAGAGCATCTCCCAGGTTTCAAAGGCCATGGAAGACCTTGCCGCTGCCGTGGAAGAGATCACGAGCAACATGGAAAACGTTGCCGGCCTTGCCAAAAAGACAAGAGACCTCAGCGCAAACGGCGTCTCGCTCTCGCGGAAGGCAAACGACAGCATGGGCCGGATCAACGATGCGACAAACGTGGTGAATACGAGCATTGCGGAGATCAGCGGCAAGATGAACGAGATCGGGAAGATCGTCGGGATCATCCGGGATCTCGCCAGCCAGACCAACCTCCTCGCTTTAAACGCGGCAATCGAGGCTGCCCGGGCGGGCGATGCCGGCCGGGGCTTTGCGGTTGTTGCTGCCGAAGTCAAATCGCTTGCGCAGGAATCCCGGACATCTGCTGAAAACATCGAGGCGATGATCGGCGATCTCCAGAAACGCTCGAACCATGCCGCAGAAGCCGTCGCCACCGCGACAAAGGAGGTCGGCACCGGGGGAACGGACGTGAAGGAGACCATAAAGGTATTCGACCAGATCGTTGCATCGATCGAGCAGGTCTCCAGGAATACCGAAGAGGTCGCCTCCGCAACCGAGGAGCAGGCCGCGACCACCGAAGAGATCACGGCAAGCGTCAACGAAGTGACAAAACTGTTCGAAGAGACCGAGAAGGAGTCGTCCGAGACCGCTGCGGCAACCGAGGAGTCGCATGCATCGATCGACGAGATCACCATGGCAATGGGCGACGTGAACAAGGCGGTTGCGAGCCTTACCGCCGAGATGACAAAGTTTTCCGTGTAGGGGGATGCCTCATGAAAGCTGTTCAACGCCCGGGCCCGCAGGAGGCCGGGGCGCCAAAAGACCAGGAGGAAAAGATCCAGATCGTGGAATTCCTCCTGGGCCGGGAGCATTACGGAATCGATCTCTACGATGTGCGGGAAGTCGTGGACTATACGACCATCACCCGGCTTCCGGAGACACCGCCGTACATCAAGGGCATTATCGATCTGCGGGGCGAGATCACGACCATCATCGATCTCAGGGAGCGCCTTGCGGTCGTTTCCGCTGAACCGGAGAGCGGCGAAGGCGGAAAAGACAACCGGCGCATCATCGTGCTCGATGAAAAACGGACCGGTACCAAAATGGGAATCATCGTGGACGACGTCCTTTCCGTTTCCACGTTTTACCCGTCCGATGTCGACCGTTCGTCCGCATCGTTCTACCGCGACGATTCAGCAGTGACCGGGATCATCAGGAAAAAAATGCGGGTCCGGGACCGCGAGGTCTCCGACCTGATCGTCTGGATCGGGATCGGCCGGATCCTAAAGGATGCCGGCTGCATTGCCGCATGATTTTTCCAGGAGATTATTGAGAACTAAGTCCCCGAACGCTCCCGGGAGCTGACCCCCCCGGAGGGAGAAGACATGATACACGCACTGTATGTCGATGACGAGCCGGCCCTGCTCGATCTCGGGAAGACGTTCCTCGAACAGTCCCGCGATATTTCCATCGATACGGATCTCTCGCCAAAAGACGCCCTCGCCCGGGCAACGACCGGACGGTACGATGCGATCATCTCCGATTACCAGATGCCCGAAATGGACGGGATATCGCTCCTCAAGCAGATCCGCAAAAGCGGGCAGAGGATCCCCTTTATTCTCTTTACCGGGAGGGGCCGCGAGGAGGTGGTCATCGATGCGCTCAACAACGGCGCGGATTATTACCTCCAGAAAGGCGGCAATCCCCGGGCACAGTTTGCCGAGCTCCGAAACATGATCGTCCAGGCAGCCGGGCGGCGGAGGATCGAGGCCGAACTCAAACAGAGCGAGGAGCGGTACCGGAACGTTGTCGAAGACCAGACCGAGGCGATCTGCCGGTTCAAGCCCGACCGGACGCACGTCTTTGTCAACGCGGCCTACTGCGCCCTTGTCGGGAAGACAAAAGAGGAGCTGATCGGCAGGAAGTTTATCCCGGACAGCCCCCGGGAGGATCTCGAAGCGACAAAAAAACACCTGCACAGCCTTACACCCGAGAACCCCCGGGGGAGTATGACCCAGCGCCTGATTATGCCGGACGGGTCGGAGCGCTGGGTGATGTGCAACGACCGGGCGATCTTCGATAAGGACGGGAAGGTGACGGAGTACCAGTCCGTTGCGCGGGACATTACCGAGCAGAAAAAAGCAAAAGATGCCCTGAAGGATTCAGAGAAAACCCTCCAGTACATCATCGATTTCCTGCCGGACGCTATGTATGCGATTGACATCTCCGGGAAAGTGCTCGTCTGGAACAGGGCCGCAGAGGTTATGACCGGTGTCCCGGCCGGGCAGATGCTTGGAAAATCCGATCGCGAATATGCGGTACCGTTCTACGGCAGGCGGGTCCCTACGCTCGTGGATATTGTCCTCCACCCGGACTGTTCGGGACAGTCGCCCTACGAGCACGTCCAGAGGATCCGGGGCATGACCCTGATAAGCGAGTCCCGGGCTACGTTTCCCGATGGGAGGTCCATGGAGATCTGGATCAAGGCCTCGCCGCTGTACGATCATGACGGGAACATTTCGGGTGCGCTCTCCGTGATCCACGATGTTTCCTCGTACAAGCGCCTCGAAGCGGCACTCACGCAGGCGAACCGGAAGCTCAACCTGATGAGTGCGGTGACCCGGCACGGCATCCTCAACAAGCTGACCGCTCTGGATTCGTACCTGGACCTGATCAAAACCGAAACGCCCACGCCCACCGTGATGCAGCGTATCGACCGGATCGAGACTACGGCCGAGGCGATCCGCCGGCAGATCGATGCCACCCGGCAGTACCAGGACATGGGGGTGAAGGCCCCGCTCTGGTGCAATGTTTCCGATTGTTTCGACGCGGCGGTTTCCCACTGCAACGGGAACCAAAAAAACGTGCAGTGCACGAATTCCCTTGCCGGTCTCGACATCTACGCCGACCCGCTGCTCGAAGCGGTCTTTGCAAACCTTATCGAGAATTCCCTGATGCACTGCCCCGGGGTGACAGCGATCTCGTGCTCGTACGGGAAGCGCCGCGACGGAATGGTAATCGTGTACACGGACAACGGTACGGGGATCCCAAAAGACAAAAAAGAGCTGGTGTTCCGGGAGGGTTACGGCAAAAATACCGGCCTGGGACTTTTTCTGGTCCGGGAGATCCTTGCGATCACCGGGATCGTCATCCGCGAGACCGGGACGCCCGGCGGGGGCGTGCGATTCGAGATTCTCGTGCCGGAGGGCGGGTACCATGTCCGTGCCTCCGGTGCGAAGGTGCCGGTCCCGGGCTGACGTGCCGGTGCCCGGGTTTCTGGAAAGGGGACAATAGATCCTGAAATCAGAATTTATGGGCACTCATCATTTTTTCGGGTGAAAAAAGGACGGGTGTCTTTCTTTCCTGAATACCGCGGAGACAGGATGAACCCGGGGTTTGCATGTTTTTTACCCATTAATAGTAAATCCACCTGCTGTCGGGCATGAGTGTGTAACTCTGCGGATTGTCTTTTCCGACATCCTCTGCAGCAAGAATAAAACTGACCGTCCCGTGAGCATAGTAGGTACCCGTACCGTTCACGGTATACCGGTCGGATACCTGGCATCGGTCAGTGTTCCTGCAAACTTTTGCGGTGCCGGTATACATCCTTGACGGGCCGATATAACGGTCAAGATAAATACCGTGCGTTATATTTACCAGCTGCAGGCGACAGGATGATGAACCGCTGATATCATAGGAGAGATCGTGGTCGCTTTGGGAGGCTGCAGCCCGGGCAGCGAGCCTGATCGGTGTCATGTGGGAGTTTCCTGAAGGGCCGGGTACTATCCAGAATTCCAGATCCTGATCCACGACGGCTCCCATGGTCCCGTTTCCTACAAAAAGCCCGGCGCAGGAATAGGAAGTCTGGTTACCGGTGCAAATGACGCTCATGCCCCCGTCCTGTGCAAGATTATCGAAAAGATAACCGACATCGGACTCAGCGGATTGGCCAGCCGGTTTTTTTATAGGAGCCGTTGTTATCATGATATCCCCGGCCATTACCGCCACGCTGCCTCCGCTCCCAAGATAATAGATACCGCCGGAGGTGTAGGGCTGCAGGGATCTTCCAGCTTGTTCCTTTATAGTCAGTGTCGGCCCCAACTCATGATAGATAACCGTGAGTGTCTGGGGATCGATCCTGTTCACTCCCGCTTCTGAAGGTACCCTGAAAATCCGGGTTACCGGGAGGGTCCTCCCCCCGGGAACATACATCCGTGAAGCCCTGTTTTCCCGGGCATAAAACTGCTCTGTGCCATCCGCTCCCATCATGTGCATAATCCCGTCGTTTGAGTAAACAACGGTAGAACCGGATGCAATGATCATGCTGCTGCCTTCTGCTGACAAAACCCGTTCGCCGGGACTGATTGGGCCGGTAAGTGTCAGTTCGGGGACTGCACCCGCACCCATGCTGCACATAACGGCAAAGATAATTATCAGAAGAATTACCCGGACTATCGAAAAGGCGGGTTTACGGATCCGGTCTCTGGTAGGGGAAATGGCTGATCACCTTATTGTAGAATAAAGAGAACCGAAGGGCATAATCCCGGCGATGAGTGAAAAATAATTTTCACTGCCTGTCCCCGAGCCGTGCAATCTCTTCTGTTACCCGGTCGAACTCTCCGGTCACGGTATTGTCCGGCGCCGGGGTGAGCCGGCTTACTGCCCAGATTGTGAAAAGCGAGAGGACAAATCCCGGGATGATCTCGTAGATCCCGGAGATGCAGAGCCATTTCCACAGGATAACGGTCACGCCGCCGACAAGGATGCCGGCAAGCACCCCGGCCTTTGTTGCCCGCCGCCAGAAGAGGCAGGCAAGGAGCGCCGGGCCGAATGCTGCCCCGAAGCCGGCCCACGCGTATGCGACAATCGAAAAGACAATGCTGTCCGGGTCAAGGCCCAAAAGGAGCGCGAGGCCGGCGATAAAGAGGACCGAGATCCGGCTGACCCAGAGAAGTTCGCGATCCGATGCATTGGGCCGCAGGAGCGGGAAGTACACATCCCGCGAAAGGGCAGCGGAGGTCACCAGCAGAATGGACGAGGCGGTGCTCATGACCGCAGCAAGGATGCCGCAGAGGACAATGCCGGCAAGGAACGCGGGGAACGTGTCCATGGTCATCACCATAAAAACCGTCTCGGCATCGGGGCCGGCAAGAGGCACCGGGAGCAGCGCCCGGCCTACAAGGCCGATCGCGACCGCGGCTGCAAGGGAGACAATCACCCATACCATGGCGATCCGCCGGGCATCGCGGATCTCTTCGGGCTTTTCTATTGCCATGAACCGGACAAGGATATGGGGCTGGCCGAAGTACCCGAGTCCCCAGGCAGCAAGCGACACGATGGCAACAAGCGAAAGCAGGCTCCCGTAGGGACCGGCAAACGGGTTTAGGAGCTGCTGGCCGGCCAGGGTGCCGATCGCATCTGTGGCTGCCTTTCCCCCGGCGAGGATAACCGCGGTCACCGGGACGATCAGGAGGGCAAAGAACATCAGGACACCCTGGACCGTGTCGGTGACGCAGACTGCTAAAAATCCCCCGAAGAATGTATAAGCCACGACAATGAGCGAACCGGCCACAAGGGCGAGCCGGTAGTCGATCCCAAAGACCGTGGTGAAGAGTTTGCCCCCGGCAACGAACTGGGCTGAGGTGTAGATGACAAAGAAAACGAGAATAAATGCCGCACAGACGACCCCGATTGCGTCCGACCGGTCGTGGAACCGGTTCCGGAAGAACTCGGGCAGGGTCAGTGCGTCACCGGCAATTGCCGAATATATCCTCAGGCGGGGGGCAACCCAGCGCCAGTTGAGGTAGGTCCCGAGAATGAGCCCGAGGGCCACCCATGCTGCCGAAAGACCGCAGGTGTACGCAAGGCCGGGAAGGCCGATGAGCAGCCATCCGCTCATGTCCGAAGCCTCTGCGCTGAGCGCCGCGACAAACCGGCCGAGCCGCCGGTTCCCGAGGATGTACTGGCTCACGGTCGTGGTCTCTTTCCAGTAAAAGAGGCCGATGGCGACCATGGCGGCAAGGTACAAGGCAAAGGCGGCGCCTATGGCGAGGGTGTCTGCGTCCATAAAAACCCCGACAGTTCCCCGGAGATCTGGTGATGGATTGTGAGAGGTTGGATCCCGAGAAGATGCCGGTTTAATCTGGTTTTTTTGCAGATCCGATAAATATCCCGATGAGTGAAAATCTCTCTGCAGTCACCCGGTTCCCCCGGGAATCTTTTTTTTAAGAAACTATTTCTTTGTGGCTCGTGTAAATTCCTTTTACCGTTCCCCGGCACGGCAGGTGCCGGGCACAGCAGAGAAAAGGACATACGATTATGACAGACACCGATAAGACTGCAAAGAACCTGCACGAACGCGATCCCTGCACGGGAGAACACTGCACTGTCGAGATGTGCCGGAAATGCCACAGCCTCGAAGGCTGCGAGGGAGCAAAAGTCCCGGGGCACGCCGCCCCGCACCATCCGGGCAGGAAAGAATAGAGCTTTTATTTTTTAGCCGGAAAACTACCGGCCTGTGGTTAACCGGCCCCGGCATCTCCGGAGTTATTTCTCCGGACCGCGCTCTTTTTTATTGTCCGGGTTTTCCGGGGGAGTGTTCTCCTCCTTTTTTTGCTGACCCGGCTTTTTCTTTTGCATGATCTGCGACTGGATAATGGAAAAGATGGTCATGATGGTTCTGTCCGGGAAACTATTGCCGTCGGCCTGTTAAAGTGTTTCGGGTGTGCCGTCGGCGACAGCCTGTTTCCCGGCGGTTTTATGGTTCCGCGAGCCCGCGGAGGTACCCGCAGAAGAGCCCGAGTGCTTTTCTGGTTCCCTCGCGGGGGCGTTCGCTGTCCTGGTAGGCCATCGTGACCGTCATGTGGCCCAAAAACGTGCTCGTGACAAAACAGGTCGCGGGCATCCGCGATCCCGGGTAGCAGACGTAGGCATCAAGGAGGCCCGGTATCTCCGGGAGTTCGAGCACCCCGGGGTTTGAGATGAAGATATCGGCAAAGCCCTTTGCTTCAAGCGCCGCCATCCTCTCCACCATCTCCTGTACGGCCCGGCCTTCCGGGTCGCTGGCAGCATCCATCCGGGCCTGTTCGGGAACGCCGATGGGGCCTTCTTTTAAGCGCCGGGTTTCGCAGACGATCCGGGGCAGGAGCTCCGCCATGCCTTCGCCGGGCTTTCGTTCCACCGGGATGCTGATGTTTGCGGCCTGGTTGCTCATCACCCGGGAGCCATCGGTGAGGTGCCGACGGAGGTTGACCGGGAAGAAGAGGGGGAGCGGCCCGTTGCAGCCGGTACAGTCGCTCATTGCCAGGAAGTACGCGGCGAGGATCGCGTCGTTGATAGTGCCCCCGACCTTTTTTGTGTACGTGTTGATCGCGGCAAGTTCGCGGGCGCCGATGCATTCGCGGTGGAACGTTGACGGGGCGTCCGACCGGCCGAACGGGTCGGGCCACATCGGGTCGATCACTTCCATCCCCAAGGGAGTCGGCGCAGTTGTTCCGGGCAGGTTCTTTGTCCAGTGCGTGTCGCGTTCCGGAATTCCCCCGACTGCCGGGCGGATGGTGCCGGGGTTTTCGTACTCTGTAAGGAGCTGCGCCATGAATGCCTGGAGGCCGGAGGCGTCGGCTGCTGGGTGGGCGAGGTTGACGACAAGGAAATCGCCCGAAGCTCTTCGCAGGATCCGGATCCGGACCTGCACCGGCCCGTTCGGATCGACCGGCCCGGTGACCCGGGGCCGGTAATCCTCCCCGCATTCTTCTACGGGAACCGGCGCGGCAGCCCCCGGGTCTTCCATCGCCCAGTACGCCGGCCCGGTCCCCCGCACGAGCCGGCTGTGGAGGACCGGGTGGGCGAGGATGCAGGCGTGTGCGGCCCGGCCGAGAAGGTCCGGGTCGAGCCGTGCAGTAAATTCCACAACCCCGCAGAGGGTTGAGTCACCCATGAGCCGGGTCGAGTCTACAAAAAGGTCAAGGGCCGAGGCTTCGCGGGTGTGCATGTCAGATAACAAACATTCTTTTCAGGTAAAAACCTTTAGCGCGGGGGGCGGAGGTGAGCGGGTACGTTCCCGGCGTCAAGTCCATAAAACGTTCAGGCAAAGGCAGCGAGCCGCTGCTGTTCGGGAGAGATCCTGCGGTCTTTTCCTGCCGACAGCACCGGAGGCTCCGGGATCTTTACGACCGGGGCGTAACGCTCCCGGTTTTCGATGACCCGAAGGAGGGCGGCAAGCGGTGTCGTGTACATCCCGCCATCGAAGAGCTCGATGTTGAAGCCTTTCCCTGATGCCGATACCTGTGCGAGACCGTGAGTGGCCCCGAGATAATATTTCCAGTCCCGGGCCAGGCCTTCTACCCGGACCGCCCCGTGCTCTGCAATCGCCCGGACGAGATCTTCGAGGCGTATTGCATAGCGGGTGCCAAGAATGTACAGGTCCAGCACTTCGTATTCAAAACCGCTGCGGTCGACTGCCCGGCGCCCGGCCCGTTGTGCATATCCTACTTTTTGCAGACGGGAAAACCTCACGCTTCCGCGTGAATGTGCCGACCCCGGAACCATCCTTTCAGCCATCCCAAATGCCATCACCGGTATGCCCACGGAATCTTATGGACTTCGGTAAATATAGATTTTTCCAATATTCATAATATTTGGCACAATATCTCTATAGTGGCGAGGTGTTCGGTTGGCAGGATTGACACCCGAAACCGCCCTTCTTTTCCCTTAAACATACCAGGATCCGTGCAGGGGCCCATGTGAGGAAAAGATCGGCCGCCCAATTGGGCCTGATTAGGCCCCTTTTCCTCCGGCGTGAAAATGTCCCCGGGAACCCGAATTAGGCCCCCGTTTTCGCGATTTCGGCCCCTTTGGGAGGGGAAATGCTGCTTTCCAAAAAGGGGTCTTCGTCGGAGGAATGGGTGGGTCGGATCGTAGGTCCCGGTATACGACAGACAAAAGCCATCCGACCAGCAAGCAATCAAAGGACCACTACCAATGTTTGCATGATTCCGGTGCAGAAACACGCACTTCCCCGTCTTCTCTACCATTACTGCATGCCGGCATCCGGTGTTGTTCGCGGAAACATCGTACCGGATCGCACACGATCATTTCCGGATTTTCTCCCCGCATATGAATGGGCTGAGGAACGGCTCGGGTTCTTCCCGCTTTTTCTTGCAGTCGGGAGGCTGGAGGACATTGCCTGGATGACCGGCTATCAGGACAACTGGCGGGTCGTTACCGGAGGCGAAACGGTTGAGGGGATTTACCGGAAAATCTGCCGGAAGAAGAATGAGTTCCCGAACCTCGCACTCCTTTCGTTTGAATCTGTGGAGGGGGTGTTCATGGATTACGATTACTGGCATATTGCCCTTAACGCGTGTATGAACGGTTCCCGTATCTCGCGACAAGAGGAGTCGTGGATCTTCAAACATTCGTGGACAAAAAGCCGGTGGCTTCGTGCGGCACTGGCCGGGACGCATCCCGTCCAGTTCGTGACACCGACACTGCCGCTTACCGAAGCCCGGGAAATCCGGGTGAGGAACATGGCGACCCGGCGTCTTATTGAAAAGCGGGGCTTTAGAGATGTCAGGGTAGCCAGGATCCCGGTAGATTCATGCCTGTAACGCCGTTTCACCCACACGTTTAAGTCAGGCCGTTTAGATAGGATTAGTTAAGTGTTCTGGAATTTTTTCGGGGAGGGTGCACAATGGTAAAAAAACCGGTAAAGTCTGAAAGCACGGTCTCCACAGATTCCCTTCTCCCGCTCGTTCAGGAAATCCGGGATCTGGTTCATAGTGCACGACGTGCTGCCGCACAGAACGTCAATACCCTTCAGGTTATGACGAACTTTGAGATCGGACGCCGGATCGTGGAGTACGAACAGAAAGGAAAACGGCGGGCGGAATACGGGAAACAGACACTCATCGAACTCTCGTCCCTCCTGAATAGGGAGTTCGGGCGCGGGTTTTCTGAAAGAAATCTTGAGTATATGCGTCGATTTTACCTCGAATACGATGATGCCGCGCAGCAAATTCCGCAGAGGACATCTGCGAAATCTTCGGCAATGGTCCCGGTAGAGTCACCAATTTCGCAGACAGTGTCTGCGAAATTGACAAGCACATTCCCCCTCAGTTGGTCGCACTACGTCTTCCTTATGAACATTGATAACCAGGACGAACGCCGGTTTTACGAGATCGAGTCAAAACAGAACAACTGGTCGCTATCAGAGCTCAAACGCCAGTTCAACTCCGGGGTCTATGAGCGGCTCGCTCTTAGCCGGGACAAGAACGGAGTAAAGGCTCTCGCGCAAAAGGGTCATCTGATCGAAAAACCGGAAGATATGCTTAAGGATCCTTTTGTCCTTGAATTCCTCGGGCTCGATGAGAAAGCCCGGTATTCCGAGAGCGATCTCGAATCCGCGATCATCGATAAGCTGGGAATATTCCTGCTCGAACTTGGCAAAGGTTTTCTTTTCGAGGCCCGGCAGAAACGGTTCACGTTCGATGCAGACCACTATTTTGTGGATCTTGTTTTCTACAACCGGATTCTCCGGTGCTATGTCTTGATCGATCTCAAGATCGGGAAGATTACCCATGCGGATCTTGGCCAGATGCAGATGTATGTCAACTATTACGACCGGCATGTGAAACTGACGGATGAAACTCCAACGATCGGGATCATCCTGTGCCGGACCAAGAACGATGCACTCGTCCGGCTGACGCTTCCGGAAAATTCCAATGTCTATGCTTCACAGTACCAGCTGTACCTACCTTCGAAAGATGAGCTGAAGCAAAAACTGATGGAGTGGTTGTAAGAGGAGTTCTGGAGTATTCGGATTGTGATATTGTGTCTTCCATCCCTCCACCCAAAAAGATCTTCAACCCGGTGACCGGCAAATACTATGAGATCCGCGAGCATTCCGGCAAGTATGGAGGGCCCGGCCTGGTCAAAGGGTTGTGGAGTTATGAGAAGAAACCCGCAAAGCATGTGCGGGATTTCCCTCGTGAATAATTGTGTAACCGGTCGATACTCTTCAACAGAAGATTATCCCGGAGCCCCTCAAGGAAACGCGGAGATTCCGACCCCCAAAACCGCCCTTCTTTTCATTTCCCGCATACCAGAGCCCATATGAGCGGAGATCCGCCTCCCAAAAGCGTACATTAGGGTTTTACAGCGCCACGATTCTCGTGTATTTTGGCAATCGGGCAGCGTATGGAGCAGATCCCAAAAAAGTGTGTAAAAGTGCAGCATTTTTGGCACATTTTTACCTGCCGGCACCGGGTTCCCGGGAAACTCTCCGTCGGAGAAACAGATCTGCCGGATCGCAGGTCCCGGGCCTCGGATCGACCCCTCCCAAAAACCTCCCTTTTCCCCATACAACGTACAGGAACCCGTCCGGCAAAAGATCGGCCGCAGGAACGCTGCTATTAGCTGCGTTTTCCTACGGTGTGATAATCCCAAAAATCCGCGAATTCGTGCGTGTTTTGCACGAATGAGTGCGTGTCGGGCGGGGAGCGGGGGCATTCCGGGGCAGGTACGGGCCCGGAATGGGAGTACCGGACCGTGGGTCGTGGGGGTGGTGGAAAAGGCTCCCGGGAATGGGCAATTACACTAACTCATTTTTTCGAGAAGTTTTACACCTCGGCGATCTCGCAATGCCAATCCTTGCTCAACAAGTTCGTCCAAGGCATGTTTAAAATCAATATCATTTTTAAGTGAAGTAAGCGTGAGAACGTCCTGCATTGGAACCCAGCACTCTTTACCAAATGTTTCATAGAGTTCAGTGTAAAGTCTTCTTGCATTGTCGGAAATCCTTTCGTAATATCTTGAAATTGACAACGAATCACCCATCCTGTATCTTGTTTTTCTATGCATCTCTCTCCATAAGTCCAGTACTTCCGTGACGTGGTCTTTTGTAGTTTCGGATGCTAGGTTGAGTCGAGTTATGGCAGCTGAAAGCGATGGAATTGCATCACCCAGGTTTTGTCTGTAAGGCACAATACCGGATCTGCGGTACTCGTCAGAAATTGCATAGACTGCATCAGTCACGGCCTTTTCTACACTTTTTAATGGTTCAGGTTTGAGCATCAGGGAATCGAGCAGATACGCCGTGATGAATTTTTGATTGTCTTCGAGCTCCTGTTTTTGGATGCCGGAAATCCCTTTTACAGATACATCATCAAGAAAAATTGGAATATCTGCCATCATTTTTTCAGGGCGTAAAAAAGCCAGGTTGACTTCTTCACTCTGAATGGAAGGAAATATCCTCTCTTTTTCTGCTAAACAATAGAAGTGATTTGAAGTCGGTTTGAGAAATTCCGAGGGCAATATTTTCATCGGGCGCTTAAATGCGTCCCAGAGAACTTTTTTTGATAGAATTGCTGCATTCACGCCCCCGGAACTATCTGAAATTGGTGGAGATGAGAATGCATACAAGGCTGCGCATGTAGCAATTCTTTCGGTTAACTCCTCTTTTCCACGGTATGATTGAGCGAAGAAGTCTATAATCCGAGATTGATCAATCAATTTTTTTCTTTTGAGGAGCGGTTGATAATCAAAGGGTTTCCACCCGCAGATATATCTCAAAACGTCCACATACAACCCGTTTTGGTTTCGTTGAAGTACTTCATCGTCATGACTTACTTCAACCTCCACACACGCATTGTTTGGCGGGGGATTACAGGATTCAGCGAAATAATGAATGTTTTTTAGAGATTCAAACCAAGGGGAGGGATTGAGGGAAAATAATCTTCCCTCCTCTGTGAGGTATTTAACAAACCCAACATTCTGTCTAAAGAATATGAGTTTCCTTTCCAGCTCTGAAAATTCATATCCTCTTGACCGATCTTGTAAGGACATTTGGATCGAATTCTCCTGATATTTCGCTCCTAACTAATGAATGTCATAATCTTTATCATAAGAGTTTTGAATTTATTTTTCATAAGTGGATTTAACGCCAGATTGAGGATCTAGTATATCTACTCCTTCACAGATTGAAAAATAATGGGAATCCACTGCGAGTCTTGTGGAAAAATATCCGCAGATGAAGATGCCGTTTATTGTAAGTATTGCGGATTCCGATATGAGAAATCTGAACTCGATGTATCGAAAAACATTCATAAATTCCTGAATGAGAACCAAAAAAACAGTCATAACTCCATAAAAAATGAAAATGAAAAGCAAATGATTATTGCCTGTAATCCGTTTTTCACAATTCGTTTCCCCACATAAAGGTTCATTGTTTTCTAGCTTCACGCGGTCAAGTGTGCTGAAACATATTACGCCGATCAGAATGCGCAATCCCAGATAAAAAATTGAAGTCGCTACACGATCTTTACCCAGACTTTGCAGACCGTCTTTCCCTCAGTAACGCAGGTATGGACTGATGAATTTCACCGCGACAATCGTTAGGACAGATGCCACAAGCAGCATGATAAGAAATCTATTCTCAAAGAGATTATGAGGAGTTATTATGAAAAATAATGTTGAATCCAAAAAATGGCTGGCAAGAGCGAAAAGCAATTTAAGCATTGCTAGGATAGGAAAAATTTCTGATGATATTATTTACGAAGATCTCGGTAATAATTGTCATGCAGCAATAGAAAAATCGCTTAAATCCGTACTTGTTTTTTATCATTCCGAACCAGATTTTAAACCCCCCTACGGGAAAACTGGACATTCCCTCGATTTCTTAATTAAAAAAATTGAAGAATTAAATATAATTGTTCCCGACAAGATTAAAACTGCATCAAACACTCCGTTTTTTTATGGGGAAGGGTTGATCCCTTGGTGTATTCCATGGAAAATAGGATCATCAGCTTCACCGATGGATTACGCGGTTGATCGGAGATACCCGGGACAATACGATCCACTTACTGAACAAGGATATAAGGACCTTCTGGATAGAGCAGAAAAAATTGTCGCATGGGTAGAAGAGCAAATCCGGACATAATGGCGGTCCTTAAACTGTACATTTCATGTAATTATGCAAAACCTGCCTTCGAGCGATATTCCGATCGGTTCGCAAGGAGGAAATACATCAAATCCACACCAAAGAAGGACACTCCATAAAATGATCCGGGTATGTTAGTAGTAAATCGAAGATGTGTGGGTGATCACACAAAAGGGAGTGTGAAAAGATTAGAATAAAGCGTAACGATTACCGGGGATCTCTGCGATAATGACCCCGAACATATGTACCATCTTTACGATGATACGATCTCACGTATACTTTCTCAGTTACATTAACGCTGTTTGGCGATGAGCCAAAATAAAAAGAATTTGATTCGAAATTTCTAAATTTCAAATTATGGTTCTCTGGGTCGCTTGGAGTTAATAGAGATGTCAAAGAAGATGAGTACTCTTGAGCTGCGGGAGCTGATGCGTCAGCGATAACTCCGAAAAAAAATGAAAGCGAAAAACAGAAGATCATCACGAGTGATCCGGTTTTCATCAGTTGTTTCAATAAAGTAGAGTTCATGATTTTCCAACCTCTCATGCAGTCAGGGCACTGAAACTTATGACTCCAATCAAAATGCACAACCCTAAATAAAAAATTGAAGTCGCAATGCGATCTTTACTCAGATTTTGTAACCCCTCCTTTCCGCAGTATCTCATATAAGGGCTAAGGAATTTTACTGCAATTATCGTCAGAACTGATGCCACAAGTAGCATGACAAAAGTCCAGAGGATTTCACGAATGATTATACCGTCCAAAGAGAATGGTGCCATGAGCGCCCCTGCAAAGACAAGTGCATAAAGGATCATCCATCCCAGACTTGCAATTGCTTGTGCTTTCGGCTCTTCACGAATTGTTAAAAAATCTACTTCTTTGAGCGCTATATCGATTAACCACAGGAAAAATGCAGCAAGAATTGTTGTGATAATGAATGTTACAACCAGGGATACTGCATCGATTCCAATATTTGCCCAATCCATCATTGCCATGTTTGTAATGAGTACTCAGATTAAAATAAAATTATCTAAATAGTGTTTGACCCAATCTAAAATTGTACATCAATTGAGATAACCAAAAGATGATCGAAATGGCAACCTGTTGTGATTGCAGGAAAGAGTTAGGATTTTTTCGATCCATTGCCGGAAAGAAAAAATGTAAAGAATGCGAGGAGGTCGAGCTCCAGAAAAAAGAGCAGGAAAAGTCTAAACTGCTAGCCGAATTACATCGGCATCTTGAAAAAAATTTGACGGCAACAGCCATAGATCAACTTGAAGAAATCAAAAAAGATGCGGATTTCTATTCTTTTTTGGGCACTACTGCAAACTCTATGAAAACTGATGAAAAAGTGTATGTCGTTTGTGCTGCAAGAGCTCAAAAATCAAAATACGTCCGTTCCCAGCGCACGGGAATTTCCATGCCGGTATTTGGATTGAAGGGTTTTCGTATGAGTTCCGGACAATCAATCCCTGTTTATGATCGTGTTGATGTTGGTGCTGGGGCATTGATTGTAACTGACAAAAACATTCATCTCTGTGCTGTGTCTGGCAAACCTATGAAAATTCCTTATAAAAAAATTGAAGGATTTCATCTCTATGATAATGGTATGGAATTATATCACGGTCTTCAGAAACCCACGTATTTCGTCTTTAAAGAGATGGATCCTATTCAGAGCGATGTTATTGGTCATGTTATTGGACTTTTCACAAAATAGTTCTCTGCCGCCGTGTGGATCACGGCAAAGGTCACGACCGTTCTCCCTCTCATAATTGTCCCAGCAATTTCAACATATCGAACCAATCGACACATCACCGGGATGTGTCGAAAAAACCAAAAAATTTCGACATGTTGTTCTGGCTCCATGAGCCATTTCAGGAGTACGGTATAATTACCAAAACGAAATGCGAAAAAAACCGTCCTATCTCGACTTCAGTTTCCCGCAGGCCCGTGCAGCATCGATCACCTGAAGGTTTGCGGTAAATACCGTAATCCCCGGCACCGTGGCAAAATCTCCGTCATCGGTAAGAATGGAAAAATGCTGCTTTCGCAGGAGATCCAGATAGAGGAGATCGTATCCGTCGAGTCTGTTGGATTTTAGATCGGCAATAAACGTTGTTGCGGCAGTTTCATCGATTGTCATGGGGACGAGCCCGGACAACTGCCCGACCTGCATCCACGCACTTTCAATTTCCTGTGTGACATCCTCACGATTTGCCGAGCGGTCGTGGCGGAATTCTTTCATGGAATAGGCATTAGGATCTTTTTTGTTCGCAGAACAGAAGATCCCGAATTCCGTCTTTTCAATAATGTGCGCCAGTTCCGTAAGGATCAGGTTACACCGGGATAACCGGGCATTCACCGACCGGATTTTCTTAATGTAACCCGGGTACTCTTTGACCTGGTAGGATTTTGCCGAGACCGAGGCCCGGGAATATGCCAGCCAGTACCAGACATTGGTATCGACAAAAAACGAGTCCTGGTGTTTCGGCTTGTCAAAACGGATATCGATGACGTCGGCTAAAATATCGTACGCAACGGTCATCAGGCATCGTTAGCCTGCTCTGCGAGAACCTTCTCTACAGAATCCCTGAAATGGGGATTTGTGTAGTACCGTTTTGCATTATCGATGACCCGCCCAAGCACATGGTTCCCGTACGCGGAAAGCCCGACAACGTGCAGGTGCGATTGCAGGCTTTCGGCCGGGACATCGCGGAGGAGCTGCCCGATTGCGGCATTAAAAAACGGCGAAGCAAAAACCGAGACCCCGGTGAAATCCAGCGTCACATCATGTCCGCAGGAAAGCTCCGGGTGAATAGCCTGGTACACCCGTTCACCGTCTTCAACCGTTATACAGTTCTCTCCAACTGCAGAAACGACCTTTATCATCATACTCCATCAGAACGGTGTCTGGTTAGAACTCTCTGCTGAGAGATAATAGAACTTCTGGTCGATATTTATCGTGATATTGACAACCGTGCCCTGGAAAAACGTGCCTCTCATCTCGTAACGTTCTCCGGCGGCATCGATAATTGCGTGTCCACTGTGGCTGTAGATATCCAGTCGGCCGTTGTTTAAGTGAATGAACTCCTTGAGGAGCTTTAACCCGAGACCCCCGAGTCCCGGCCGGGTGCTGAAGCCTTCACGGAATGCCATCTGCAATGTCATGTCATCGGGAATTGCGTACGGTTTTCCGGTCGATTGTAAATACTGGCGGACAGACCGGGGAATCCCAATCCCAAAATCGATTGCCGTAATTTTTAATTCTTCCAGAAGGGGATACCGTTGCCCGCAACTGTAAACCCCTATGGGGGAATATCCGTGCGTGAATGCGTTTGAATAAATCTCAAGAACATTACCTACGATTGCTTCAGTCAGATCCGGATGGATGTTAAGCCATCCCCTGCCAATCCATTTCTCTTTGAGGTACTGGGAGATCGTGTCCATATCCGGCTGCTGGTCCTGGCGGTACGGCACGGAATTCCCGTCCCACGGGGGAACATCAAGGCCCATTTCGTACAAAAAACCGTTCTGTTCCAGATTGGCCCTGAGCGCCGGTGAAAGGGTATCGTCCCTGAGGAAAACGGATCGTCCCTCAGATTTGATATGCGCAATCATCCCGCCAAGGAATGCAACGGCGTTCTGTTTTAAAAAATCACAATTGGCAAAATCAAGATCGATATGCTGCGGATCCTGGCAGGCCTTCCAGATCGAAAACAGGGTATCGAAATCCCGGGGATCATCGTTGATCCGCGGAATTGAGATCGTTGTCACACTGAAGTATTTTCAGTGAGCCATAATAAAATCAGGTCTTGCCAGGGAAATTTCGCAATGCCTTTCCGACAATAAAAAAGTTTACTCCACCGGCACGAACTTCGTGCCATAGTGGATGATGCCGCTCTCGCCATCGGTGGCGATCTTGCGGAACACGCTTTTCACCCGCATCCCGATCTTAATCGCAGACGGGTCGCAGACAATCTGGGTCGTGATCTGCGGGCCTTCGTCGAGCTTGATGATCGCAAGCACGTACGGGGTGAGCATCGAGTACTGCTCGGCTGCCGTGTGGATCACCGTGTAGGTGACGACCGTGCCGGAACCCGTGAACTTGTGCGGGACGATCTTGCCCGCCCGCCTGCAGTCCGGGCAGAGGGAGCGGGGCGGGAAGAAATGCCTGCCACAGGTTTCGCACTTCGTTCCCACCATGTTGTAGCGCTGGGGCAGGTGCCGCCAGAACCGTGCAACCGTCATGATTATACCCTCCCGAGAATGTGGACTGCAACCGTAGCCCCGGTCCCGCCCACGTTGTGCGTCATGCCGATCTTCGCGCCATCGATCTGGCGCTTGCCGGCCGTTCCGCGGAGCTGCTGGACGATCTCGCAGACCTGCTTGATGCCGGTCGCTCCGACCGGGTGGCCGCAGGCCTTGAGGCCGCCGCTCGTGTTCACCGGGATCTTTCCGCCAAGGGCAGTCTCGCCGTCAGCAGTGAACTTTCCGGCCTCTCCCTTCTTGCAGAAGCCGAGGTCTTCTATTGCGCAGAGCTCTGCGATCGAGAAGCAGTCGTGGACTTCGACCATGTCGATATCCTTCTGGGTCAGGTGCGCCATCTTGAACGCACGCTGGCCGGCCGCAACCGATGCATCCAGCGTCGAGATGTCGCGCCGGTCGTGCAGCGCGATCGAGTCACTGGCCTGCGCCGTTGCAAGCACCTTGATGGGCGTGTCCGTGAACTCCTTTGCCCGGTCGAGCGGTGCGACAATCACTGCCGCTGCCCCGTCCGTAACCGGCGAGCAGTCGAAGAGCCGGAGCGGCTCTGCAACCATCGTGGACTTCATCACGGTATCGAGCGTGATCTCGCTCTGGAACTGTGCGATGGGGTTGCGTGCGCCGTTGTAGTGGTTTTTGACTGCCACCTGCGCCAGCTGTTCGCGGGTCAGGCCGTACTTGTGGATGTAGTCGTTTGCGATCATCGCATACAGGCCCGGGAACGTTGCGCCCATGAAGCCTTCCCATTCACGGTCGGCGGCGCCGGTCAGCGTATCGGTGCTCTCGTCCGAGCCGACATCGGTCATCTTCTCGACGCCGGCCGCGACAACGATAT
>Ga0268360_1001211_pt1 | contig 29315 bp, 26 predicted proteins | sample BioMet11_FD_192465 | JGI IMG/M metagenome (GOLD analysis project Ga0268360, IMG submission 192465) | Sewage microbial communities from Oakland, California, United States - Biofuel 11 (Illumina Assembly) | ecosystem: Engineered > Wastewater > Sewage > Unclassified | place: USA: California... | reverse complement strand
GTTGTATATAGCTCATAATATCGTTCTTATGCCCTATAAAATTACTCATTTATTCCATTTGTACAATATTTTAAAGAACTTTTTTTTATTTTAATTTTTACACAGCCTCTGAAGTAAGGCATTTCAATTTAAATTCGAGCTACTTCACCACTGAAGTGAAGCATTTCAAGTTAAATTCGAGCTACTTCACCACTGAAGTGAGGCATTTCAAGTTAAATTCGAGCTACTTCACCACTGAAATGAAATATTCCAAATTAATTTTGGGTTGCTTGCTTGGCATACTATTTAAATGCAGTAACATTACAACCTGTATTTGTGGTAAGGTTCTAATCAAACAAGCAAAAAATAATATTCATTGCAGTTGACTTTAGTCAACGGAATGAGATAACCAAACAATTTGGGTTTTAGCCCAACGAAAAGACAGAAAAATGTGGATAGAGCCCAAAATAGCTTGCCCTTTTTATCCGGCAATAAATATACCTGATAATCAAACAATCTTTATTTTTAAAATTAAGATTGTTATCCTGAACTCAGGTGGATATTAAAAATCATTCATTTCCATATCTCCATTGGGTTGAGTATCTTTGAGCTTATCTTTAGAAGGTTTGTAATTATTAAGCTTCCAGGTAAGTCCTACGAAAGCGATGCGTGAGTCCATACGGCGGGTGCTACTGGTATAAAAGCCTTCTCCCCAGGTCTCACCGTCGTAACGGCGGGTTTTGAAAATATCGCTTATGCGAAAATTGGCAGTCAGCCTATTTTTAAAGAAGTCCTTACGAAGTGCAAAATCAACCGTGTACATATCCTTCATTTTGCCCTGGGCCAGATACTGAGGCGCATTATAGTTGCCAATAAGCTGGATGGTAAGATCTTTTTGGGGAGTAAAACTGGCGTTGGCTTTAGCCGTCCAGCTATAATTATCACTTTTCTTGATGTTATATTTTTCGCTGCCGCTGAAAAGTGTGCTGAAATAGGAAAAATTGGCATTCATTTTCCACCATTTGGTTATATCGGTTGCCCCAATGATTTCCAGTCCATACGACTGCCAGGTTTGCAGGTTCATGTATGTGGTCATTTTAACGTTTTGATTCAGCATAGAGTCTATCCGGGTAATCATATCGGCGGTATGTTTGTAAAAAATATTGGAAGTAAAGGAGGTCTTTCCCCAATATTTCTGATAGCCAAACTCCATGGAGTTGATATATTGCGGTTTTAAATTCGGATTTCCTTTACTTAAATTAAGTGAATCTTCATAATCGATAAAGGGGTTCAATTGACGAAAGCCGGGACGGTCGACGCGACGGCTGTAACTTAAATCCAACTCTTGATCTTTTCCGAATTCCTGTACTAAATGTATTGATGGATAAAGGCTAAAATAGTCATAATTGAATTTGTCGCTGGTAAGGGTAACCTTGGAATCGGTGTAAACTTGTTCGGCACGCAGACCAACCTGATATTTAAATTTCATCAACTGACCCGAAAAAATACCATAAACAGCATGAATTTGCTCATCATAAGTGTAATGATTAAGCTGTGCATTATTCCATTCCTCCGAAGTATAAAGCCAATTATTTACCTCGTTATCGGATACCTGATGGCGAACTGAGCTTTTGAACCCGACTTCCATTCTTCCCCATTGGGCAAAAGGCTGAACGTAATTTGCCTGGCCTACATAGGAGTTGCCTTTGTTTTTCGAATACGATTGTTGCAAAGCAGGCAGAGCGTAGGGCTGAAATATAGAATCGAGTTGCTGCTGGCTGAGGTTGTCGTTATTTTTGCGTGAGTTGTCCGAATAGATAAAATCGGCAGTTAATTCGCGACCTTTTTGCTCGAAAGTACGTTTATAACTCATGGTATAATCATACGAAAGCATATGCCGGCTCGATTCTGTTGACTGATCAAATGCCCGGGTAACGCTATAGGTGCTGTCGAGGTAGCGGTTTTTGGTAAAACCATCACCATTGCCCTGCATATCGCGATGTTGCCATGACAATGTAAGCGTATTGCGGTCGTTCAGGCTATAATCGAAACCCAGATTAAAATTCTGCATCTGCATCCGGTTGTGCTCTTTATCATTTTGATCGAGATAAGAAGTAATACCGCTAATATTAGTCATTCGATGCGAATTTCCCCAATTATTAAAGTTGTTGAATCGGGTGTCCCAGTTTCCGAAAAGATTTAACCGGTTATAGCGATAATTCAGATTGATAGACGTGTTGTATTTATCTTTTGTACCTGCATTGGCTGTTATTATGCCGTTAAGCCCAAGATTGGTCTTTTTTTTCAACACGATATTGATAATACCGGAAGTGCCTTCGGGATCATATTTTACCGAGGGATTGGTAACCACTTCCACACTTTCAATGGCACTTGCAGGTATCTGGTTTAGAATATCAGAACTGCTAAGTCCCGAAAGGCTCGAGGGTTTGCCATCAATAAGTATGGTTACGTTAGTATTTCCTCTCAAAGCCACATTTCCATCGGCATCCACCGAAACTGAAGGGATATTTTGCATCACGTCTACAGCCGAACCACCCGTAGCAACAAGGTTTTTATCAACATTAATCACCCGTTTATCCAGATTGTTGACAAACATTTCTTTTTGTGCCGTAACTTCCACAGCGTTCAAACTCTTGGTGCTTGTCTCCAATTGGATCGTTCCCAGATCAACAGTCAGATTTTTTTGATTAACAAATACATCACGTATTCTTTTGGTTTTGTAGCCGATGAACTGAATTTTAACCATAAACCTGCCGTAAGGCAATTGATCTATCATAAACTTTCCGCTGGTAGCGGAAATTCCACCATTTATCATGGTGGAGTCTTTTGCACGCAAAATCACTACATTGCCATATTCTATAGGTTGAGAAGTTGCGGCATCAATCAGTGTCCCGGTAATTTTGCCAGGCCCACCTTGTGATGGTAAAGGAGCCTTTTTAGCGGATGTTTGTGCAGAAAGGAAAAAAGGAACGTTTAAAACAAAAGCAATAATTGTCAGCTTCCTGACGAAAGAAGAAAAAAGCATAAAAATTATATTGAATGATATTTTTAAAATTTTGCAATGGTACTACTTTTGACACCAATACACTGCAAAACTTTCGGAGATTTAAGAATTTTTATAATCTGATGCGTGCATCCACTGCTGTTATCTTATCACCATTTCCAAGCAAAGGATTAAGGTCAAGTTCCTTAATTTCCGGCGCTACCTCTAAGAGAGCCGATAGTTTAGTAATAATTTCCGCAAATCTATATTCATTAACGCCTTCCTGTCCGCGTATTCCCTGAATAATTTTATAACTTTTCAGCCGGCGTATCATTGATAACCCTTCATTTTCGGAGACGGGCACTAATCCGGAGCTAACGTCTTTCAGCACTTCGATAAAAATTCCACCCAGTCCGCAAAGAATCAGATGCCCGAATTTAGGCTCCTGTTTTGCACCAACAAAAAGTTCAATTCCCGAAAGCATCGGCTGAATCAAAATAGCCGTAGTATCTTTGATGGTTATCATCCTATAAAACTCACGTCCAACCGATTCGGTGTCTTTAACGTTCAGAGCCACACCTCCGACATCCGATTTGTGAACCGGCCCTACGACTTTCATAACCACCGGGAATCCTAACTTCTGGGCTGCATCTACAGCTTCGTCCTTCGTCCTGACGACAGCTTCACCGGCATGTGGAATTTCGGCAGCATCAAGCAATTCCTGAATTTCGTCAGGTGAAAGATATCCCGGCTGGGCATTATCAATAATATGACGGATTTTTTCTTTATTCACAACAAAAGATGGCACTTCCATAGCGGGTTGTGGCGTGTTGTATACCTTGCAAAGCGCATTTCCAAAAACTACTTCATCCGGAAAACTAATGCGTCCTTCCGACAGAAAATATTCAATTTCTTTCTTTACATTAATAACGGAAGGCAAGATGGGGAAGATGGGCTTCCGGCAGGTTTTCATTTTTTCGTTCAACAATTTATACACATCGTAAACGGGAAATAATCCGGAACTGCCAAAAATAACAGCCATTCCATCAATATTATCACATTTATTTTCAACGAAATCAATTATTTCGCCCAATTGCTCTGCCGTTCCGGTAGCTAAAAAATCAATCGGATTCGATACGGTGGAACCCGCATATAATTTGGCAAGCAATTCAGAATTTTCGAGATGGGGAATTTTCATGCCGCCTTCCGACAAAACATCGGTGAGCATTACCGCAGGGCCTCCCGCATGGGTGATAATAGCTATATTATTGCCTTTCAACTCTGGATGCATAAAAATTGAAGCCACCGTTGTCAGTTCTTCCCTGCCGTTGCAGCGAACAATGCCTGCTTTGCGGAACAAGGCTTCCACCGCTTCATCGGAACTTGCCAGCGCGCCGGTATGCGATGTGGCAGCCATACTACCGGCCGTGGAACTTCCTGATTTAATAGCTGCTATATGGCAACCCTTGCGAATCAGCGAGGCAGCGTGCTTGAGCAACCGTGCCGGATGACTGATTCCTTCGATATATAACAGTTTTACACGGGAACTCTTTTCCGGATCAAAACTTTCGTCCAGATATTCCAAAACATCTTCCACACCCATTTGTGCACTATTGCCTACCGAGTAAATCTTGGAAAAGGTTAATCCTTTGGGTATGCCCGATTCGATAATAAAAACTGCCGTTGAGCCTGAACCCGAGATAAAATCAACTCCTTTGGGATCCAATTTGGGTATAGGCGTCGTAAAAACGGAAGTGTGAAATTGATTCAAAACGCCAATGCAGTTTGGACCGATCAGACAGCCATTGACCTTGTTTACAGAATCGACAATTTTTTGTTCAAGCAATTTCCCTTCGTCCCCTTCCTCGCTGAAACCGGCAGAAATGATGATAAATGCACGGGTATTTTTCTGTTGTGCCAGAATTTCCACCGTCGAAGGACAATATTTAGCGGCAATAGCGATAATTGCAAGGTCAACAAATGGAAGTTGGGATACATTGTGATAACATTTTACACCTTGCACTTCAACTTCTTTCGGGTTTACAATATAAAGCCTGCCCTGATAATTATGCTCAATCAGATTTTTAATAACCTTGCCTCCCGGTTTGGTAATATCGTTGGATCCCCCAATAACAACAATGCTTTCGGGGCGTATTAATTGTTTATTAATCATTGAAAACTAATTTTTTAATTAAATTTTATAATTTAAAAATTTCAGGTGCGAAGGTAGATTATAAAATAAAAATATCAAAATAATCACAGCTGTATATAATTGATTTTCCGAATCAATTTATTTTAATCGCTTGAATTTTTTATATTTTCCCGAATCTATCAACTGGTTCAGTTTTTCAATGTCCCATTGGCTTCGGTTGCCGCAATTGTACATTTCGATTAGCGGATTGGCATCTTTAATCATTTTAAATAATTCGTCTGCCGAAAATACTTTTTGAAGCTTGCTAAAAAGGTCGTAGGTCATCGTCAGAAAAGCGACATTTTCGTTGATTCCCCGGTTATCAAGCAAAAATCCCTGATGCAGCCGTTCGGGATAAGCTAATTTCCCCTTATAAAAAACATCTCGCGTACCAGGAAATGAAACTATGCTCTTTTTATCCGGGCTCAATGTTACCGGAACCAGATCGTAATAATCGTTCCTCGTTTTATAAATAATGGTTGGTGGCCCCGTAACTTGCTCCTGATTTTTTGATAATTGCATTTTATTTTTATTTTTACTGGTTTTAAAATGCTTGGTACAGGATTCCAATGAAGCATTTATTGTCAAAACGATAATCAGCATACAAAATCCTGTCAACGTATTTATTTTTTTCATTTTAATACTATTTTAAAACTACCCAAAGGTATAATTTTTTCGTTACCCATAAGAATGCTTTTCCAATTTCCATAGCAAAGCGATTTCGTTTTAGCCAATGTAAGCTAAAAATATGTACTTTTGCAGCCAATTTAGCAGAAAAGTAAGATGTTAGAAAAATTAGAAGCCATTTATAAGCGGTATCTTGAAATTGAAATTCAGATAAATGATCCCGACATCATGTCGGATATGAAGAATTATATCAAGCTCAGCAAGGATTTCAAAGAACTGCAACCGGTAGTGGAAGCATATAAGAAATACAACAATATTCTTGAAAATATAAAGTCGACCAAGGACATCATTTATAACGAAAAAGATGAAGAGTTCCGTTCGATGGCCAAAGAGGAACTTAATGAATTGGTAAAGCAACAAAACGATCTGGAGGAAGAAATCCGAATCATGCTTATCCCCGCCGATCCTCAGGATAATAAAAACGCCGTGGTGGAAATAAGAGCGGGCACGGGTGGCGACGAAGCAAGTATTTTTGCCGGCGATCTGTACAGGATGTATCTTAAATATTGTGAAACCAAAGGGTGGAAAACAGAAATTGTTGACTATACCGAAGGTACAATGGGCGGTTATAAGGAAATGATTTTCAACGTTTCGGGTGAGAATGTTTATGGCCAGATGAAATACGAATCGGGTGTTCATCGCGTTCAGCGTGTTCCGGCTACCGAAACTCAGGGGCGCGTGCATACTTCTGCAGCTACTATTGCCGTTTTGCCTGAAGCCGATGAGTTTGATGTGGATATAAAACCCGCCGATATCCGCAAAGATACCTATTGTTCTTCTGGCCCTGGTGGTCAATCGGTTAACACCACTTATTCTGCCGTTCGCCTAACCCATATTCCTACCGGGATTGTGGTTACCTGCCAGGATCAGAAATCGCAGATGAAAAATTTTGACAAGGCATTGGGCGTTTTGCGGACACGTATTTATGAGTTGGAATATAAAAAATACCTTGATGAGATTTCTTCCAGACGAAAAACCATGGTTTCTACCGGCGACCGTTCGGCTAAAATACGTACGTATAACTATTCCCAGGGCAGAATTACCGACCATCGGATAGGCCTTTCGGTGTATAACCTTCAGGTTTTTATGGATGGCGATATTCAAAATATGATTGATGCCCTTCAACTTGCCGAAAATGCCGAACGGTTGAAGGAAGGCGTTAGTTAATAAATAGTTTTTAATTGGTAATAAAAAATTCCCATCCATGTCGCGACAAGAACTTTACCAACTGATAATATCGAAAAAGTCTTTTCTTTGCATTGGTCTTGATACAGATATTACGAAGATTCCCCGTCATCTTTTGCAGGAAAATGACCCTGTTTTTGAATTCAACCGGCAAATTATTGATGCAACTATTGATCTGGCAGTCGCATATAAACCAAATCTTGCTTTTTATGAATCGCGGGGATCGAAAGGCTGGATAAGCCTCGAAAAAACCATGCAATACCTTCAGCATCGCAAAGAAGTGGTTTTTACGATTGCCGATGCCAAACGTGGAGACATTGGGAACACTTCTCTTCAATATGCCAACGCCTTTTTTGATCCTAAAAATGGCCTGGATTTCGATGCCATAACCGTAGCACCATATATGGGCGAAGATTCGGTTTCACCATTTTTAACATTCCGCGATAAATGGGTAATTCTTTTGGCTTTAACTTCAAACAAAGGAGCTGACGATTTTCAATTTATAAAAACGGATAATCAGCAAAATCAACGGATATTTGAGCAGGTACTTACCAAGTCTCAACAATGGGGAAGCAACGAAAATATGATGTATGTTGTAGGAGCCACCCGCGCCGAACTCCTTGCCGATGTTCGTAAAATAATACCCGATCATTTTTTGCTTGTTCCGGGAGTGGGAGCCCAGGGGGGCAGTCTTGAGGAAGTGGCTAAATATGGGATGAATAAGCAATGTGGCTTACTGGTAAATTCGTCGCGGAATATTATTTATGCTTCAGCTAATACCGATTTTGCTGAAAAAGCCCGCAACGAAGCCACGACTATTCAAAAACAAATGGAGTGTCTTCTTGGAAAACACTCCATTCTGTAAAATTTCTGCAGAAAAACAATTCTGCTTTTAATTTCCTTCGGTTTTTATTTCACAATGGTAATCCAGCCAAATTTATCGGCTTCATCACCATATTGAATTCCTTGAAGATGTTTATATAACTTGGTAGATACAGGTCCTGGCTTGCCGTCTTTGCAATATTCCCATGTTTTACCCGTTTCGCGGTCAACTATTTTTTTAACTGCCGAAATAACAGCTGCAGTACCGCAAGCTCCAACTTCATCAAATTCAGCCAACTCTTCAATAGGAATATGACGGCGTTCTACTTTCATTCCCATGTCTTCAGCTAATGCCATCAAGCTTTTATTGGTAATAGAAGGCAAAATAGAATCGGATTTTGGAGTAACGTATGTATTGTTTTTTATTGCAAAGAAATTGGCAGGACCGCATTCGTCAAGATATTTACGCTCAACCGAATCCACATATAATGCAGCCGAGAAGCCTTCTTTGTGAGCTCTTTCTCCTGATTGCAGACTTGCTGCATAATTACCGCCTACTTTATAAATTCCAGTTCCCTTTGGAGCTGCCCGGTCGGCATCTTTAACCAACTGAATATTAACCGGATTAAATCCTTCCTTAAAATAGGGGCCAACAGGACCTGCAAAAATAAGAAACAAATATTCATCCGCTGGTTTTACACCCACACAAGGACCTGTCCCGAAAAGTAACGGGCGAATATATAACGAAGCTCCAGTACCGTAAGGTGGTATGAATTTTTCATTCAATTTAACTACGGACAAAACAGCTTCTTCAAAAAGTTCCAAGGGTACCGGCGCCATCATGATGCCATGTGCCGAACTTTCCATGCGCTTGGCGTTTTCTTCAAGACGGAAAATTCTGATTTTACCATCTTTTCCACGAAAAGCTTTTAAACCCTCAAAGGCTTCCTGACCGTAGTGTAATCCACCAGCAGCCATGTGAATATTGATACTCTCTGAAGATGAAATTTCTAACTTACCCCATTCACTATTACGGAAATAGCAACGCACGTTGTAATCGGTTTTGAAGTAACCAAAAGGCAGTTTACCCCATTCTATATCTAAATCTGTCATATTTAAGTGTTTTTATTATTGTTTCAGTAAAATACGGAAGCGAAATTAAAGATAATATTTGAAATGATACCTTTTTGCTTAAAATAATTGCTATATTTATCCAATAATTCGCATTTGTTAGAGTATCATTTTCTTATCATTTTCATTTTCTTTATTTTTCACAACACTACTCTTGGTCATTTGAGATTAGCTATGGATACAAATATTTTTTGTACGATTTGCCAAAAAAAATGTATGTTTGTTATCCTAATTGAGTTTTATGAAATGGGATATATACCAAAGGATTAAAGACTATTTCTTGGCAGATTATAAAAACCACTCCATTGAAATACAGAAACGATTGAATCTATTATTTATATTCGATTTTATTGGTGTCATCTCATTTTTCCTCCTTTTTATTTTTCGACTTACCGTTAAATTATCTGTATATCATTATCTTGGTGATTTATTTATTTTAACATTCCTGGTTGTTTCCTTGGTAAGCATAAAACTGAAAAAAATTTACTATGCCACTACTTTTATAATTTTACTTCCCTTATCTACATTAGCATACCATGTATTAAATAATTTGGACAATAACTATCCTTTCACCATCGAAAGTATATTTTCCTTATCAATTTTTATCATCATCGGATATTTGTTTTTAGGACTATTTGCCTTAAAAAACTTCCAATTAATTATTTACACCCTGGTTTCGTTACTAGTCCTTGCCATTCATTACTATTTTGGACACCATGAAATATCCGTCGTGTATTATTTTGCATGTAGTGTATGTTTACTTATTGGCTATCTTATTTCTTATTTTATTATTCGCTTATTCAGAGACATGCTTAATTTGACAAAAGAAGCATTGCATGTAAGCGAGCAAAAATACATTTCTCTGTTTTCAAATATGATGGATGGTTTTGCATATCTAAAAATAAATTTGGATAAAAACGGTCAACTTATTGATGCTGTTTTTGTTGAGGTAAATAATGCCTTTGAATCCTTTGTTGGAAAATCCCGAACAGAACTTGTGGGGAAAACAACAACAGAACTTCAAAATGAGATACAAGAAAAAGATTTTGATTGGGTAAGTTTACTGAATCAGGTTGTTGCTGGCAAAAATGAACTCCGTATAGAACAATTCTTTAAAAACCTGGATAAATATTTTTACATCTATGTTTTTTCTCCTCAAAAAAATTATCTCGTTTTAATGTCGCGCGATATTACTGAAAAAAAACAAAAGGACAAGGCGCTGTTGGAGAGCGAACAACGCAATAATGCCATGCTGGAAGCCATGCCTGATATGTTATTTATCCATAAACCTGATGGCACCATTATTGACTTTAAAATAAAAAATTATGATTTTTTAAAAATACCTTACGATAAAATCTACGGAGCAAAATTTACGGATATTGGTTTTCCCGAAGCCATCCTTACGGAAATGTTAAAACATTTTCAATTGGCGATAGATCAAAAAAAAGTACAAACCATCGAATTTGAACTGGAAAATCAAAATATCAAGAGCTACTATGAAGCTCGTATCATAGCTCTTAACGAAACTGAAGTACTTACTATTGCCCGAGATATTACCGAACGGAAATTTGACGAACAAAAACTTCAGCAAGCAAAAATAAAAGCCGAAGAATCGGATAACCTGAAAACAGCCTTTTTGGCAAACCTTTCTCATGAAATCCGCACACCGATGAATGCCATCATCGGATTTTCCGATATGCTTGCCGACCCCATGCTTTCCACTGATGATAAAAATGAATACATATCTCTTATCAAAAACAGTGGTAATGCCTTAATGAACCTGATAAACGACATCATCGATTTATCTAAAATTGAAGCAGGACAAATGGATTTTGAGACCAAAGATTTCGATCCCGAAGAAATCATTGATGAAGTTTTTACTTTTTTCCAAAAGGAAAAGAAGGAAAAAGAAAAAGACAATATTGAAATTATTTTTGAAAAGCCGCCGGTAAAAGCCACTTTCATTCAGTCCGATCCCGTTCGATTTAAACAGATAATGGTTAACTTGGTGAGTAATGCACTTAAATTTACTGAAAAAGGTTTCATTAAAATTGGCTATCAGATAAAATCCGACCAAACCATCGAGTTTTCTGTTAAAGATACCGGAATAGGCATCCCATCGGATAAACTTGAACTGATTTTTGATCGGTTCCGTCAAGCCGACGATTCACGTACACGGGTTTATGGCGGAACCGGTTTGGGTTTGACCATTACCCGAAAACTGGTTGAATTAATGGGCGGAAATATTCGGGTTGAATCAATGGAAGGTTCAGGCTCAATATTTTACTTTATGCTTCCTTATAATGTACGTATAAATCAATTTGTTTCGGATTCGGCAGTTGAGATCAAAAAAAAGCCAGCATTCAATTGGGAGGGAAAGAATTTCCTGATAGCCGAGGATGTGGAATCGAACTATCTTTTTCTTGAAAGAGTGCTTAAACGAACCCATGCAACCATCATCTGGGCACAAAATGGACAAGAAGCCGTGGATGTTTTTAAACAACATCTTAATACTATTCCTATAGATTTTGTTTTAATGGATATCCAAATGCCTGTTCTCAACGGATTGGAAGCCACTAAAATCATCAAACAAATCCAACACGATATTCCCGTGATTGCTCAAACGGCTTTTGCGCTGGAAGACGACCGTGAAAAAATGCTTGCTGCCGGCTGTGACGATTATATCGCCAAACCTATAAAAGCCGACCTGCTTCTTACGATGATAGACCAGTATTTGCCTAAAAAATAATCGGGTTTCCCGACAATTTGGCAGACTGGCACTGTTGGCATAGACTTTGAAAGCACGGGTTCGTACTTTACAAATAATTTAATTTATGCAAACAGGAAAAATTAATGTCCAGACGGAAAACATCTTCCCGATAATCAAAAAATTTTTATATTCCGATCACGAAATCTTTTTAAGAGAATTGATTTCAAATGCAGTGGATGCAACTCAAAAACTCAAAACGCTGGCATCCTTAGGCGAATTTAAAGGAGAATTAGGCGATCTTACGGTCCAGGTTTCCTTTGATAAAAAGAAAAAAACCATTACGGTAACCGACCGCGGAGTTGGTATGACATCCGATGAAATTGACAGATTTATCAATCAGATTGCCTTTTCGGGCGCCGAAGAATTCATTGAAAAATATAAAGGAAAAGAAGAAAACGGCAACGGACTGATCGGTCATTTCGGTTTAGGCTTTTATTCATCATTCATGGTAGCCGACCGCGTGGAAATCATCACCAAATCATTTAAAGAAGATAGCAAACCAGTAAAATGGGAATGCGACGGTAGCCCCGAATATACCATCAACGAGATAAAAAAAGAAGACAGGGGTACGGAAATCGTTCTTCATGTCTCCGACGATTGCAAAGATTTTCTCGAAGAATTTAAGCTGCTCGATCTGCTGAAAAAATACTGTAAATTCCTGCCCGTTCCCATTCAGTTTGGAACCGAAAAACGCTGGGAAAAAGTGGAAGGCGAAAAGGACAAGGATGGAAAAGATAAAGAAGTAGAGGTGGAAAAACCACGCATGATCAACAACATCAATCCTGCATGGAAACGTAAACCATCCGAACTGAAGGACGAGGACTACAAAGATTTTTACCACGAACTCTATCCGTATACCTTCGATGACCCCTTATTCAATATTCATCTCAACGTGGATTATCCATTTAATCTGACCGGTATACTTTATTTTCCAAAGATTAAGAAAAACCTGGAAATCCAGAAAGATAAGATCCAGTTGTATTGCAACCAGGTTTTTGTAACCGACTCGGTGGAAGGCATAGTACCCGATTTTCTGATGTTGCTTCACGGCGTTCTCGATTCACCTGATATTCCGTTGAATGTTTCGAGGAGTTATCTCCAGAGCGACACCAACGTTAAAAAAATATCGAGCCATATCACTAAAAAAGTTGCCGATAAGTTGGAGGAAATCTTCAAAACCAACCGCGAAGATTTTGAGAAAAAATGGGACGACATCAAAGTCTTCATTGAATATGGTATGATTTCGGACGAGAAATTTTATGAACGCGCCGAAAAATTCTGCCTGTTTAAAAATACCGACAGCAAATACTTCACATTTGAAGAATATAAAAAACACATTGCTGACACTCAAACCGACAAAAACAAACAGTTGGTTTACCTTTATGCCAATAATGCCGAAGAACAATACAGCTACATCGAAGCAGCCAAAGAACGCGGATACGATGTATTGCTGATGGATGGCGTTCTGGACAATCATTTTATTAATGCCATTGAACATAAATTTGAAAAAACGGTGTTTACCCGTGTAGATGCCGATGTTATTGATAAGCTGATTCAGAAAGAAGATGCGTTGCCATCCAAACTTTCGCAGGAAGAACAGGACAAACTGAAACCCATCATCGAAAATAGTATTCCCAAAGATAAATTCAGCCTCGTTTTCGAAAGCTTGAGTGAAACCGACCAACCGGTCATCATCACTCAGCCCGAATACATGCGCAGGATGAAAGACATGTCGGCAATGGGTGGAGGAATGAGCTACATGGGCGAACTTCCCGACCATTACAATATGGTTATCAATACCAATCATCCGGTGATTGGTAAAATACTGAACGAGCCCGACGAATCGCTGCGGACAAACCTGATAAAACAGGTAACCGACCTTGCCCTGCTTTCGCAAAGCATGCTCAAAGGCGAAGATTTGACAAACTTCATCAAACGAAGCGTGGAAATCATTAAATAATTATCAATTTTTACAGAGACTTCACCATTAAAAGAAAAAGTCATACTTTTACTCAAAATTTAAAAATCCTTAAAAATGAAAATAAACAAAAATTGGATAATTATCGGTGTAATCGTTTTGTTCGTTATAATTATCATATCCTGGTCAACAGGAATATATAATGGACTGGTTAGTCGCGAAGAGGGCGTAAATTCCCAATGGTCGCAGGTAGAAAATGTTTATCAACGCCGTGCCGATCTTATTCCAAACTTAGTAAATACCGTAAAAGGCTATGCCAATTTCGAGAAATCTACATTGACGGCAGTCATCGAAGCCCGTTCCAAGGCAACAGCCGTAACGATCAGCCCTAAAAATCTTGATGCTGCTTCGTTACAGAAGTTTCAATCGGCTCAGGACGGATTAAGTTCAGCTTTAGGTCGCCTGATGGTGGTTGTGGAACGTTATCCCGAATTGAAAGCCAACCAGAATTTCCTTGAACTTCAGGCTCAGCTGGAAGGTACGGAAAACCGTATAACCGTTGAACGGCAAAAGTTTAATGAATCGGCGCAGGACTACAATACCTACATCCGCAAATTCCCGAAAAACATCTTTTCCGGCATGTTCGGTTTCCAGAAAAAAGCCTATTTCGAGGCACAACAGGGCGCCGAAAAAGCCCCACAAGTTCAATTTTAATTTTTTAAGACCCCAAAAATTGACAATAGCATGAGCGTTTCAGCCAAAAAATTTTTTACCAGCGAACAACAGGATGACATAAAACAAGCCATTATGAATGCCGAGCTGGATACTTCCGGAGAGATCCGCGTTCATATCGAAAATAATTGTAAAGGCGATGTGATGGATCGTTCAGCATACATTTTTCAAAAATTAAAAATGCATAAAACAGTATTGCGTAATGGTATTCTGATTTATTTAGCCATCGAAAACCGCAAATTTGCCATTATAGGCGATAAAGGTATTAATGCCGTTGTTCCTGTTGATTTTTGGGATAATATCAAGCTGGCCATGTTGAACCGGTTTCGCCAGGATCAGTTTACCGAAGGATTATGCGAAGCCATAACTCAGACCGGTGCTTTGCTGAAAACAAAATTTCCGCACTTAACCGACGACATCAATGAACTTCCTGATGAAATTTCATTTGGAAAGGAATAAATGCTGATGAATAATAATCTCAAAATGAAATTTAAAATTCCAAATAGTTGTCAACGGATGCGTAATCATAAATCCGGAATGCTAATCAGGGCCATTGCCTTTATTGCTATCGTCCTGATTGCGGTTTCGGGTTTGCATGCCCAGGACATTCCTGAACGTCCTTCGCCTCCCCGATTAGTAAACGACTTTTCGGGAACCCTGCAACAGGACGAAGTTGCTACGCTGGAACGAAAACTGGTGAATTTTAATGATTCTACATCAACGCAAATTGTCATTGTTTTAGTAAGTAGCCTTAACGGATACGATAAATACGATTATGCCCAACGCCTTGGCGAAAAATGGGGCGTAGGACAAAAGGGAAATAATAATGGTATCGTTGTTTTGGTACAACCCAAATCGGGTAGCGAAAGAGGCGAAGCCTATATAGCCGTAGGTTATGGATTGGAACCTGTTGTGCCTGACGCTACGGCCAAACGTATCGTCGAAAATGAAATGATCCCCGAATTTCAAAACAATAATTATTATGCTGGTCTGGAAAAAGCGACCAGTGTGCTGATTTCGCTTACCAAAAAAGAATTTACCGCCAACCAGTATAACAAAAGGACAAAGAGTAAACCTTACGGGTTTATTGTTCCGTTCATTGTTTTGGCTGTCGTATTCTTAGTGATGCGCTCTGGTAGAAGTCAGTCCCATTCGGTGGGCAAAAGCCTTCCCTTTTGGGCAACACTTTTTTTGCTTGGCGGAATGGGCGGCAGAGGTTCGGGCAGTAACTGGAACGATTTTTCGGGCGGAAGCGGTGGCTTTGGTGGCGGGGACTTCGGTGGCTTCGGCGGCGGGAGTTTTGGCGGCGGAGGTGCTGGCGGAAGCTGGTAGTTGAATTACGAAAAACAATTACGAATTACGAAAAATAATTACGAATTACGATTTAGAAGAAGAGACATTCCATGTTTAAAATAATAAACTAAAGGCATACCTTAGATTTGCAATAACCAGCAACAATATTTAACAGCTTAAAAACATGGAATGTCTATCACGGATTACGATTTTCGATTTAGAAGAAGAGACATTCCATGTTTAAATTAATAAACCAAAGGCATACCTTAGATTTGCAATAACCAGCAACAATATTTAACAGCTTAAAAACATGGAATGTCTATCACGAATTACGAATTACCATTTAGAAGAAGAGACATTCCATGTTTAAAATAATAAGCTAAAGGCATACCTTAGATTTGCAATAACCAGCAATAATATTTAACAGCTTAAAAACATGGAATGTCTATCACGGATTACGATTTTCGATTTAGAAGAAGAGACATTCCATGTTTAAAATAATAAGCTAAAGGTATACCTTAGATTTGCAATAACCAGCAACAATATTTAACAGCTTAAAAACATGGAATGTCTATCATGAATTACGATGTACGAATTACGGAGAACAATTACGAATTATGAATTACGAATTACGGAATGTTAATGCCTGAATAGCGTTGACAAATTACGAGCGCCAATTGCTAAATTTTCAAAGCTTTAGGTTGATATAAGATAGCGGATACGGAATAACGCATAGCGATCACGGGTTTTATAATAGTAACTGTTAGTTTTATAGTAGCGATTGAAAAAAACATAATAGCGGTCGCGGGTTACATGGTAGCGCATGCGAGTTTTAGCAAAGCGATTGTTAGTTTTATCAAAGTAACTGTTAGTTTTATCGTAGCGATTGAAAAAAACATAATAGCGGTTGCGAGTTACATGGTAGTGCATGCGAGTTTTATCAAAGCGATCATTAGTTTTATCAAAGTAGCCGTTAGTTTTATCGTAGCGATTAAAAAAAACATAATAGCGGTTGCGAGTTACATGATAGTGCATGCGAGTTTTACCAAAGCGATCGTTAGTTTTATCAAAGTAACCGTTAGTTTTATAGTAGCGATTGAAAAAAACATAATAGCGGTTGCGAGTTACATGATAGTGCATGCGAGTTTTATCAAAGCGATCATTAGTTTTATCAAAGTAACCGTTAGTTTTATCGTAGCGATTGAAAAAAGTATAATAGCGGTCGCGAGTTACATGATAGCGCATGCGAGTTTTATCAAAGCGGTAACAAGATATACCATAGTGGTTGCGAGTTACACCCTATTTTCACCCTTAATCTTTCAGCAGATTCTTAAAAGGAATAGCGTTGATGCGTTTGTAGGTGGGATGAGAAGCGCCTAAAACCGACATCACATATTTTTTAACGGCTTTGCTTGTATCCACAATCCCTGTTACGGGATTATACAGAATTTTGTTACGGGCATTAATGGCTTCGAAATAAGGAGTGCTGGCATTGATCACCGTTGTATTCAGGGTGCGAAGCGTGCCGCAATAGGTTTCGAGAGCGCCGGTTTTAAGGTCGGGTTCATTGGGATTATACATCGGTTCGGCTTTGTACAGCTGGATAAGGGCATCGAAGTGTTCGATAAGCGAATCGTAACTCTGCTGGGATACAGAAATGTTTTTGGCTTCTCCTTCGGGTTGCCCGGTAGTGGAATTCCCTTCGGGTACAGTTTTGGGCGTAGCACGGCGGCCCTGGATTTTACGGGCCAGCGTACGCGCGTCTTCGATAATCTGTACCGGGGCTCCAGAGGAAGAAAGCGAGCCAATGGTACGTGTTACTAATTTGCCAAGGGGCTTAAACCCTTCTTCCCGCGCAGCCGTAGCCTGGTCGTACACGGGTTTCACCGTTTTAAGGGTAGTTAACGATAGTGTCGCTTTGCCGAACATTTGTTCGAGCATTGGAACACCTAAGGCCGGATTGGATGGATTGTAATCTGTTCCCAACGCCTTGCATTCGACGATTAATTTTTCTGTACCGGCAACATTTTTATCATGGCCGGTTTCGCTAATACTTGTCATAACATACTGTTTTTAAGTTATAAATAAATTGACGCTATAAAAGTACAAAAATAAATTATTGACAATTAAAAATATTTTTAAAATATTTACATTTTTCCTTGCTTTATATTATATAAATAAATTACTTTTGAGCAGTTTTAGTTATGGAATTATAAAAATTTATTATGAAGTATCGATATACTCTGATCATTAGTTTTTTTGTTTTTATAGCGATATCGTGCGAAAAAACCAAGTACCATCATTACTATGTTTCCGAAGAAACCAAGGAATGGTTTCTATTTCAGCCGGGAAGTTACTGGATTTACCAAAATGATTCTACCGGAGCAACCGACAGTGTTTTTATAAAAGAAGGTCCCACCTCACATTTTAATGGCGGACCAGAGGATGCTATAGATTACACGGAAGAAATAAATACTTCCTTTTCCTCTTCATTTTTTAATGAAATCAAATTTAAGGCCTACAAAGGAACTGATGTAATTTCGCTTTTTCCAACCTATGCTATTGTTTTGGAAATGCCGATATCTTTGCATAAAAAAGAAGTCGTACCAGAAATGTATACTTTTGAACACATTGAGCATTTCGACAGCCTTAATGTTAACGGTACGTGGGTTAAAGATACTTACCATACAAGATATACAAGGCTTAAGGAAAAAATCTTCACAATAGATTATATTTACGATTTCTATATTGCAAAAAATATCGGTATAGTGATCTGTGAAAAACAAAGTGAGACGGAGAACTTCCGCTGGAGTCTGGTGCGCCGGAATATTGTTCAGTAAAAGCTCAATTTTCAGAAAAGCATTACCGTTACCGGGAACGCCATCACGGTGGTCATCTCCAATTATCCAGCAGGGGTTATGTTGTTCGGTTTATGGATAAAAAAGGCGTTGTGGCGAAAGAGATAGTTAAGAGATAATGATTATCTTTATCCGGTATTTTTAAAAGACTGCGATTTTTTAATGTTGCTGAATTCAGTAGCATTAAAACCGGGATTAAAATCAACGCGTTAAAATTTTTAAGCCATGGCCAAGAATAAAACGATAACAGTTAAAGGTACTGAGATAACCATCATTCAGTTTAATCAAAGCGAATACATTTCACTTACCGATATGGTAAAAGGTTTTGGCGACGACACCATGATTTATAGTTGGATGCGGAACCGGAATACCCTTGAATTTATTGGTATTTGGGAGGAAATGAACAACCCCGGTTTTAAAGGTAACGAATTCGTTACCTTTAAAACACAGGCCGGGTTAAATAGCTTTAACCTTACACCCAGAAAATGGATTGAAGCTACCAATGCCATTGGAATTATTTCTAAAGCCGGAAGGTATGGGGGAGGAACTTTTGCCCATAAAGACATTGCATTTGAATTTGGAAGTTGGTTAAGCCCCGAATTCAAACTATATCTCATCAGGGAATTTCAACGCCTCAAAGAAGACGAAAATAACCGCCTTAAGTTAGATTGGAACCTGCAACGCACCCTGGCAAAAGTCAATTACCAAATTCATACGGATGCCATTAAGGAAAATTTGATTCCTAAGGAACTTACTAAGACTCAAATCAACTTTGTGTATGCCAACGAAGCTGATATTTTGAATGTGGCTTTGTTCGGAATCACTGCCAAACAATGGCGTGATGAAAACCCCAAAGCGGAAGGTAATATCCGTGATGTAGCAAGCTTAGCGCAACTGGTCGTATTATCCAATATGGAAAGTATCAATGCTGTTTTGATAAGGCAAGGATTATCCCAATCGGAAAGGGTAGTGCAATTGAATAAAATTGCTATCACTCAAATGAAATCTTTGCTTGGCAGCAAGGAAATGGATAAGTTGAAGAAGCCGTAATAACGGTAGCTCCGGTTATCCGGAAGGAATTTATATTTTCAGGTTTATGGATAAAAAAAGCGTTGTGGCGAAAAGGATAGTAAAGAAATACCCAACTTAATTTATGGTAGGAATTAACGTTCCTGGCAGTGGCTTGATTTGATATTCGGAAAGAAAATAACAGGAGTAAAATATGCGTGTGAGGGTTAAATTAAGTTTTAAAGCCCATGATGATAAGTTTTGTATCTTTACTTGTTTAATGAAATAAAATGTTAATTTTTTAAAAAGTTTAGTTATAACTAAACAAAAATGATTAATTTTGCGTTACAGAAAATAGATGAAATACAGGGTAAGCTTATTTTTTATAAACTTACAGTTGATGGGAATTGCGAATTTGACGAATTTGTTAATGAAATTAAACATGAAGGGAATCTTGTTTCGCAACTTCGTAAAATTCAAATTCGGATGCAGGAAATTGCCGAAGGGAAGGTTTTGCCAAAAGAAAAATTTAAGGATATTACGCCTAAAAAGGAAATTGTAAAAGAATATGAAATTAAGACCAGGGATTTACGGGTTTATTTATTCCACCGGGTTAATACGGGAAAAGTTATAGTTTGCGGAGGGAAAAAATCAACTCAGAAATCGGATATCAGGCATTTCAGAAATTTAAAGAAAGCATACTTAAAATAAAATAAATCATGTTCAGTATAGAAGAGCTTATAAAATCACAGGAATATTGGATGGAAACCCTGCAAAACGAGCTTTTTCGTCAGGTAAAAGCTTATATGGAAAAAGAAAAAATAAATCAAAGTGAACTTGCCATCCGGCTTGGGGTAACTAAGGGTTATGTATCTCAGGTTTTAAATGGAAATTTTAATTATTCACTTCAGAAACTTATTGAAATTTCATTGGCTATTGGTATAGCTCCCCGGTTCCAGTTTCAGAATTTGGAAAGTTATATTGAAGAATATCAAAATAAACTCATGCAATATAGTGGTGAAATGGAAGTCCGAAATAAACCATATTCATTACCTTTTATTGGTAGATATACGCAAGTCAGGTCAAATATTCACGGTGATTTTTTAATAGAATGTGATAAGAAAAATGACAGTGATACTAAGATAGAAAATTGGGCAGCTTAAAAATCAATTTAAATATTATATCGGATGAATAACGGGAATGCAGTTCAAGATCAGATTTTAATAAGTATCCGGCAGATTAAAGATATAGATTTTTTTGCTAATCAGTCCATTGATTTAAAACCGGAAGAATCTTCCATTCTCTTTGAAAATAACATCAATTTTAATTTTAAGGATGATTATATTGAATTTTTCTTAACAGTAATTTATAAAGAAAAACAGAGGCAGGAGGAATTCTTACGATATAAATGTTCTACATCATTTAATGTTGTCGATTTAGGGCGTTTTAAATCAAAGGAAGAAGGCGAAAAAATTAATTTCCCCGAAATGGCATTGGCTTCAATGCTGGGAATTACCTTATCACATGCCAGAGCATTATTGGCTAAGAATGCTTCCGGAACAAAATTTGCCCAGTTTTATCTGCCGATTATCAATCCTACAGATATGCTTCGAACGGTTATGAAAGAGGGTGCGCCTTCCGGAGGTTGATGAAATATAGATGCTTAGAAGCCAAATGCGAGAAGACATTACGATGGATGTTCCCAATTATTTGAGAGCAGGATGTTAGCCAAGCTTATAGTTTTTCCCCTTCATAAATGGTGGCAATACCAAAGGTGAGCCTTCGCTGATTTATATTGCTGAAGCCACAGCCGGCCATGATTTTCATAAATTCATTTCCTTCGGCGAAAGCCATCACCGTATTGGGAAGATAGGTATAGGCATTGCGGTGCCTGGAAATCATTTTGCCAAGCAGCGGAAGGATATGGGTGAAATAGAAACGGTAGAGTTGCTTTACGGGGAACGCCTGTGGTCTCGAAAATTCAAGGATGAGGGCATGACCGCCAGGGATGAGCACCCGTTGCATTTCTGTAAGTCCTTTTTGCAGGTTCTCAAAATTACGGACGCCAAAGGCAACCATCACCAGGTCGAAGGTATGGTCGGGAAAAGGAATGCTTTCGGAATCGGCAAGCAGCAATTCAATAGCAGTGTCCAATCCTTTGCGGTGAAGCTTTTGTTGGCCAATACCGAGCATAGCAGGGGAGATGTCGATGCCGGTAATTTTATCGGCACGAAGTTTTGAGGCGGCAATGGCTAAGTCGCCGGTACCGGTAGCCACATCAAGAATGCGTTTGGGATGGTGGCGCGAAGCCATGGCGATAAGTTTCCTTCGCCAGCATTTATCTATGCCGGCCGAGAGGAAATGATTCAGAAAATCGTAATGCGGGGCAATACCGTCGAACATGGAACGGACTTCTGTCCTTGAAGTTTTTTTGGGGTTGCCCTGATTATTTTCCAATGGATTGATTTTATCTAAAAATTACAAGAGTAATAAAGCGGCTTCTTCGAACAAACGCTTTTTATTGACGGGAGCTACGCCCACAAATTCGCAAACCAGGCCTCCGGCAAGGTTGGACAAGGCGGCCATATCGCAGGGAGCCATATTCAGGGCGAGACAAAGGGTGGCTACGCTGATCACGGTATCGCCGGCTCCCGATACATCGGTGATCGAACGCCGGTGAGCGGGGATAAGATGCGTCTCCGGCTGATTGGTGTTGTCGTTTATGCTGATAAATACGCCGGCTTCGCTCAGGGTAGTCATCACCATCCGGATATGCTGGCGCTGGTGGAGTATGTTAGCAGCCGATACAAGAGAACTTTTGTCGCCGGATTCAAATTCCAGTTTCAATCCTTCTTTTAGTTCTTTCAGGTTGGGTTTAAACAAGGTAACGTCATGATAAGCGTCAAAGTTTTTCTTTTTCGGGTCAACGGAAACCGGAATATTCTTTTGACGGGCTTTGGCAACCACCTCGCTGATGAGTTCGGGGGTGATGACACCTTTGTTATAATCCTGGAAAATGATGGCTGCGATGTTATTATTATCGAGCAATTTTTGAATGGTATTCAACAAACAGGAATAATCCTGATGGTCGAGGTCGGAAGTCATCTCTTCGTCCACCCGAAGCATCTGGGCGTTGTTGCCTATAATGCGGAATTTGGTGGTCGTTATGCGTTTCATGCTTTGGCAAATGCCATTGGTATTGATGTTTTCTGCTTTAAGCAGATTCATAAATTCGTTGCCATGGTCATCGTTGCCTATTACCGAACAAAGGACGGGAACGGCGCCCAGCGATTTAATATTCAGCGCAACATTGGCAGCGCCGCCAAGCAGGCTCGAACGTCTGTTCACGGCTACGATGGGTACCGGCGCTTCCGGCGAGATGCGTTCTACCTTTCCCCAGATGTATGAATCCACCATCACATCGCCGATGATCATTACGTTGAGGTGATTGAAGGATTCGTAGATTTGGGTGAGTTTTTCCTTTGTAAACATGCCGATTATTTATGGTTTATAAGGTTTGTAAAGTTTGTAAGGTTTGTAAGGTTTATAAGGTTTGTAAGGTTTGTAAGGTTTGTAAAGTTTGTAAGGTTTATAAGGTTTGTAAAGTTTGTAAGGTTTATAAGGTTTGTAAAGTTTGTAAGGTTCTTAAGGTTTGTAAAGTTTGTAAGGTTCTTAAGGTTTATAAGGTTATTATGACTTTAGTTATTTTACTATTGTTGCAAAAATAGCAAGGATTTCATTTGCTTCTGCGATTATTAATTATATGTTTGAGCCGATTCCGAAAAGTTTTTTATGCCACCAAAGCATTAAATTCCGTCGAAGTCGTTTTATTACAATCTTTGTTTTAATGTTATCGTAACTTTATGAATCCCGAATCGCTTTGCTTCCCGATGAAGAATCACTAAGTCGTTCCTCCTAAGCGATTCTATATCGGGACTTCGCTCAACTTTATGAACTTTACAAACCTTATAAACCTTATAAACTTTATAAACCTTAAGAACTTTATAAACTAATTACTTCAACTCAGCCAGCGCTTTTTTGATACGTTTGGCGGCTTCTATCAGTTTGTCGTTGGACGTAGCGTATGAAAAACGGATGCAACGTGGATCGCCGAAGGCATCGCCGGGAACTAAGGCAACGTAAACGGTTTCCAATAGGTAGTTGCAAAGATCGTTGGCATTGTTAATGTTTATTTTTTCATTTGTCTTACCGAAATAAGCGCTAATGTCAGGGAAAATATAAAAGGCGCCGTCGGGAACATTAGTCTTGATGCCCGGTATTTCGTTGAGTAATCCGAGCATCAGATCGCGACGTTCATGGAAGGCTTTACGCATCATTTTCAGGTCAGGGCTTTGGGTTGGGTCGGTATTCATGGCGGCGATGGCGGCACGCTGCGAAATGGAGCATGTTGCGCTGGTGAACTGTCCCTGGAGTTTATCGCAGGCTTTGGCAATGATTTTCGGTGCGCCGATATATCCCAAACGCCAGCCGGTCATGGCAAAACCTTTGGAAACACCATTTACGGTTATCACTCTTTCTTTTATAAAATCAAACTGGGCAATGCTTTGGTGCTGGCCGGTAAAGATGATGTGTTCGTAGATTTCGTCGGAAATGATAAATATATTTTCGTGTTTAGCCACAACTCCAGCTATGCCTTTTAATTCGTCTTTGGAATACACCGAACCTGACGGATTGCAGGGACTGCTGAAGATAAGCATTTTTGTTTTTGGCGTGATCGCCTTTTCCAACTGGTCGGGAGTGATCTTAAAGTTATTTTCGATGGATGTCGGAATAAAGACGGCTTTACCTTCGGCTAACTTGATGATTTCTTTGTAAGAAACCCAAAAAGGTATGGGAACAATGACTTCATCGCCGGGATTAATCAGGCTTAGGATAGCATTGGCTAAAGCCTGTTTGCCACCGGTGGAAACCACAATCTGGTCGGCAGGATAATCGAGATTATTGTCGCGTTTGAATTTCCGGGAAATGGCTTCGCGTAAATCGGGATAACCGGGTACCGGCGGATAAAAAGTATAGTTCTGATCCAATGCTTCTTTGGCAGCATCTTTGATATACGTTGGCGTGTTAAAATCGGGTTCTCCTATGCTCAGGTTAATAACATCAAAACCTTTGGCTTTTAATTCACGACTTTTGCGGGTCATGGCAAGGGTTTCCGATTCGGATAAGTTGTTGATACGGTTTGATAATATTTCCATCAGATTGTATTTTTGTGGTTTCTAAAATTAAAAGGGCAAAAATAGTAAATAATAAACGGAAGCAAACTAAATTTATGGTGTTTTATCACAATAATTTTGGGTATTTGCCTTTTAATAACTAATTAGTGCCTAAAGTGAACTAAAGTTAAGAGTGCCTAAAGTACTTAACCTGACAATTAAGAGTTTTGCAAGCAGTTGGAAAGCAAATTAAAACTTTAGGCATTTTAGGCACTCCAAACTCAAGGCACTGATTAGTTACAAATTTATGATGTATTATCACAATAATTTCGGATATTTGCCTTTTCGTACGTTAAATAACATTGTAGCTTATGAACGAAACCCTTGAAATGGTAAAATATATTTTGCCAACACTTGCTATATTGATAACCGCATACCTGGTGATGAAGTTATATATGGAAAATGATCAGAAAAAGCGGATAAACGATTTAAAATTGGCAAGCCGGAAGGCGGTAACTCCGTTAAGATTCCAGGCTTATGAACGGATTGTTTTGTTCCTGGAACGGATAACTCCCAGTAATTTGATTCTGCGTGTTGCCGAAGCGGAAATGACGGCCGCTGATCTTCAGGCTACCCTGGTAAGTACCATCCGCCAGGAATATGAACATAACCTTTCGCAGCAGCTTTATCTTTCGTCGCAGTCCTGGGAATTGGTAAAAAATGCCAAGGAGGACATGATACAGCTTATCAATGCTTCGGCTTCCCGCCTAAATGAAACGGCTTCGGGTACCGACCTGGCAAAGCTGATTTTTGAGCAAAGTATACAGCAGGGCACCACGCCGATAAATATGGCGTTGGAATTTGTTAAAAAAGAAATACGATTGTTGTTTTAGAGTTTATAAGGTTCATGAAGTTTTTAAAGTTTTTAAAGTTTATAAGGTTTATAAGGTTCATAAAGTTTATAAGGTATGAGGTTTTGGTGGATGAGAAGATGCCATTGAAAAGTAAAATTAATCCAGGGCTGATTAGTAAAATAAATTAAATCTACAGTTATGAAGAAATTACTGTTTGTTGTTGCTCTTTTCTTTTTGATGGCAGGATGCAGTCAAAAGAAAGATGTCCTTTCGGCACTGAAGAACGGCAAATGGCTCGATTTGAGTTATTCGTTTAATGAGCAATCCATTTACTGGCCCACCAATATTCCGTTTAGACATGATACCGTATTTGAAGGGATGAACGATAAAGGGTATTATTATTCTTCGTTTAAATTCAGCACCGAAGAGCACAGATGCACACATTTTGACGCTCCGATGCACTTTGCCAAAGGCGGACGAAGCATCGAAAAGGTTCCCGTGGAGCAGCTCAATGGTAAAAATCTAAAATCTGCAATCTAAAATCTAAAATTACATTACGTTGGTAAATAATAGCAAACGTCAAGCCATAACGGGAGCCGTAGTCGTATCCGTAGCCGCCATTCTCTGGGGATTGGACGGTATTGTTTTAACGCCGAGGCTTTATAATCTTAACATTATCTGGGTGGTTTTTGTGGTGCATTGCATCCCTTTTCTGCTGATGAACATTTTTCTTTTCCGCGAGTATCGCCATATCAAAGAATTCACCGGTAGCGACTACCTCTTTATGTCGCTGATTGCGATGTTCGGAGGGGCCATCGGAACACTGGCTATCGTCAAAGCCTTGTTTATGCTCAATTTTCAAAGCCTGACTGTGGTTGTATTGCTTCAGAAACTACAGCCCGTATTTGCCATCACCCTCGCAGCCCTACTGCTAAAGGAAAAACTGAAAAAACATTTCGTGCTTTGGGCTGGATTAGCCATAGCTGCCGGGTATTTGCTAACATTTGGGCTTAACCTGCCTAACTTTCATACGGGATCCAAAACCGGGTATGCCGCATTGTTTTCCTTGCTGGCGGCGTTTTCTTTTGGAAGTTCTACGGTTTTTAGCAAAAAGATACTGATAAAATACAATTTTATTACTGCTACTTTTTTCCGCTATGGCTTTACTGTATTGTTCATGCTCATCTTAGTGCTTGCCACCGGAAAGTTAAGTCAGGTTTACAGCACTACTTCTTTCAACTGGTTTATTTTTATTATCATTGGATTTACCACGGGGTCGGGGGCAATTTTCCTGTTTTATTATGGGTTAAAACGGATAAAAGCCATGGTGGCTACCATTTGTGAGTTGTTCTATCCGATGTCGGCTATCCTTTTCGATTACCTCTTTAACCACAATCGCCTATCCCTTATTCAGTGGATAGGCGCTGCGGTCATGATTTTTGCCATCATCCGGTTGAATACCGAAGAATGACGTTTACGAAAGTTTATAACGGATTATAGCTTGCATTGGCATCGCCATAGATGATTCCGTTAAAATTCATCTGAACATTGTTTCCGTTTACCGAAACGGGAGTTGGATTAAATAACCAGTCGCCCGTGGGGAAAGAAGAAATAATGATAGCAATACGTTTTTTAATCAGAAGCACATCGGCGGCTGTAACATCGCCCGAAGCGTTCACATCGCCCGAAGCCAGAAAGATACCCGTCAACTGCGAGATGCTGGCTATATGCTTACGATATAAAAGCACATCGCTGGCAGAGACGCCACCCCAGGGTTTGCTGCTGGCAGACGCTATCGTATAATTTCCGTCGGGGATATTGGCAAAGGTATAATTTCCCGAAATATCGGTAGTTGCAGTGGCTACATTAGCGCCACCGGCATTTTTAAGAGTCAAAACGACTCCGGCAAGCGGTGTATGAACGGCGTTAGGATAGGTAAGCGTTCCGTTAATGGTATAAGCTGGAGGTGGAGGTGTGGTGGCCGTAATTAAACCATCGCGCGAATTGCTGCCTTTATACGTCCCGAAGAGAACGGTAGAAGCCGTGCAGGGCACGTTGAGAGCATAAACATTGACAATGGCTGAGTCGGTGGTGGAAAACGTCTGGTCGTAGCTCAGGGATACCAGTTCGAGCATACCGTCGTTATTCACATCGGCTAAGTCGGCTCCGTTCATGTAGGAAAAGCCCTGGGGACGTAAAGGGAAACCAGCCGCTTCGCCGCTTCCGTTCATCTTAAAAGCATGAATAAAACCGAAGCCTCCGTCGCACAGGTTACTCCCGGTTACAATTTCATATTGGCCATCGTTATCCACATCGGCAATGGTAACGATGCCTTCGTCGCCGCCACGGGCTGACTTCGGAAAGTTATTTAAAGTATTCGCATCTTTATCAAATCCATAAAGCATGGGCATTACCGTATCGTTGATCGGACGGGTAAAGAAGATGCTGTAATTGCCGTTTTGATTTAAATCGGCTACGGCAGGCGGGCAGTAGGTCCAGCTTGCGTCGGGGATAGGTACTGGCCAGCCGGCATGGGAAGTCCCGTCGAAATTTAAAGCATAAAACTCGGGAACATCGCCGATGGTAGAACCCACGATGTTGAGCTTTCCATTTCCATCCAGATCAACCAGCAAAGGCGATTGATACGAAAAGGTAGTGTTGGGATTAAGAACGGGAAAGCCAGGTTTTAATACTCCATCCAGACCAAAAGCCAAAACGTCGTTGTAGGAACAGAGAATAATTTCCTTGTTTCCGTCGTCATCAATATCACCTACCGAAGGAGTAACCGATGGCGTAGCATCAATAGTTACCGGCCAGTTACCGTTAAGCGAACTGCCGTCAATTTTGCGGATATGAAGTTTTCCCTGCGGATAAACGCGTTCGTTGAAAATAATTTCAAGGGTATCGTCTCCATTCACGTCGGCCATCACCGGGCTGCATAAAATCCAGTGGCTACTGAAATTCAAAGGCCAGCCTGGGAGATTATTTCCATTTTTATCCATAAGATAGATGCGTCCGTTAGCCGGAGAACCTCCCGTAGCCTGGGCAATCTCCAATTGTCCGTCAAGGTTAATATCCGCTACCGTAGGCGGATAAATAGCAGCGCCTGTCAGTTGTTTCGACCATAAAAGACTTCCGTCGGCTTTAAAAGCATAAAGCGTATTGTACGAAGCTACCAGAATTTCGTTTACGCCGTCATTGTTGATGTCCGCAATGGTTGCTCCGCGCATGTTTTTGAAGTTGGGATGAGCCGCAATCTTTTTGGGCCAGCCTGGCAATTGATTAAATAATGTTGCCTTGGCCGGCTGATTGCCTTTTTCGCTGACCTTGGTTGTAAGAACAGCGCCGTCTTCACCCAGCGAAGCACGGTAAACCTGTGCAGGCAATACTGTCCAGAGAGCCAGTGCACAGCATAAGAGTAGAGTTTTTTTCATCGTTTTCTTTGTTTTGTTTTTAATTAATAATGAGTTATTTTTTGAATAGAATAAATCCTTCCAAAAGTAATAAATAATATCACTGTTGTCCGGTAAAAGTATTTGGACTAAAATCCTTCAAGTAGTTACGTTCTGTAACTCCAGGCTTAAGAGGTTGTGTAAAAATTGTTTTTGAAAAGAGTTCTTTGAAATATTGTTAAAATGGAAATTTAAATCACAAATATACATTTATTAATGTTTTGATAAGTATATTTTGGTTAGTGAATAAGAAAGGG
>Ga0268360_1001210_pt1 | contig 29316 bp, 29 predicted proteins | sample BioMet11_FD_192465 | JGI IMG/M metagenome (GOLD analysis project Ga0268360, IMG submission 192465) | Sewage microbial communities from Oakland, California, United States - Biofuel 11 (Illumina Assembly) | ecosystem: Engineered > Wastewater > Sewage > Unclassified | place: USA: California... | reverse complement strand
TGTCTCGCTGTGATAATGTAGTTCCTCGCAGGCGAGAGCCTGACATAATCGGGTGGTAGCGCAGCTTGGTAGCGCACTTGACTGGGGGTCAAGGGGTCGCTGGTTCGAATCCAGTCCACCCGACCACGAAACCGCAGGTCAGAGGCTTAAGCCTCTGACCTTTTTTCTTATACGTACTATTTGACGTACTATTTACGTACTGCAAACCGTGTCCCTCGTTTCTTTTGAAGTCCATTTTTGTCTTTTCTCTCGCCGTGAGAAACTGTTCGGTGAACGGTCGCGGTACGCGTCTTCGTGCAAGATCATCGCATCAGTAACGTGCCGATTCGTCTGCCCTAGAAACCCCTCCCGCTGGCCTTCACGCGTGTAATCCGCCCGTCCTTCGGCCCCTCGGTTCCGCAAGGGTGCTCGCCTGGAGACAAATGTCCGCGACTATGCTCGCAGCATACGAACTTTCAGCCGGCCTTGGGTATCCTCGGAGTTGGGCGCATGTGTAGGAATCGTGGCGCCCTGGGGGAACTCCGGGCCATTGCGGCCGATACGGACAGTGGGGACAGGTCGGCCAACGCGGCCAGAGGTGCCGACACCAGCGGATAGCATACGAACCGTCAGGTAACCCAAGGGCGTCACGCTCCATCGGAGGATGGGAGGTGACACCAGATGAGGGAAGGCGACACGCATGCAGGAAGAGCAGACACCAGACCTCTCCCAGATGAACCGACCGCTCAGCACGCAGGAGGTCTCGCGGTACCTAGGGCTGTGCGAGCGCCAGGTCCTGCGCATGGTCCATAACGGGCAGATCCCAGCAAAGAAGTTCGGCCACAACTGGTACTACTCGCCGAGGAAGATCGCCCAGCTGGTCGGGATGCTGGACCAATGACGCCGCCTTTGGGAGCGGCGTCGTGCGTTTTGTGCGCAGGCCGCCGTTGTGGAAGCTTACGGAAGGTTGGCCGCGGGCCCGTCCTGAAGGGGCGTGCCGTCACCTCGTATCCTCGCTGCCTAGTAGGGGCAAGGGGGTTCGGATGATTCGTCGGGAAATCGGAAGCAACCTGGACATGATATCGGCGGACGAGGCGGCAAGGATCCTGCGGGTCTCCGCCAGGACGGTCAGGCGGCTCTGCATAGACCGCAAGATTCCCGCCGTCAAAGTCGGCAACCAATGGCGCATCGACAGGACGGAGCTCATGAGAACGCTCGGCAGGGACAGCAGGATGTCCTGCTGGCTCGGCATGGATGGCAAATAGGCCCGGTTCCCGTCTGCGGTCGGTCTCGCGCGGCGTCTCGAATGGAGCTGATCAGAGATGAGACAGACCACAAGCTCGCGTGGAATCAAAGGCAGCCGCAGCGCCGTACTCTACAAGGAGTACTACTCCGTCGAGGAGGTGTCCCGCCTCCTGCACATCAGCGAGAGGACGATCAGGGAGCTGGCGCATCGCGAGGATGACCCGCTCCCCTTCCGCATCCTGTTCGGGCAGCAGAGGAACTGCTTCATACACCGCGAGGACCTCATGGACTGGCTCGAGTCGAACTCTCAGCTCGTACGCGATGCCGCGAAGAAGCAGACGGGCCAAGCGTGATGCGGGGGCACTCGGCCGGCGAGTTCGCAACGGTGTATCGGTTCATGACGGAGGGGCTGGGGCTTCGTGGGTCCGACCTCCTCGTCTACGCCAGGGTCTTCAGCTTCTGCCAGGAGGATACCGGCGCCTACTTCGAGTCGGCCGAGAGCTGCGCGGAGTTCCTGAACATGTCAGAGAGGCAGGTCAGAAGGTCCCTGGGAAGCCTCCTCTCGAGGGACCTCATAGCCGAGGCGGACTGCCCCGCGCAGTGCGCGAGGGGCAGGGCGTTCGTCCTGCGCAGGGAGGCAGTCAGGGACGCGATTCAGCTCGTGGAGCGCGGGGCCGACGCGGACAAATTGTCCGCGAGGGCGCCCGGGGGCGGACAATTTGTCCGTGACTCCGGACATCCTGGCCATGATGGCGGACAGAATGTCCGCCCCTATATAGATAGAAAAGACGATTAGAACGAATCTCATAGGAGAGTTCCTAGAGGGGGTGGGCATCGTGGGCTCGATGGGCGATTTCCACGCGGACACGGGACGTGACGGAAGGGAGACGCGCCCGCAGGTACTCATAACGCCCGAGGAGGCGATTGCACGGGGCTTCGCACGGGAGGCACCGCCTCCCGTGAGGTGCGCGCACTGCGGGAGGCAGCTCCGACCGCTCGGAATCCCCGTCTTCGGCAGCATTGCCTGGGTGTCGCACGAGCCCTGCGAATGCGACGGGTCCGTGCGCGAGAGGATGGAGGAGGAGCAGAGGATCCTGGAAGAGAGGGCGATGGAGAGGGAGCGAAGGCTCGATAGGTCGGGCATCCCGCTCAGGTTTCGCCGTGCGGCGCCGACCGAGGCCCAGTGCATCGCCTATGCGGACGCGATCTCCGGGTCCACCTCTGACGGGCTCTTCATCCACGGTCCGGTCGGCACGGGGAAGACCCACAACGCCGCGGCGGTCGCGATCGCCGCCTCGGACCGTGGTCTGAGGACCGTCTTCACCTCCGCTATCGCGATCTTCTCGAACATCAGGGAGACCTTCGACGGAGGAGGCTCGAGCAAAAGGGCGCTCGAGAGGTACGCCTCGTGCGAGATGCTCGTCCTCGACGACCTGGGCAAGGAGTCGAGCTCGAGGTGGTCGCTCATGACGCTGTTCACCATCGTCAACGCGAGATACGAGGGAATGAGGCCGACCGTCATCACGTCGCAGTACACGCTGGGACAGCTGAGGGCAAGGCTCGCGTCGACCGGCGAGGCGGAGACTGCGGCTGCGATAGTCTCTCGAATCGCCGCGATGTGCGCCGACGTGACGCTCTCGGGGCCGGACCTGAGGGGGGACGCCTGGAAACCTCTTGGGATGCAGACTATGCAAAGGACATGTGATGTTGCGAAACGATCAAAGCTCGACAATTTCAGGTAGCGGCTTGTCGATGTTCCTGTCCGTTGTTCAGTGAACCACAGAGAAGAGCTTGTGCAACAGGCGGATTGACATCTGCCAGCAGAAATTGGCCCTGTGTCACCGTTTGTGACACAGGGCCCATTCAAAGCCCAACGTTTATGAAAGCAGCCTCAGATTCATCTGAAGTTGCTGCTCCATTCCTCACTGTCTCATGTCGGTGATCTGCTTTACCGTAGGAAAGTCTCAAACTTTTTCGCAGATGTGCGCATCTCGCTGACCGTGTTGCTGTTGGAGCACATCAGCTCGATGTGCAGACCCGAATTCGACGTCACGAGCACGCTTCCGTATTCACAGATAGGCACCTGCTTGTTGTTCTTGAAGCGTTTGTCGGGTGTCCCGTTCTTGTTCACCTTGAGCCACGTCTGCCCTATGACCTTCGCATCCTTGGGGACAGAGTCCGTCTCCACGAAGTGTGACATGCCAAAGTCCATGTCGAGGTCCGCATAGCTGATGGCGCCCACGTCTGTCCTCGCGACGACGAGGACCTTGTCGGGCAGGAAGTAGACGCGCTGCTTGCGCAGCTTCAGGCCGAACGGCTGAACGTTGGACTCCACGAAGAACGGCAGCTTGTTGGTTGCCCTGGCCGGAATCCTCTTGACGCCGCGCGCCGCCCCGCCGCTCGTCTTCCTGTCCAGGCTGGTCTCGGAGACCGTCTGCCAGAACCTGTTATTCTTGTTTAGGCTCATCCAGATCGCGGAGAGGTCTACATAGGCGGCCCGTGACTCGTCGTCGAACGAGTACTCCATCGGTACCCTCATCTTCGAGCGGACGACAATCTTGAGAACGGCGCCAGCGAACGCCGTGAGGATGAAGGGCGGGAGGGCTGCGAGGATTATCGTCGCGATCAGCCAAGAGCTGAGGTAATCGAGCCTCTGCGCCTTCCTCATCTGGGCCAGCAGCTCCTCGTACTCCGCCGGCTGGTAGTCGCCAGCATTCACGCTCTCCGTGCTTACGGCGTTCGAAACCTCCGCCTGCTGCGAATGGCTTGCTCCACGGGCGTGGCTCTCTGAGCTCGGGCGCTTACTCTTGCCGCTCTCGCTGACGTACGAGAGCCCAGTGCCCGGTATCGAGTACGTCCGTCGCGAGGAGCCCTTCGCTGTCTTCGTGTAGCGGTAGCCCTTCGTGCCCCAGCTGTACCCGATGCCGCTCTTGCTGACGTTGACGCGGAATCCTCCGCCCAAGTTGACGCTCTTCCGAAAACGCACACCCAAGGTACATTCCTCCTCAATCACCGCATGTCTGCGGGGTCAGCCTTAAGCCCAACCAAGACCTTATCATGCCGTTGCGAACTTGATAACCTTGGTGTAGTTAGGCATATTGGCCCATGTCGCTGAGACCTTGCTCTGGGCCGGATCGATGGCATGCGCATCATGTATGAGAACTGGGCCTATCGTGATGGCCCGAAGTATCGGAAGTAGTTCAGCTCTAAGTCTACTTTCGACACAGAGCTCTGGCTGTCTTCTGCAAAGCTCTCCCTACCACATTGGTACTACCAGTCCTCGGCATCTGGAAAGGTAAGGGGACGCCAGAACACGGCACCGCAGCGAACCCAGAAGCATCCCAGGCAGCTTCGCTCGTCGTCCATCTCCTTGTCGGTGAGTCCCGAGTCATCCGCAAAGATCCAGACCCCTTGGATTGATTTCCTGAGCGTTGCCTCGTATATCGGGTCGGGGTCTCTGTTGGAGGAGAAGGAGAGCTGGTACACCTCCTGGAACATCATCTCGAACTCTGGGTACACCCCGTCGCGCGATTCCGAATCGTACCTGAAGCCGACTACGAGCGAGTCCGTCTCGGTCTTGAAGCGGCCTAGACTCAAATCCGTACCGCCAGCCCTGCCCAACGGGTCGTATGAAAACCCCGAGACGTACCAGTCGTGCATTCCGTCGAGACGCTCCATCATGGCGTCTGCGGCCATCTGAGAATCGATTCCTATCCACTCCATGAGACGCTCCCAGTAATCGAGCACTCGGAACCCTTGGGCGAGGTCCGCGGCGCGTATATAAAGCGGCGGTTCCGGTAGCGCCAAACCTGCCTGCCATAAGATGCTAGCAATTCAGAGGCCCGGCAGCAGGTACTTAGCCGGCCACCGCGGACAACGCGGCCCATACGGACAGCCGCCTCGCATTGAATCGTAGGCGGCGGGCCGCAACCGGCACCCAGCATACGACGAGAGAGACAGGCCGCGCGAGCCGGCCCGTCCACGAGCCGCCCGCCATGGAGGGGACATGGCAGACGACTTCGGCGACGACGCCGGCCGGCAGATATTCGACTGGGCGCTCCGACTCGGCATGGAGGGGTACCGCCGCGGCGGCGGGGCTGCGGGGCAGCGCGCCGTCGAGGACGCGATAGGGCGCCTCGAGGCCGCTCTGGAGAACGCCAGGGACGCCATAGGCGCGAAGCCCGGGCCATCGGGCGGAGCCCCGCAGGCGGCACGGACCGACGCGAGGTTCGCCCGTCTCGACATGTCCGAGTTCGCCGCGCTCGAGGACGGCCAGAGGATAATCTCGGCGGTGGACGCCAAGCTCGCCGCCAACGACATATGGCACGGGATGACGGAGGACGGCGGCACGCCCTGGCTCGTCTTCAAGACGGCGGACGCCCCGGCGGTGGCATCCGCCTTCGACCAGCTCGTCTCCGACACAAAGGAAGCGGCGAGCAGGGCGGCGGAGCGGATGCGCCAGGAGCAGGTGCGGGACGACAGGTCCCGCGCCGCGGACCGCGACAGGGAGCCCCTCAAGGACAGGGCGGAGCGCGCGAGAAGGGCATCCGATGTCCAGTCGCACGACGCGGAGCGCGGCCGCGCGCCGGAGCAGAACCGCGCTGAGACGAGGTCGAAGTGAGGGCGCGCGGCGCTGGCGCCGTGGTCGCGGCAGGGCTCTCGGCGGCCGCGTTCGCGATCGGCGACGTCGCCACGGCGGCAGCCCCCGCGGGCGCGCCCACCGACCCAGGGCTGGCGGCGCGGGAGGCGCTTGCGAGCGTGCTCGCCGGGAACGCGGCGCCGAGCGCGGAGCCGCTGCCGCTCGCCGTAGGGCTCGCCTGCGCCGCGGGCGTGTGGCTCTGCTGGGCGAGGAGGCTCTCGCTCGCTGGGGAGCACAGGAGCGGCGAGGAGCATGGCAGCGCGAGGTGGGCGAGCCCGAGGGAGGCCAGGGCGTTCGCCGACCGTGGGGACCCAAGGAACAACATCATCCTCACGCAGCACGTTTCCCTCGCCATGTCCAGGGCCGACCACGACCCCAGGCTCGAGCGCAACAGGAACGTCCTCGTGATCGGAGGGTCCGGCTCCGGCAAGACCCGCTCCTACGTGATCCCCAACGTCCTACAGATGAACGCGAGCCTCCTGGTGACCGACCCCAAGGGCACGCTCGAGGCCGATCTGGGGCCGGCCCTGCGCTCCGCCGGCTACGAGGTCGCCAGGATCGACACCGTGGACTTCGGCCGCTCGGCGCGCTACAACCCGCTCGCCTACGTGCGCACGCAGCAGGACGTGCTCGAGGTCGTCGACTGCATCATCGCAAACACCACGAGGGAGGGCTCCTCCTCGGCGGACCCGTTCTGGGAGAACGCAGAGAGGCTCCTCTACAGCGCGCTCGTGGCATACCTCGTCTGGCACTGCCCGGAGGCCGACAGGAACCTCCCGGGCCTCATGACGCTCCTCTCGCTGGCGTCGGCGAGCGAGGGGGACGAGGGCTACAGGAGCCCACTCGACGTGCTCTTCGACGAGCTAGAGACAGGAAAGAGGTGCGTCGTCGGCGATTGCCCCCGCGACGGGGGCGCGCGCTCCTTCTCGGGCGGGAGCCGAGTTACGTGGGTCAGGGTCGCGGAGCCGCTCGCGCCGGAGGAGGACTTCGCGCTCGGCCGCTACCGGGCCTTCAGGGTCGCCGCCGGCAGGACGCTCAAGTCGATAATCATCAGCTGCAACGCGAGGCTCGCCCCGCTCGGCGGAGAGGAGATCCGGCGCGTCCTCTCGGGCGACGACCTCGGGATCGACCTCATGGGCGAGCCGGGCCGCAGGGTCGCGGTCTTCGCCACCACGTCGGACACGAACGGGACCTTCTCGTTCCTCCTGGCGCTCCTCGTCTGGCAGGCGACGAACCTGCTCTGCGAGCGGGCCCTGAGGGTGCATGGCGGGTCGCTGCCGACCCCCGTGCACCTCGTCCTGGACGAGTTCGCGAACATCGGGAGGCTCCCGGACTTCGAGCGCACCATCGCCGTCGTCCGCTCGAGGAACATCGGGGTCTCGGTCATCCTCCAGTCGCTCTCGCAGCTCAAGGCCCGATACGGGGAGTCGGCGCAGACGATCGTGGACTGCTGCGACACGACGCTCTTCCTGGGCGGCAACTCCAACGAGACGAACAGGGGAATCTCGGAGAAGGTCGGCAAGCAGACCGTCTCGGTCATCGGCGCCAGCGAGAGCAGGGGGGCGTCCAGCAGCTCCACCCAGAGCAGGCAGGCCGCGGAACGCGACCTGATACAGCCCTCGGAGCTCGCGAGGCTCGACCGGAGAAAGGCGATCGTCCTCATCGCCGGCGCAAACCCGGTCCTGGACAGGAAGTACGACCCGAGGAGGCACCCGGCATGGCGCGGGGAGGTGGTCGCGATGAAATGAACGGCCGGCCCGGCGAGAGGGCGGCGGCGCCGGGCCGAGACCACGCCGCCACCATGGACCCCTACGCTTCGGAGGACAAGTTGCTCAACCAAATCATCAAGCTCGTGTCGGGCTGCGTCTCGTTCCTCGGCGGGTTCCTCGTCGTTTGGGGCGCCGTGAGCCTGGGCCTCGCGATACGCGAGCAGCAGGGCGGCGCGCAGATCGCGAGCGCCATATCGACCATCGCGGGCGGGGCGATCATCATCGCCGCCTCGGTCTACTTCGGGATGCTCGACACGTCCTGGCTCCCGGCCTAGGGGGCTGCCATGGCGTCGCTCTCGGTCGCCGTCCACAAGGACATAGGCGAGTACCAGGAGAAGGTCGTCGGCAAGCTCAGCCTGCGCACGCTGCTCTGCGTCGCCGGCGGGCTCGCCACGTCCGTTGCCACCGCTGTCGGTTGCCAGCTCCTGCTCGGCGTCGAGGCGGCGGACGCGAGCCTGCCGGTCATGTGCGCGTCCCTGCCGTTCTGGCTGCTGGGCTTCTGGCGGCCGCACGGGATGAGGGCGGAGGAGTTTGCCCCCATGCTCTGGGAGCACGCAACCTGGGACGGGGTGCTCGCGTACGGGACGTCGTGCCTGCTCGCGGCGCCGCCGGAGCCGATGGCGCAGAGGACGACCAGGAGGCACAGGAGGAACTCTAGGAGGAAGGGGGCGGAGCTCCGTGAGCCGAGCAGGGAAGCAGGGCGGTAGCGGCCCCAAGGCGGGCCCCTGGGAGAGGCTCTCACTGATGATATCCGGCGGGGGCTCAGCCGAGCGCGACCTCAGGGAGCACGACCGCGAGGCGAGCGAGAGGGCAGCCGCTCGCAGGAGGTCGCTGCGCGCGGCGCGTGACGTGTACGGCGCGGTCGGCTTCGACTCGCTGTGGGCGGACGGCATCTGCGAGGTGGACCCCGGCCTCTTCTCGCAGACCCTCGAGTTCTCCGACATCAGCTACCAGAGCGCCCGCAGGGAGGCGAAGGAGTCCGTCTTCTCGGCGTGGTGCCAGCTCTTCGACTCCATCGGCGAGGACGTGGCGCTCCAGCTCTCGGTCGTGAACACGCCCATCCCCGCCGAGGAGATTGGGCACCGCTCGTTCTTCGCGGAGAGCGGCAGGACCGCCGCGCTCGCCGAGGAGTACAACCGCATCCTCAACGACAAGATGCGCGAGGGGGTCTCCAACCTCGTGCGCTCCCGCTACATCACGTTCTCCGTGGGGGCGAGGGACGTGGAGTCGGCCGTGCCCAGGCTCGCGCGCGTGCGCGGGGACGTGACCCAGTCCCTCCAGAGGATACGCTGCGACGCCATGCCGCTCGACGGCCCGGCTCGCCTGCGCGCGATAGCGGAGCTGCTGCGCCCTGGCAACCCTCCCGCCGCTGGGTGGGAGGCCCTCGGGGCGACCTCAGGGCTTCGCGCGAAGGACCTCGCGTGCCCCAACTGCATCGAGGCGAAGCCCGAGGGCTCCGCGACGTGCCTCAGGATCGACGGCAAGTGGTGCCAGACGCTCGCGTTCCGCTCGTTCGGCTCTGAGCTCTCGGACCGGTGCGTGGCCGAGATCGTGGACCTGCCCATCCCGCTCGCGGTGAGCCTGCACGTGAGGGGCATGGACAAGTCGCGCGCGATTGCCTTCGTGAAGAAGCGGCTGGCGTGGATGGACAAGGAGATCATCGACGAGCAGATGACCGCCGTGAAGCGCGGCTACGACTTCGACATCCTGCCCTCGGAGCTCAAGTACTCGAAGGCCGAGGCAGAGGACCTCCTCGACCACCTCCAGAACAAGAACCAGCGGCTCTTCCGATACACGGGGCTCGTGTACACCTACGCGGACACCCGCGACGCGCTGCGCAACCAGGTCGAGCAGATAATGCGCACGGCGCGGTCGAACTCGATCGACGTCGGGACGCTCGACTACCGGCAGAGGGAGGGGCTCAACTCGGTGCTCCCTCTCGGCGCCAACCGCGTGGAGGTCGGCAGGATGATGACCACCGCGGAGGTGGCGATCCAGATGCCCTTCGCCACGCAGGAGCTCAACCAGGAGGGCGGCGGCTACTACGGACAGAACAAGGAGAGCTCGAACCTGGTGATCTGCAACAGGCGCAGCCTCGCGAGCCCCATGGGGTTCGTCGCCGGCAAGCCCGGCAGCGGCAAGTCCTTCTCGACGAAGCGCGAGATCCTCAACACGATCCTCGCGTATCCCACCGACCAGGTGATCATCTTCGACCCCGCCGGGGAGTACTCCGCTGTGACGGAGCCGTGCGGCGGGACCACCATAAGGCTCGGGCCGGACTCCGACTCGCACCTCAACCCCTTCGACCTCACCGACGTGGCGGACCTCAGCCCGAGCGCCCAGCGGGCGTTCAAGATCGACGCCTTCCTCGCGCTCTCGGCCGCGACCATGTCCGAGGGGAGCCAGGGGCTCCCCGAGGCGGACAAGTCCATCATCGCTCGCTGCGTCGAGGCGTGCTACGAGGGCCGCTCCGGGGACGGCGGGACCCCCACGCTCGGAGACCTCTACGAGAAGCTGCTCGCGCAGGAGGAGCGCGAGGCGCGGGACATCGCTCTTCGCTACGAGCGCTACGCCGTGGGAGCGCAGTCGTTCTTCAGCCACGAGTCTGACGTCGACCTCTCGAACCGGATCGTCGACATCGACCTCAGGGACCTCACCTCTAACCTCAGGACCTTCGGCATGCTCACGGCGCTCGAGTCCGTGCGGAACCGCATGTACTCGAACTACGAGCGGGGCGTCACCACGTGGCTCTACATCGACGAGGTCCAGTCGCTCTTCGAGCACCCTGCCATCGTCTCGTACTTCTCGCGGTTCTGGGCCGAGGGGCGCAAGTTCGGCCTCGTCGCCACGGGCATCACGCAGAACTCGGTCTACATGCTGGAGCACGAGGAGGCCAGGAACATGGTCCTCAACTCGGACTTCATCCTCCTCCACAAGCAGTCGCCTGTGGACCGCAGGGCGTGGGTCGACCTCCTTGGGCTCTCCGAGCAGGAGTCGCGCTACATCGACGAGTCGATCAAGCCGGGCGAGGGGCTCCTCGTCGCCGGCGGCGCGCGCGTCCCCATCAAGGACGACTTCCCCAGGGGCGCGCTCTACGACCTCTTCAACACGAAGCCGAGCGAGCAGGCGCCGAAGCGGCGCCGCAGGAAGGCGACGACTCGGAAGGCGGAGAGGTGAGCGCCCGACAGGGAAAGGCGGGCGGCGCCGTAGCGCGCGAGGTGGCGGACGCCTCCTCGGTCGCGTTCGAGGGGCGCACGGACGCCGTGAGCGCCGGCATCGCGCACGACGAGGGCGACGCCGCCCTGTCGGAGCTCAGGGGCCGCCGGGCGGCAGCGATGGGACGGGCAGCCAGGCTGCGCCGCGCGTCCGGCACGGCGTCGCGCGACGCGTTCGGCGAGTCCGACGAGGAGCTTGGGACGGACGCGCTCTCGCGTCCTGCCTCCATGGCATCACGACCGATGCTCGCGAGGGCCCGGCGCACGTCGCTCGCGACGGGCAGGTGGGGCGTTCGGGCAGCCGAGGGCGGCGAGGGGTGCCAGGGACGGCCTCCGGCGCCCTCGGGCCCGGTGGAGGGTGCCGACCCGCAGATGGCAGCGACGACGGTGCAGTGCGCCCGCGAAACCAAAGAGGGCGAGGCAGCGCCTCGGACGGTCGCCTCGGCGTCAGAGGCACCCCGACGCCACGGCGCGCGGTCCAGGCTCTCCGCGCTCGACGGGAGGGCCGCGTCCCGACCCGGATCTCCAAGGGCGCGCCGTGCGGCGCGACGCGGAGGACGTGCGAGAGGCGATGCGCCCACGCGCATGGCCGCACAGGGCACGGCAGCAGGCACGACACCGGCCCCCGCCGACCGGGCGGCTGCGTACGCGGCGGGCGCGCCCGCCGCCGTCCCCGTAGCCGGCATCCTCGCCGGAGCGGTCGTCGCGGTGCTTGTGGCGGCGACGCTCTCGCAGGCGATAGGTTCGCTCTTCGGGTTCTGGGACAACGAGGCCTCGAGGCGGGCCTCGGTGGAAGGGCTCCCTCCCTACGTCACCTACTCGATGGTCCTCACGGCCCTCGAGTGTCAGGAGGAGTACGGGCACCCGGCGGGCTGCACGCTCGCCCAGATCATCGTCGAGTCGGGCGCAGGCGACCACCTCTCGGGGCTCGCGACGAGGGACAACAACCTATTCGGCATCAAGTGGGCTTCGAGCTTCGCCTCCTGCCCCGAGGTCGCGGGCAAGGAGTCATGGCAGACGCGGGAGGAGTACGGCGGTACCCCGGTAACCGTCGTGGACGCCTTCACGAGGTTCAGGTCCTGCGAGGACTGCATACGCTTCCGCTCTCGCGTGCTGCTGCAGTCGGAGAGGTACGCGGGCAACGAGAAGATCCGCCGGGCGATCGAGGGACGCGACTCGGACCTCATGGCGGAGGGCCTCAAGGACGCCGGCTACGCGACGTCCTCCTCCTACGTGGACTCGCTCAAGGCGGCCATGGACGCCTACGGCCTCCGGCGGTTCGACTCGATGAGCGCCGACGAGCTCAGGGAGGCCGGGCCCGCGGGCGCGGCCTCGGGCAAGGGGGCGACCATCGTCGCCGCGGCGCAGTCGCAGCTCGGCACGCCCTACGTCTGGGGAGGGTCGACGCCCTACAAGGCGCTCGACTGCTCCGGGCTCACGCAGTGGTGCTACGCGCAGGCGGGGATCCGGATACCACACCAGAGCGAGGCGCAGATGAGGGCGGGGACGAGGGTACCGCTCTCGCAGGCGGAGCCGGGCGACATCCTCTGGAAGCCGGGCCACGTCGCCATCTACGTCGGGGGCGACTCCTACATACACGCGCCGCAGCCTGGGGACCACGTGCGCGTGGGAACCGGCATCGGACGCTTCACGTGCGCGGTCAGGTTCTAGCAGAGAGGGAAAGAAGGATGGAGAAGAGGCACAGGGCAGTAGCAGCGGTGGCGGCGGGCGCCGTCGCGGTCGCGCTGGGGGCCGGGGCCGCGCGGTCCTGCGCGGGAACCAGCGAGCCGACGGCCGGCTCGGACCCGCGGGATGCCGGGGGGTCCACGGCATGGGTCGAGGTGGTCCCCGGGACGGGATCCTCCGGGGACGCCGAGGAGGGAGGAGCGGGCGCTGCCGCCGAGGAGGCGACGTCCTGCGCCGCCGAGCTCGAGTCGCGCGAGTGGATGGGCGCCGAGGACGCGTCGCTCAGGATGACCGCGTCGGGCGGCAGGCTCGTCGAGACGGACGGCACCGACACGTACACGTCCTCCTACGTTGTCACATCCGACGGCGATGGCAGCTGCGGGCTCGCGGTCACCCGCGCCGACGGGACCGTTGTGCAGGCCACCGTCACCATCGAGGGCGAGGGGGACGACGAGAGGCTCACCTGCGAGCAGCTCCAGACCGCCTTCGACTGGGTGCCTGCCCCCAGGGACGGCGAGGTGAGGGTGACGGACGTGGACGACGCCTACCTCTCGCTCGTGGGCGGCAGCGAGGACGCGCTCGACCTCGCCGTCTCCCTCTGGGCGTCCGAGCACGTCCCCGGCGCCTCGGAGGCCGCGTTCGACGGAGAGGTGTACCTCGACACGAGGACGGGCTCGGTCACGGCCACCTTCACCTGCGACGACCCGGGGAGGACGATCCTCTCGGTCACGTGGGCCGACGGCGCCTTCTCGGTGACGGGCTAGCCATGGACGGGACCACGACAAGGCGCGCGTTCCGCCTCGCCATGGCGGCGGCGCTCGCCATCGGCATCGCCCTCCTCGTGCCGCGTCCCGCGTGGGCGTCCATCGGCGACGACATCAACTCGTGGATGTGCGGGGTCCTCCGGGACACCTGCAACTGGATCTTCGACGCCCAGGCCAAGGTGCTGGCCTCTATAGGCGTCGACGGCGTCCTCTCGAAGCCCTTCGACAGGATGCTGGGGACGGCGGGCGAGGTGACCCTCTTCGACATCGCCCGCGGCGTGTGGAAGACGGCGGTCCTGCCCATCGGCTGCGGGGTCCTGAGCATGGTCTTCACGGTCCAGCTCATCCACCTCTCCCAGCGCATGGACGGCAACGCCTCGATGCCGGCCGTGCGGGAGGTCGTCTTCCTGCTCGTGTTCTTCGCCGTCTGCCTCTTCCTGGTGCAGAACTCCTTCGAGCTCATGCGCGCGGTCTACGAGGTGGCGCGGCTAGCGATAACGAGGACGACCTCGGCATTCGGGTCCGGCGGCGCGATGGACCTCGCAAAGGTCTCGATCGTCACCACCGAGGACAGCGTCCCCGCCCTGGTCGCGATGATCGTCGTCGCGCTCGTGAGCTGGGTCGTGGTCATCGTCGCCTACGTGGTGGCGCTCGTCGTCTCGTGGGCCCGCGCCATCCAGCTCTACCTCATGGCTGCCCTCAGCCCGATCCCTCTTTCTCTGCTGGGGCTCGAGGACACGCGCCAGGCGGGCGTCGCGTACCTCAGGAGCTTCGCCTCCGTGTGCCTCGCCGGCCTCATCATCACCGTCACCCTCATCGCCTTCCCGGTCGTGCTGGGAGGGCTCAACGCGGCGAGCGCCGGCGCGGGCGCCGCCGTCGACACCGTGGTCGGGGGCCTCAGCTACGCGCTCCAGTACCTCGCGATGTGCGTGCTGCTGATCCTCTCGCTCACGAAGAGCGGCTCCTGGGCCAGGGACGTCCTGGGCGGGTAGCCGAGCAGAGCCAATCGGCCGGGGCAGGCCCCGGAGGCAGGAGAACAGGAGGAAGGACATGGAAGGTCCGGAAGGCAAGCGAAGGGGGCGCGTCTGGCTCTCGTTCCACGAGAGGTTCGTGCGGAGGGCGGAGTACGCAGACCGCGAGACGGGCGAGGAGAGGGTCCTCAACACCGTGACCCTCCCCAGCGGGACCGTGGTCGACGGCACCGACTACGGCGGCTGGCAGTTCCACCCGAGGTACGTCGAGCCGAACCACTCCAAGTACCACGACGAGCACTGGAGGGACGTGCCGCTGCCCGCCGGAAGGGTCGTGAGGCTCAGCCGGGACGTCCTCGACGCGGACGGCAGCCCGATGCCGGACGGAGAGAGCGGCAGCCAGAGGGAATTCGCGGAGGTCGACCCCGCGAGGCTCAGGCTGGCGCTCGTCGAGTCGCGGCGCAGGTGGTACGAGCAGAACGGGCGCGACCGAACGGAGGCCCGGGACGACGGCACGGATGGGCTCTCTGAGCGGGCGCAGGGCGCGCGGGCCGCCTCCGAGGCGATCGGGAGACCAGGCGCCACCAACCCACAGGAAAGATAGGAGAAGAGATGAAAACCATGAAGGTGAGGGCCCGGTCGGCCCGTCGCGCCCTGAAGGCGTGGAGACGCGACGGAGGGGCGAGGCGCATGCAGGCCCTGGCGCTCTCGGTCGCGCTCGTGCTGGGCCAGCTGCTGGGGGCGCTCGCGCCCACGGTCGCGCACGCGGCGACGGGCGACACGGCCTACTTCTACAACGACACGTCGGGCGACGTGGGACCGTTCAGTGCGAAGACGTTCGGAGCCTACCAGCGAACCGATGACGCGTCGGCATCCGGCGTGGCCTACTGCATGGACGGGGAGCTCGAGGGCCCCGGGCTCGGGAAGGTCACATACACGTGCGAGGGCGATGCCGACACCGTCCTCGGCTACATCGTCGCCAACGGATACCCGAACCAGACCACCATCGGGGGCAGGGCGCTCTCGGCCGGCGAGGCGCGCGCCGTCACCCAGATGGCCATCTGGTACCACCGGGGCTACGACCTAGGCAAGCAGGGGCTTTCCGCCGAGAAGCTCGACCTGTACGAGCTCGGCGTCGCCCTCTGCCGCGAGGCGGAGGCCTACGAGGCGTCGGGCGGGGCGAGCCTGCGGTGCGGCACGGTATGGTTCGCGACCACGGACAGGCAGCGGATGCTGCTCACGTCGGTCCCCACCGGCGGCGTGGAGCTTGTGAAGTCCTCGTCGAACCACGAGGTGACCGACGGCAACGGCAGCTACTCGCTCGCCGGAGCCGTGTACACCGTCTATTCGGACGAGGCGTGCACGCAGGCAGTCGCGACGATCACCACGGACGCCGACGGCCGAGGCTCGGTCGAGGGCCTGCGCGCCGGGAGCTACTGGGCGAGGGAGACCACCCCGGCGAGCGGGTACGCGCTCTCGCAGGACGTGATCGCGCTCTCCGTGGAGGCGGGCAGGACGACGAAGGCCACGGCGACGGACGCGCCGCAGACGAACCCCCTCGGTCTCGTGCTCGCCAAGGCCGACGCCGAGACGGGCGAGGCCTCCCCTCTCGGCGCCGCCAGCCTCGCGGGCGCGGAGTTCGAGGTCCGCTTCTACGCGGGTCAGTACGACGAGGGAGACCTCCCCGAGGACGCAACGCGCACCTGGACCGTGACCACGGGCGAGGACGGCACCGCGGACCTCTCGTCCGCCACGGGCGACGAGCTCTACCGCGACGCGTCCGGGAACGCCGTCGTCCCCCTGGGCACCGTCGCCATACGGGAGACCAGGGCACCAGAGGGCTACAAGGCCTCGGTCGGGACCTTCGTGACGCACGTGACCGCCGAGGGCACCTCCGAGCGCGTCTCGACCTACGCCGCGCCGACCGTATCCGAGCAGGTACGCCGGGGCGACCTCGAGCTCGTGAAGGCGGAGTCCGGGAGCATGCGGCGCCTCTCGGGGGTCCCGTTCCGGATCACCTCTGCCACCACGGGCGAGTCTCACGTGATCGTCACCGACGAGAACGGCCAGGCTGGCACCGCGGCCTCCTGGAACGCCCATACTAGCCGCACCAACGCCAACGACTCGGCGGCGGAGGGCTCCTGGGACGCCTCGGCGGGCGTATGGTTCAGCGGCGCCACGGGCAAGGACACGGCCCCCGACGACTCGAAGGGGGCGCTGCCCTACGACACCTACACGGTGGAGGAGCTCCGCTGCTCCGCCAACGAGGGCCTCAGGCTCGTCAGCATGACCGTCACGGTATCGCGCGACGCCACGACCGTAGACCTGGGCACCATGGACGACGACGAGGGCCCGCGCATCGCCACCACGCTCACCGGCGAGGGCGGAGAGCACCTCGCCGAGGCGGCCGGGAAGGTCACCCTCACCGACGAGGTCGCCTACGAGAACCTCGTCCCGGGCCAGGAGTACGAGCTGACAGGCACCCTCGTGGACCGCGGGACCGGCGAGGCGGTAACGGATGGGGACGGGAGTCCCGTCACCGCGAAGACGAAGCTCGTCCCCAAGCTCTCGAGCGGGAAGGCGAAGGTCACGTTCGAGCTCGACGCCTCGGGGCTCGCGGGCCGCTCCGTCGTGGCCTTCGAGGAGCTGTCCCAGGGCGGGACCACGGTGGCCGCGCACGCCGACGTCGACGACGGGGGCCAGACCGTGCTCTTCCCCCGCATCGGAACCACGGCGACGGACGCGGAGGACGGATCCCACGAGGCCGCCGCGGACGGCGACGTCACCATCACCGACGAGGTCGCCTACGAGAACCTCGTCCCAGGCAGGGAGTACGAGCTGACCGGCACGCTCATGGACCGAGAGACCGGCGAGGCCGTGACAGGGGCGGACGGCAGGGCCGTGACCTCAACCACCAGGCTCACGCCGGAGTCCGGGTCCGGCACTGCCGAGGTCACCTTCAGCTTCGACGGGTCCGCCCTGGCGGGGCGCACGGTGGTCGCGTTCGAGACGCTCTCGCTCGGGGGAAGGGAGTACGCGGCGCACGCGGACCTCTCGGACCAGGGCCAGACGGTCACGTTCCCGGGCATCCGCACGACCGCCTGCGACGCCTCCGACGGCGACAAGGTCATCGACGCGGCACCGGGGCAGAAGGTCACGGACACCGTGGCGTACTCGAACCTCGTTCCCGGCGCCACCTACAGGCTGACGGGCAGGCTCGTGGACCGCGACTCCGGCAAGGAGCTCGCGACCGCGGAGGCGGAGATCGCGCCCGAGTCGGCCACCGGCACCGCAGAGGTCGCGTTCGACGTGGACGGCACCGGCCTCGAGGGAGGGAGCCTCGTCTGCACGGAGGAGCTCTCGCGCGACGGCAAGGTGGTCGCCGTGCACGCGGACCTCTCCGACGAGGGGCAGACCGTGAGCCTCCCCGGCATCCACACGACGGCGACCGACGCCGACGACGGCGACCACGAGGCCACGGCCTCGGAGCGGGTGAGGATCACCGACAGGGTCGAGTGGTTCGGGCTCGTCGCGGGCCGCGAGTACACGGTGAACGGCACCCTGGTCGACGGCGAGACCGGCGAACCCGTCAGGGACGCCGACGGCACGCCCGTCACGGCGAGCGCCACCTTCACGGCCGACGCGACGTCGGGCAGCACGGACGTCACGTTCGAGTTCGACGGGAGCTCGCTCGCGGGTCGCGACGTGGTCGCCTTCGAGACGATCACGCACGAGGGGAAAACCGTGGCCACGCACGCCGACCTCGAGGACGAGGGGCAGACGGTGTCCATCACCGAGGCCCCGCCCGAGACCCCGAATGAGGAGGAGAGCAAGGGCGGCGAGGGTCTGCCGAAGACCGGTGATGCTGGCATCCCGGTTGCCCCCATCGCGGGGCTCTGCGCCGCCGCCGGGCTCTCCCTCGCGGGCGCGAGGGCGCTGAGACGCCACGAAGCCCACGACGAGTCCGAGATGCGCATCGAGCGCGGACCAGAGAGCGGACCCGACCCGCTGGGAGGAGGCGAGGACGATGAGTAGCCAGTTGGGAGGCCTCGCCTGGTTCGTCCTCGGCGTGCTCAACGGGGCGACGACAGTCGCTGCCCTCGCGCTATGCAGGGCGGCCGGGCTCGCCGACGGGTGTGGAGAGGAATAGGCATGGCACAGTGGGCGGTCCCGAAGGGGCCGCCCCGTCTTCCACAGGGAGGAAGAGATGCGCGGGGAGAAGGGCAAGGACACGCTCGCCGAGGGGCGGGCGAGGCTCGTCGAGTCGCTGGCTAGGGCGATGGAGGAGGAAGGCCTCTCGTGGTACGCGGGATGGGAGAGGTGCTGGTCAGCGAGGAACGCCGCGACCGGCGCGCGATACAGGGGCATCAACAGGCTCTCCCTCGCCGCCGCGTCCGCACGCTGCGGATTCGATGATCCCAGGTGGATCACGTACAACCAGGCGCGCGAGGCGGGCTGGCACGTGCGGCGCGGCGAGCGGGCGCAGGCAACGGTGGAGTTCTGGAGCTGGTACGTGCGCATCGTGCGCGCGGGGAGGCAGTCGGTCGTGACGGTCCAAAGGGCACTCGAGCTCGTCTCGACGGGGAAGATCACCGAGGGGGACGTCTGCGGAGAGAAGTTCCTGAGGGGAAGAGGAGCCTGGGTCTTCAACGCGAGCCAGGTTGAGGGCGTCCCGCCACTCCCTGTGCCGCATGCGTCGGACCCGAGGTCGCAGCCCTGGAGGGTCGCCGACGACCTCGTCGCGTCGTCGAGGTGCCCCGTGAGGGAGACGAGGAGCGACGACGCCTTCTACGCCCCCGCGGAGGACGCAATCACCATGCCGCTGCGCGGGCAGTTCGAGTCGGCCGAGGGCTTCTGCAGGACGCTCATGCATGAAATGTGCCACTCGACCGCGGGAGAGCTCGGCAGGCCGCTCCCGACCGACCACGAGTCCTACGCGTTCGAGGAGCTGGTCGCGGAGCTTGGCAGCGCCTTCTCCGCCGCGGACGCCGGGCTCGACATGTCGGCTGTGGCGAAGGGAGGGTCGGTGCAGACCTGGACGCAGAACCACGCGGCGTATCTCAGGTCGTGGCTGGACGAGATCAGGGACGACCCATCCGCGCTCGCCCGCGCCGCCTCGGAGGCTTCGCGGGCCTCCGACCTCGTCATCGGCAGGTACGAGAGGACGAGGGACGAGCGGCTGCGGCCGCGCGCGAGGGACGAGACGCCGCTCGCAGAGAGGGCGGGATCCGCAAGGGAGGCTTCGGAAAGGCTCGCTGCGTGGGACATGACACCAGAGGACATGAGGGCAAAGTAGTAAACCAGCAGGTAGACGAGCTGCTGTAAGGCCATCTGAGGCCATCTGGGAGCGCCCCGGACCAACCGTCTGGGGCGAGGCCAGGCAAATAGGGGCATGCCCTCAGAACACGGCGCGCAGCGCCAGCCTCAGCGCCCAGATGAGGACGCGCAGGAATCCCCTCAGAACGGCGAGCGTGATCCTGCCCAGGGCCGAGAAGAACCGCCTCATGACGCACCTCCGAATCCGGGATCCGACGTTTGCGAGACCGTAGCACGCACGCGCGACAAGAATTCGAGGCTCCCGGCAGGCACGCCCATCCAAGCGCAGACCCTTTCCGTGGCATCTCGCGGGTCGTCGCCCGCCACCTCCGGGATCGAGAGGCCCGTACGGTACGCCCAGGCGGAAAGCGCCGGGAGGTCGGACGGGCCGTCATCGAGCATGGCGCGGACGTCATCGAGGCGCGACACGTCAACGAGCCCGCCTCCCGCCCTCAGCCACCTCGCTGCGCCGTCGACGTCCACCCTGGACACAGAGCCGAGCTCCTTTGGCGTCGCGAGCTGCGCCCGCCATCCGCGGCGCCTCCTGAGCGCCTCACCCTCCGCGACGCCCTGGGAGTCGTAGTAGTCGAGCTCGAGCCAGATGCCGTCGTCCCCCAGCGAGAGCACGAGGTCGGAGAGGACGCTCCTCCCGGGAAGCGGGTCCGGCCGTGTGAGTCTGTCGGAGTCGAACTCCTCCAGGCGCCCGTCCACGAATGACACCGTTACCCTCATCGCGGCCTCCCGTCCATGCGGCGGTCTTGCCCGAGCTCCGGCTGCTGCCGGCCGGTGCGCCCCTCGTCGTTCTGGGTGCTCTGGCGCACGCCACTGCGAGCGTCCTTCCTCTGCGCGTGCCCGGTGCGCCTCGCAGCCTCCCTGCGTTTCGGCAGCATGCCGTACTCCCTTGCCAGCGCGGCGGCGGCATCGATTCGCTCCCTCACGCCGGGCTCGTCGCAGCGCTCGGCCGCCGCGACGAGCTCCTCTACGGAGCGTGCGCGCGTCTCCTCGATCACTGCGACGGCGGAGGAGAGTCCCCTGAGCTCGGAGAAGTCCCTGAGCTCGATGGCGCGGCGCGCCGCTTCCTCAACGCTCACGACGGACCCGTCCGGCAGGAGCGCCTCTCCGCGTCGCGCGGCGAGCCTCGTGAGCACGTCTGTGCGGCGGTAGTCGGTGCCGAGCCGCGTTCCGCTCACCCTCCTAGAGGGCTGGTCTGCGAGGGAGAAGGTCCAGTCGCTGCCGTCGCCGCGGACGCTCGCCTCGACGCCCAGGCGCGAGAGTCTGCCGAGCAGCTCCCGCTCCGTCCTGGAGGAGGCGATGGCGACGTCGACCCTCGACCGGATGTCTGCGACCCAGGAGTAAGCTCCCCTGGAGGAGAGCTCCGCCTCCGCGCGTCCCACGTGGACCCTCTGGTAGTTCTCCCGCGAGGCGCGCTTGCGCGTGTCAGGGTGCCCTGCGTCGATCCTGCCCTCGAAGTGCGAGAGTCCCATGTTCCGCGCGATCGCCTGGAGGCGCCCGTTCAGGAGGCCGGGGTCGGGGTCGCGGAGCCTGTTCCCCGTGGCGAGGTTCGTGTTGTTCACAATCACATGCGCGTGGGGGATGCGCCCCTCGTTGTCGTCGTGGTAGACGATGGCCACCTGGAAGTCCGGGAAGCTCTCCTCGGCCCAGCGCACGGCGAGCCCTCTGAGGTCCGCGAGCGAGACGCCGTCGCGCGGGTCGGGCGAGAGGACGTAGTGCTTGTAGGTCCTGGCCGGCCTGCCGCGCCAGGGGGCGTCGTTGCCGTTTGCGCGCCTGGTCTCGTCCATGGCCACGTCCCATTCGAAGTCGTCCACGCCGCGCCCCGACTGTCGCACGGCCTCGTCGATCCGCGAGAAGTGCAGCAGGTCTCTGGCGAGCGCCCTCCCGTCCCGCTCGAGGTACCTCCTCGCGGCTGCGAGACCCGTGTGCCCCGATATGGCCTTGATCGCCGGCATGCGCGTCAGCTCCAGAGGAAGACGGCGGGCCTGTCGGAGAGCCTCGCCACGTCCTCGCGGAGGCACCCGATGGAGTCCGCCACGTAGGTCATCTCCGCGTCCACGACCCTGAGCGTCTCGAGCGCGTCCTCGGCAGCCACCTCGTCCGGCGACTCGCAGGCGACCTTGGCGATGGTGTTCAGCGCGGCCACGGACTGGTTGTAGAGCGTCCCTATGGAGCGCAGGTTTCTCACGATGCCGTGCGAGGTCTCGTAGTCGAAGGCGACGGTGCCGACGCCCATGCGCGCCCCGCCGTCCGCGAGGCAGTGGATGAGGAGCCTCACCACCTGGCTCCTCGAGCAGGAGAGCTCGGCGGAGGCCCTGCGCAGGGCCTCGAGCTCCTCGTCGGACACGCGGACGTTCAGGCGGTTCGGCATGGCGTCTCGGCTCAAGTCGGTCACCCCCAGGGGCGCGGGGCATCCCCCGCAGAGCGAAAGGACGGTCGGACGGTTCTGCCCGCGGGGGCGTCCCCCGGGGCACAGACGCCAGTCTGCGCCAACGGGGCTGCCTCCGCGGCCAGCCTGTCCGCGCCGTCCGCCGCGTCCATCCTGGCCACCGTGGGTGTACAGGATGGGCTACTTGCTGTCCCCGGAGAAGCTTGTTTACGGATAGGGGCAAACTGCTAGAATGTAGTTACATTTATTGCATTTTGCACGCTAATTGCGAGGGGTGAGCCATGAAGTACTCCGAGCTCGTCGATTCCGGCGCCACGTCCACTCAGGTGATGGACTATCTCTCCGAGGGCGAACCTACGCCGATAACGCTAAGGGTCCCGAGGAACCTCAAGGACGCAGCGGCGGAGACCGCTCGCCTCAGGGGCGTCAGCTTCTCGGCATTCATCCGCTCGTGCATCATCAACGAACTCTCCGAGGGGGACTAGAGGGTGGCAGGACAGGTCAAGTCAAGGGAGCGCGTCCAGGAGCACGGCGAGGTGTTCACGAACGAGCGCGAGGTCAACGCCATGCTCGACATGGTGAAGCAGGAGACCGAGCGCATTGACTCGCGGTTCCTCGAGCCCGCCTGTGGCGACGGCAACTTCCTCTCCGAGGTGCTCAGAAGAAAACTGGACGTGGTCGACTCGCGATATCGCAGGTCGCTCCCCGAGTGGGAGAGATACGCGTTCATCGCGGTAGGCAGCATCTACGGTGTCGAGCTTCTCCGTGACAACACGATTACATGCCGCAAGAGGCTGTATGGGATCGTCGGGAGTCGCTATGCGCGTGTGTCCAAGGGGAGCCAGAACCAGGCCTTCCTTGATGCGATTGCATTCGTGCTCGAGCGAAACATCCTCAACGGCAACGCGCTCAGCCTCAAGGCCGTCGACGCGGCCGGCAACGACACCGACGAGCCGATCATATTCTCAGAGTGGTCTGTCGTTCTGGGAGACAAGGTGAAGCGCCGCGACTTCCGTCTCGACGAGATGCTGGAGGGCAACGTCGATAAGGGCCAGACGCGCTCGCTCTTCGGAGCAGGCAACAATCCAGCGGTCGACTGGGAGTACGACGAGGAGACGAAGTCGTTCATCCCCAAGCCCATCCGTGAGTACCCTCTCGTGAGCTTCTACGAGGTGCAGAGCTATGAGTAGCCTCTTCGAGAGCACCTACAATCCAGATGTGCTTAGCTGCCTCGCCAACCTCAGCAACGACGAGGTGTTCACCCCGCCCGAGCTCGCTAACCAGATGCTCGACCTCCTGCCCGAGGACATATGGCACGACCCGAACGCGACCTTCCTCGACCCCGCGTGCAAGTCCGGTGTGTTCCTGAGCGAGATCGCGAAGCGGCTCATCGAGGGGCTGGCGGACGAGTACCCCGATCTCCAGGAGCGGCTCGACCACATCTACAAGAGGCAGATCTTCGGAATCGCCATCACCGAGCTCACGAGCCTGCTCTCGCGGAGGAGCCTGTACTGCTCCAAGTACCCCAACAGCAAGTACTCCGTCGTCCGATTCGACGGCCCTGAGGGCAACATTCGCTTCAAGAATGTCCAGCACACTTGGCGTGACGGGCGTTGCGTCTGGTGCGGTGCTGCCCAACAGCAATACGACAGGGACCCGTCGCTTGAGCAATACGCATACGAGTTCATTCACATTGACAATCCTGAAGAGGTATTGCACATGAAGTTCGACGTCATCATAGGAAATCCGCCCTATCAGCTAAGCGATGGCGGCAACAACGCCTCTGCCATGCCCATCTACCAGAAGTTCGTGGAGCAGGCCAAGAAGCTCAACCCCCGCTTCCTCGTGATGATTACGCCCTCCCGCTGGTTCTCCGGCGGGCGCGGCCTCGACTCCTACCGCAAGGACATGCTCAACGACCGGCACATCAGGAAGCTCGTTGACTACGAGGACGCAAACGAGTGCTTCCCCGGCGTCGACATGTCCGGCGGCGTCTCCTACTTCCTGTGGGAGCGCGACTACAAGGGCGACTGCGCCGTTATCAACATGAAGAACGGCGAGGCAGACGAGCAGGAGCGCGACCTCGGCCGCTACGACATCCTCATACGCTCCAACCAAGCCGTTTCCATCGTGGACAAGGTTACGGCACATACCAGCAAGTTCCTTAGCGCCTACGTCAGCAGCCAAAAGCCCTTCGGCCTGCGCACGTTCGCCCAGCCCACTGGCAGGGGCGACCTCACGCTACGTTGGAGAAACGGCAAGGGGCCCATCGAGCGCACCGCAATCACGGCCGGACAGGAATGGATAGACAAGTGGAAGGTCATCGTGTCGCGCGTCGTCTATGAACACGCCGGTGGCACCGACGCCCAGGGCATGCGTCGCGTGCTCTCCATCCTCGAAGTCCTCGGGCCCAAGGAGGTCTGCACAGAGACGTATATCGTCGTGAAGACCTTCGACACCGAGGCGGAGGCCCGCAACTGCATGGCATACCTCGCGCTCAAGTTCCCACGCTTCCTCATCAGCCAAGTGGCCTCCGCGCAGATGGTCAACAAGAAGTCCTTCATGTTCGTGCCCGACCTCGATTTCTCGAGGAGCTGGACCGACGTCGACCTCTACAACGAGTTTAGCCTAGACGACCAGGAGACCGCATACATCGAGAACCACATCAAGGAAATGAACCCGGGTGAGGACTGATGCCCACTAACGACTTCTTCCCCGAGCGACCGGACGTCCAGCCGATCATCTACGCCTACTGCGAGCCGCACAACCGCGAGCTCAAGGGGCTGCTCAAGGTCGGCTACACCGGGCGCACCATCGAGGAGCGCATGCACGAGCACTACCCGACGCTCAAGCCCGGCGAGAAGCCCTACGAGGTCGTGTTCACCGCGCCCGCCATGCGCGACGACGGCACCGTGTTTCTGGACCACGAGGTGCACGCCAACCTCGAGGAGAACGGCTTCAAGCGCCTGCGCGACCGCGACGGGAAGAAGACCGAGTGGTTCCGCTGCACCGTGGACGACGTGAGGGCCGCCTACGTCGCTGTGCGCGACCGCGCCGAGAACGTCGAGCGGCGCACGCAGACCTTCAGGATGCGGCCCGAGCAGGAGGCCGCCGTCCACAAGACCGAGGCCTACTTCCGCTCCATCGAGAAGGAGGGCGGCGCGCGCACGCCCAAGTTCCTCTGGAACGCGAAGATGCGCTTCGGCAAGACCTTCGCCACCTACGAGCTCGCCAAGGACATGGGCTTCAGGCGCCTGCTCGTGCTCACCTTCAAGCCGGCGGTCCAGGCGGCGTGGGAGGAGGACCTCGCCACGCACGTCGAATTCGAGGGATGGCAGTTCATCAGCCGCCCAAAGGAGCCGAGCAGGCCGGACATCGCCGAGCAGTACGAGGCGGCCGACAAGTCCCGCCCGATCGTCTGCTTCGGCTCCTTCCAGGACTTCCTGGGCCGCGACCGCTCCGGGCGCATCAAGCCGCAGCACGAGTGGGTGCGCGAGGAGGACTGGGACCTCGTCGTCTTCGACGAGTACCACTTCGGCGCGTGGAACGAGAACTCCAAGACGCTCTTCGAGCCCGAGGACGAGGACGAGCGGGACACGCAGGAGGACATCGACACCCGCGTCGGCAAGGTGAACACCGGAAACGAGATGGACGAGGGCGACCTGCCGATCGTGACCCGCTACTACCTCTTCCTCTCCGGCACGCCCTTCCGCGCCCTCAACTCGGGCGAGTTCATCGAGGAGCAGATCTTCAACTGGACCTACTCCGACGAGCAGGCGGCGAAGGAGGCGTGGCCCAGCGAGCACCCCGGCCGGCCGAACCCCTACGAGAGCCTGCCGCGCATGGTCATGCTCACCTACCAGATGCCCGACGAGATCCGCAGGGTTGCGCTCGGCGGCGAGTACAACGGCTTCGACCTCAACGCCTTCTTCGAGGCCAGGGGGGAGGGCGACGAGGCGGAGTTCGTGCTCAAGGACTCGGTCCAGAAGTGGCTCGACCTCATCCGGGGGGCCTACAGGCCCTCGGCGGTGGACGACCTGAAGCTCGGGGCCGAGAAGCCAGCCCTCCCGTACTCCGACACGCGGCTCCTCCGCGTGCTCAACCACACGCTCTGGTACCTGCCGCGCGTCAACAGCTGCTACGCGATGCGCAACCTCCTCGCCGAGCCGCAGAACGTCTTCTTCCACGACTACACGGTGAACGTCTGCGCGGGACCCGAGGCAGGAGTCGGCGAGGCGGCGCTCGACAAGGTGCGCGAGTCGATGGCCGACCCGCTCAACTCGCAGACCATCACCCTCACCTGCGGCAAGCTCACGACGGGCGTCACCGTGAAGCCCTGGACGGGGATATTCATGCTGACGAACATGAAGAGCCCGGAGACGTACTTCCAAGCCGCGTTCCGCGTGCAGTCCCCCTGGACCGTCACGGATGACTCCGGGAAGACACAGATCGTCAAGAAGGAGTGCTACGTCTTCGACTTCGCGCTCGACCGCTCGCTGCGCATGGTCTCCGACTACAGCTGCCGCCTCAAGGTGGACGAGAACGAGGGGCCCGAGCAGAAGGTCGGCGAGTTCATCAACTTCCTGCCGGTCCTCGCCTACGACGGGAGCGCCATGCGCCCCGTGAGCGCCGCCGACATCCTCGACATCGCGATGGCCGGGACCTCAGCGACGCTCCTGGCACGGCGCTGGGAGAGCGCGCTGCTCGTCAACGTAGACAACGACACCCTGCGCCGTATCCTCGGCAACGAAGACGCGCTGAAGGCGCTCATGAGCATAGAGGGCTTCCGCAACCTCAACCAGGACATCGAGACGATCATCAACCGCTCTGAGGCCATAAAGAAGGCCAAGCGCGAGAAGGACAACCTCACGTCCAAGGAGCAGAAGGAGATGACCGCCGAGGAGAAGGAGCTCAAGAGCAAGCGCAAGCAGATTCAGGAAAAGCTCATCAAGTTCGCGACGCGAATCCCCGTCTTCATGTACCTCACGGACTACCGCGAGCAGACGCTCAAGGACGTGATCACGCAGCTGGAGCCTGGGCTCTTCAAGAAGGTGACGGGGCTCACGGTCAAGGACTTCGAGCTCCTGGTGTCGCTTGGGGTCTTCAACGACGCCCTCATGAACGATGCGGTCTACAAGTTCCGCCGCTACGAGGACTCCTCCCTCACCTACGCGGGCGTGAACCGCCACGAGGGCGAGAGGGTCGGTCTCTTCGATACTACCCTCTCTGACTTCGAGTACATGGAGATGGCCCAGCAGGAGTCAATGGTAGAGCCCAACGGGCTGTCGAAGGCTTCCGCAACCGAGCAGGCACGAACAACGGACGAACACACGACCTCGCCAGTCGCTACGAAGCCGACTGACAAGGCCAATCCCACCCTTTCGAAGGGCGGCGCGCCATCGGCAAGCTTCACTCCGATGGGCGAGGGGGATGCAAGGCGCGACTGGCTTGACGATGAACTTGACGATGCCGGGCTGGAATACCTCGACAGACGGGAGGGCGATGGCTGCCTCTGGGTCATCGACTCCGCAGCGGCGTCCGCACTCGTAAAGAAGCTCAACGAGCGTGGTGCGGGGTTCAAGCTCAGCTCCCATGGGGGGAGGGCGACGGGCGGCCGCGCCGCCTGGTGGCTCAAGGGCTACCCCGAAGAATCGTTCGAGCCCGTCAAGCCTACCCCCATTGTCACAAAGGCTGAGCTCAACGGCCTGGATCTTGGCGACACGGTGTTCCACAAGGCGTTCGGTTATGGCCAAATCGTCAGCTTGGATGACTCTTACATCGAGGTGTCGTTTGAGAACGACAACCATAAGAAGAAGCCGTCGCGGAGATTCGTGTTCCCCGGATCGTTCTACCAGGGTTTGTTGAGGATTGGGTAACAGATGAAGGATGCTCACATTTGCTCGTATGGCAAGATATGGGACTTACACATTCACTCTAACCAGTGCTATTCATGCACGGACCAAGACCTCAGGAACCTTAGTGTCGACGAATATGTCAGTAGTCTCCTGGAGCTCCTAGAGTGCTATGAAGACCTCGATATGATTTCGTTTACAGACCATAACCATATTTGTATCGAGTTGTACCGTACGTTCTATAATGCCGGCAGCCGAATAACCCTTCTTCCTGGTGTAGAAATTGACGTGGCTCTGGAAGAAGGCGGCGCATCGAAGCACCTCATTGTCTATTTTGATGCAATAAATGACATGGATACACTCGAGCCGCTAGCTGAGAAGCTGAACCGCCTACTGGATGATCGAAACGTCGGGAGTGGGAAGGGCAAAACGCCAATCGACATTAATGTCCTTCTCGATAACTTGGTCACCTACGGAGTTCACTTTGCGCTAAGTCCCCATGCAATGAAACAAGGCAAGCGTGGGATAGACTACGACTGGCATCCCATGCCCTACGAAGAGAAGTCGGCCGAGATGAATAAATACCTTGACCAGTTCTTCTGTTTCTGGGAGTCGAGCGGGAAAAGCGAGATAGCTCACGCTGTTGACTTTCTCCGGCAAATGGACCGTGACGAACTGATGTCGATTGTCTCGTTCTCCGATTCAAAGGATTTTGAAAAGCTTAGAAGCTATCTCGATAATCCTTGCCAGTACTTCAACTCCCTGCCAAATGCTCATGTACGGTAAAGAAGCAAGCAACCGAAAACAATAGATAGACCGCCAGCACTACACTATTCCGAACCAAAGACCAAAAGATAAGCATTTTGAGAAAATCTAAACTTTTGGATTTTCCTACAATGCCGACTACGGCGGAATCCCTCCCACTCCTTATATATTTCTTTCTGTATACATTGAATTTGTATTTAGTAAAATGCAGACAACACCACGGATCGGCTTTTGGCTGGACAATTCCAACCAAACACCGCAGCAGACAGTAGAAACCATTCTGAACGTTAGGAAGCCGGTATGATTGTTACATATAAGGGGAAGAAAAATTTCTTTTAGATACTTGTTTTCCTAAAACTGATGTGATATAATAATAAAAGTCCAGAAAAGGAGTAAAAAATATGCGGCAAGGTATTCTTAAATAAAACTATAATCAAATAGTGGGAACAAAGGATTATGATAGTCCCTTTTGTAGGGGCTTAGTTTTTTGTACCCAATTTAAGAATACTTTTGCCTTATCAATTTTGACATATCCCCAAAAACAGCACTCACAAACAGGTGTATGTCCGCAAATTATCATCCCCAGTGGTAAAAGTATTTTACTGCTGGGGATTTTTATGCCCTTCGGGGCAGTAAAGGGAGGACAATCACATGAAAATAATCAATATTGGAATTCTTGCCCATGTAGACGCTGGAAAGACGACCTTGACGGAG
>Ga0268360_1001206_pt1 | contig 29460 bp, 22 predicted proteins | sample BioMet11_FD_192465 | JGI IMG/M metagenome (GOLD analysis project Ga0268360, IMG submission 192465) | Sewage microbial communities from Oakland, California, United States - Biofuel 11 (Illumina Assembly) | ecosystem: Engineered > Wastewater > Sewage > Unclassified | place: USA: California... | reverse complement strand
CGCGTGGAGCGCTCCGACCTCTCCGACGTGGTCGAGCTCAAGGAGCGCGGATATTCCTTCGCCGCGGGCTCGGCCGCTATCGCCGACGCCTCCGCGGCCGCCAAGGCCCGCGCCCTCGCGCCCCGGAACTACGCCGAGGCCCAGGACAACTGGCGCCTCATCCTGGAGATCCTCGGGGAGATCTGCGCCACGGTGATCGCTCCCCGGGCCGCCGAGACCGACGAGGAGGGCGCCCACTACGACGCGGGCACGGTGACCTACGCCGCGGGCACCCAGGCCGCCATCGAGGCCTTCCGCAAGTCCGAGATCCTCGGCTGCATGCTCCCCTGGGAGTACGGCGGACTCAACCTGCCCGAGACGATCTACCAGGCCATGATCGAGATGGTCTCCCGGGCCGAGGGCGGCCTCATGACCATCTTCGGCCTCCAGGAGATCGCGTCTACGATCTGCGAGTTCGGCGACGAGGAGCTCAAGGCCAAGGTCCTGCCCCGCTTCGCCCGGGGCGAGGTCTTCGGCGCCATGGTCCTCACCGAGCCCGACGCTGGATCGGACTTGGGCTCGGTCCAGTGCCGAGCCAAGCTCGACGAGGCGACGGGGCAGTGGCGGATCAACGGCGTCAAGCGCTTCATCACCAACGGCTGCGCCGATATCCACCTGGTTCTCGCCCGGAGCGAGGACGGTTCCAAGGACGCCCGCGGCCTGTCGATGTTCTTCGTGGAGAAGGACAAGACGGTTCGCGTCCGCCGCATCGAGAACAAGCTCGGGATCCACTCGTCCCCCACCTGCGAGCTCCAGTACAACGACACTCCCGCCATCCTCGTGGGCAGGCGCCACTTCGGCCTCATGAGGTGCGCCATGTCCCTCATGAACGGTGCGCGCCTCGCCGTCGCGACTCAGGCCTGCGGCATCGCCGAGGCCGCCTACCGCGAGGCGAAGCAGTACGCCACCGAGCGCATCCAGTTCGGCGCGCCCATCGCCGAGCTCCCCGCGGTCTCCCGGATGCTCATCTCCATGCGGGGCGAGATCGAGGTGGCCCGGGCCATCATCTTCGAGACCGCCGTCTGGGTCGACAGGCTCAAGGCCCTGGAGCAGCGCCAGGCAGAGGTCGAGGCTGCCGGCGGCAAGGCGGAAGCGGCGCTCATCCAGAGGAAGAAGCAGTCCTCCAACCTCGCGGACATGCTCACGCCACTGTCCAAGTACTACTCCACCGAGTCGGGCAACCGGGTCTGCTACAAGGCCATGCAGGTCCACGGCGGCGTCGGCTACATGAAGGAGTTCAACGCCGAGCGCCATTTCCGGGACGTGCGGATCACCAACATCTACGAGGGCACGAGCCAGCTCCAGGTGGTCGCGGCCATCGGGAAGATGGTGGGCCGGGGCCTCGACGTCCTCCTGGACGCCTGGGCCGAGGAGGCCGGGAAGGCGCCCAACGCGGCAGCCACCGTCGCCGTCCGCGCCAGCCTCGCCGAGGCCGTGGCCCTCTTCAAGGAGTGCTGCGACAAGCTCCACGGCGCCGAGCGCCACGTGGTGGACTACTACGGGGCGGACCTCATGGACATGGCCGCCGCGGTGGTGGGGACCTCCCTCCTCGTCCGGGATTCGGCCACCGCCGAGCGCAAGGCCGCCGTAGCCGCGGCCTACGCCGCGGAGCACCTGCCCCAGGCCCTCGCCTCGGGGCAGGCGATCCTCGCCGGAGATACGACAGCCCTCACAGCCAAGGACAGCCTCCTGGCCTGAGCGAGCTTCTCTCTCATCGTCACGCAGATCTTGGGCGCCCGCCGGGCGCCCTTTTTTTTCACCATAATTCTTTATAAAAACAACACATATTGCGACGCCTGCCATGGAATTCGTAAATAGGTGACCATATGCGAAGGGCCCCTTGACTCGTTCAAAATAAATCTATATGTTTCACTCGATAAAAAGATAGAGATAAAAAATAGCGATACTAATTGGACGAATAGGGAGGTGGACCAATGAGCAGCATCGCGATCAATGGTAAGAAAGTGAGCAGGGGCGTCAAGTCTGAAGAGGCTCTGGCGATCGGGAAAGACCTCGCGGTGTCGAGTTCCGAGCCCGACGAGCTTGAGACCGTGGTCCGCAAGGCCGTGGAGGCCCAGCGGATCTACGCCTCCTTCGACCAGGAGAAGGTCGACGCGATCTTCCGCGCCGCAGCCCTCGCGGCCTGCGCCCAGCGCATCCCCCTCGCCCAGGAAGCCGTCGCCGAGACCGGCATGGGCGTCGTCGAGGACAAGGTGATCAAGAACAGCTTCGCCTCGGAGTACATCTACAACAAGTACAAAGGCATGAAGACCGCCGGCGTGATCGAGCGGGACGAGGCCGAGGGCATCATGAAGATCGCCGAGCCCATCGGGGTCCTCGCGGGGATCGTGCCCACCACCAACCCCACCGCCACGGCCATCTTCAAGTCCCTCATCGCCCTCAAGACCCGCAACGCCATCGTCTTCTCCCCCCACCCTCGGGCGAAGAAGTGCACGGTGCGCGCGGCCAAGATCGTCCACGACGCTGCGGTGGCCGCCGGCGCCCCAGAGGGCATCATCGGCTGGCTCGCCGACCCGACCATCGAGGCTTCGAGCCGCCTCATGAAGCACCCGGGCGTGAACCTCATCCTCGCCACCGGCGGCCCGGGCATGGTGAAGGCCGCCTACTCCTCGGGCAAGCCCGCCATCGGCGTCGGCGCGGGCAACACTCCCGCGGTGATCGACGAGAGCGCCGACCTCGACATGGCTGTCTCCTCGATCATCCTCTCCAAGACCTTCGACAACGGCGTCATCTGCGCCTCGGAGCAGAGCGCGGTGGTCGTGGACTCGGTCTACGAGGCGGCGCGGGCCAAGTTCATCGAGCAGGGCTGCCTCGTCATGAGCCCGGCCCAGAAGGACAAACTCGCGGCGATCCTCGTGAAGGACGGCCGGATCAGCGCCGACATCGTCGGCCAGAGCGCCGCCAAAATCGCCGCCATGGCCGGCCTCGACGCCCCCGAGGGCGTGAAGATACTCATCGCCGAGGTCGACGAGGTCGGTCCCTCGGAGCCCTACAGCTGGGAGAAGCTCTCCCCGGTCCTCGCCCTCTACCGGGCGCCCGACTTCGCCGCGGCGGTGGACAAGGCCGCCTCCCTCATCGACTTCGCGGGCCTCGGGCACACCGCCTGCCTCTACACGGACCCCGCCAACAAGGACAGGATCGAGGCCTACGCCCACCGGGCCCGGACCGGCCGGGTCCTCGTGAACATGCCCTCCTCCTTCGGGGCCATCGGCGACGTCTTCAACTTTAAGCTCGAGCCGAGCCTCACCCTGGGCTGCGGGAGCTGGGGAGGGAACAGCGTGAGCGAGAACGTGGGGCCGAAGCACCTCCTCAACTACAAGACCGTGGCCGAGCGGCGGGAGAACATGCTGTGGATGCAGCTCCCCCCCAGGGTCTACCACAAGTACGGCTGCCTCCGGGTCGCGTTAGGCGACCTCGCCGGAAAGAAGCGGGCCTTCGTCGTCACCGATAAACCTCTCTTCGACCTCGGGGTCGCCGACAAGGTCACGGCGAACCTCGAGGCCCTGGGCATCGAGTTCTCGGTCTTCTCCGATGTCCTCCCCGACCCGACGATCTCGGTGATCCGCAAGGGCCTCGAGCGGGTGAACTCCTTCAAGCCCGATGTCATCATCGCCCTGGGCGGCGGCTCCCCGATGGACGCGGCCAAGCTCATGTGGCTCATGTACGAGCACCCCGAGGTGAAGTTCGAGGACCTGGCCATGCGCTTCATGGACATCCGCAAGCGCATCGTGGCCTTCCCCAAGCTCGGCGCAAAGGCCGAGATGGTGGCCATCCCGACCACCTCCGGCACCGGCTCCGAGGTCACTCCCTTCGCGGTCATCACCGACGACGCCACGGGCAAGAAGTATCCCCTCGCGGACTACGCCCTCACCCCCACGATGGCCATAGTCGACGCCGAGCTCGTCATGGGCATGCCCAAGGGCCTCACCGCAGCCGGGGGCATCGACGCGGTCACCCACGCCCTGGAGGCCATGGTGAGCTGCATGCAGAGCGACTACGCCAGCGCCCTGGCCATGGAAGCCGCCCGGCTCCTCTTCGCCTACCTGCCGCGCTCCTTCGAGAAGGGCGCGGCGGACCTCGAGGCCAGGCAGGAAGTCCACAACGGCGCCACCATGGCGGGCATGGCCTTCGCCAACGCCTTCCTCGGGGTCTGCCACTCCATGGCCCACAAGCTCGGGGCCAAGTACCACATCCCCCACGGCGTGGCCAACGCCCTCCTCATCGAGGAGGTCGTCAAGTTCAACTCCGCGGACTACCAGACCAAGATGGCGGCCTTCCCCCAGTACAAGCACCCCCACGCCAAGGCCGACTACGCGAGGCTGGCCCGGTACCTGGGGCTCTCGGGCGGGACCGACGGCGAGCTCGTCGAGGCCCTCCTTAAAGCCATCGCCGAGCTAAAGGCGAAGATCGGCATCCCCGCCAGCATCAAAGACGCGGGGATCGACGAGAAAGTCTTCCTCGAGAACCTCGACGCCCTCGCGGTCGACGCCTTCGACGACCAGTGCACCGGGGCGAATCCCCGCTATCCCCTGGTCTCCGAGATCAAGGAGATGTACCTCCGGGCGTACTACGGGAAGTAGAGAAGCGGGTAGCTCGTTTTAGCCGCCTCCGATCCGGAGGCGGATAGGTTGGAATCCGAGGCACCTCGGAGGCGGCCTTCGCTCAGGACGCGGTCCCCCATGCCGCGCGGCGAGCGACCGCCAGCACTCCGGGGTGTCATTTTTTTATTGCGCATCCACGGAACTGTATAGCTTCCTGCCGGAAATGCAGGCGGGTGCATGGCGCCGGCGATGATCTTTTGGCGAGGAGGCTCCCATGATAGAGGGTAGCGCGAGCAGTGTTTCCGCCCACAAGCTCGAGTGCGGCATGGTAGGTGGTGGCCCCGGCTCTTTAATCGGCGACGTCCGCCGGAAGGCTATCAGCCTCGATTCCCTCGCCGAAATGAAGCGGGAGTCTTTTCGAAGAGCTTCGATAAAACCCAGGAGACCGGCGGGGCCCTCGGCCTGGACCCGGACAGGCTCTATCCCGACTTCGAGACCATGGCGGACGAGGAGGCGGCGCGGAAGGACGGCATAGATTTCGTCGTCATAGTGACGCCCAACGAGAGACCTTCGACTTCCCGCACAACGTGACGAACGTGTTCTCCTCTCCGGGCGAGGAGAGCTGCGAGTCGATGGTCAGGCAGATGGACGGGCGGATCGAGAAGGTCGCCGAGGACCTCGCGTCGGGGGAGCGCTTTATACGGCCTTGCCGCCCGTGGGCTCAGCTGCTGGGCTGGCCCTTCGGCTGGCTCTACAGGATCTTCGGCCGTCGCTGCTTCGCCACGCTCTTCGCCGCCGACGAGCGCTGCGACGGCTGCGGGCTCTGCGCGAGGCGCTGCCCCGCCGGGGCCATCGCGATGCGCGGAGCCAGGCCCGCCTGGAGCTACAAGTGCGAGGGTTGCGAGAGGTGCATCAACTCCTGTCCGCGGGGGCTTCGCCGCCGCGCGGGACCGTCGAGTCCGCGCTGCCCTTCCTCCCCGGATGGGCAGCGGCCTCCCTGGGGAGCGCCTTGTCGATGATTCTCGCCTTCGCCGTCCTGCGCCTCGCGGACCTCGTCCTCGTGGCCCTCGGACGGCTGCCACCCCTGCGCCCGATCCTCGGCTTCGGCTGGACTCGCTGGACTCGGCGCTGCAGGGCGCCCGGCCCTATTTCAGGGACGAGGCGCGCGCGGCCTTGAGCCAGTCCACGACGGCGTCGACGCCCTGACCGGTCCGGCCGTTGATCGGGAACAGGGGGGCTCCCGGAGCGACCGAGGCGAGCCCGGCTCGGAAGAAACCCTCGTCGAAGCCCACTGCCTCCCTGAGGTCGATCTTCGTGAGGATGCAGGCCGCCGACTTGGAGAAGGCCGCGGGATACTTGTAGGGCTTGTCGCTGCCTTCGGCGACGCTGGCCACGACGACCTTGAGGTCCTCGCCGATGACGAACTCCGCGGGGCATATGAGGTTCCCGATGTTCTCGATGAAGAGCCAGGAGCCGTCGGAGATCTCCATGCGGCCGAGCACGGCCTCCATCATCGGGGCGTTGAGGTGGCAGTCGCCGCCAGTCTCGATCTGGTAGGCGTCGATCCCAAGGGCCTTGAGGGCTACAGTGTCGATGTCGCTCGCCACGTCGCCCTCGATCACCGCGAGGGGCTCGGGGCGGAGGCGCTCGGCCACCCTGGTGAGGAGGCTCGTCTTGCCCGCGCCGGGGCTGCCGAGGACGTTGACCGTGAAGATCCGCCTCGACCGCAGGCCCTCGTTGATCTTCCGCGCGAGCTCGTCGTTCTCCTCGTAGATCGCCCTCTTGAGCTCCAGCCTCATGGCCGAGCCCCGGTGCCGGCGGACGCGGCGGCGGAGGGCATCGGGGACGCCGGGGCGGCGTCGCCCTCGGGCTCTATCTCTATGGAGTCGACGTAGAACTCGCTGCCCGTCTTCGTCATGACGCCCTGGGCCCCGCAGGCGGGGCAGGCGAAGCTGAATCGGCTGCGCTCGAAGTCGAGGCCGCAGGCGGGGCAGCGCAGGAGGGGCTTCACGTAGCGGATGTCCAGCTCGGCGCCCTCGACCGCGGTCCCCTTCGCCGAGGCCGCGACGTAGAACTCCATGGACTCCCGCATGTATCCGGTCGTCTCCCCGACGACCATGCCTATCCGAGAGACCCGGTAGGACTTGCCCTCGGCGAGGCCCCTGGCCTCGGCTTCCCGCGCGACCATCTTCACGATGGCCTCGGCGGCGCTGGCCTCATGCATCCCGAGACCCCGCCGGAGAGGGGGCGGGGGGCGCGCCCGCGGCGCCTTCGGCCGCGGCCGGCGTGACGTGCTCCTCCCGGCGGCCGGCGAGGTTCGAGAACTCCACGGGGGCGGGGCGCTCGTCCTCCATGCGGAGGCACTTCTTCGGGCACACCCGGACGCAGAGCCCGCAGGTCACGCAGGCGAAGTTGTCGATCCTCCAGGACTTCGGCTCCCGGCCGACGGCTATGGCCTTCGCCGGGCAGCGGCGCATGCAGGCGCCGCAGTGGATGCACTGGGGATAGTCGATGGTGATGCGGCCGCGGCTGCCCGGGAAGGCCGGGCGGACGACGCGGGGATACCTCCGCGTGGCGGGGCCGGAGAGGAGATTCTTGAGCACGATGCGCGACATCGACAGAAGGGACACGGTTACCTCTCAGTGCAGGAGATGCAGGGATCGATCGTCAGGATGATCGTCGGGACGTCGGCAAGGCTCTGGCCCGCCATGGCCTCGACCATGGCGGGGATGTTGGCGAAGGTGGGCGTCCTGACCCGGAAGCGCTCCATGCTGCGCGTGCCGTTGGATCGGACGTAGTAGACGACCTCGCCCCGAGGCTGCTCGAGCCGGACGAAGCTCTCGCCGGCGGGAGGCATACCCTTGAACTGCTCGACCACGGGGCCGCCGGGGATGCCGGCCACCACCTTATCCAGTATGGCGAAGGACTGCTCGATTTCCCCGACGCGCACCGCGGCCCGGGCCATGCAGTCCCCCGCGGTCTCGACTACGGTCTGGAACTCGATCTCGCCGTAGGCAGCGTAGCCCCTCCTGCGGGCGTCGTAGTCCACCCCGCTCGCCCGGAGCATCGGGCCCACGGCGCCGAGCCGGTGGGCCGCCTCCTTGGTGATGACCCCGACGCCCTGGAGCCTGTGCCTCACCGTGGGGCTGTCGAGCATGACCCGAGAGAGGGCCGCGATCTCCTTGCGCGCCGGGGCCAGGGCCCTCATGCAGCGCACCAGGGTCTCGTCCGAGGGGTCCCGGGACACGCCGCCGACGATGGCGGACCCGTAGATGACCCGCCCGCCGGTCGTCTCCTCGGCCACGTCCAGGATGAGCTCCCTGGCCTTCCACGAGGCCTGGAAGAGGCTCTCGAAGCCGAAGGCGTCGGCCGCGAGGCCGATCCACATGAGGTGGCTGTGGGCGCGCTCGAGCTCGCACCAGAAGGTGCGCAGCCACCGGGCGCGGTCGGGGACCGCTAGGCCGAGGATGCCTTCGACCGCCTCGCAGTAACCCATGCCGTGCATGAAGGAGCATATGCCGCAGATCCGCTCGGCCACGTGGACGTAGTCCATGAAGTCGCGCTTGTCCACCAGGAGCTCGAGGCCCCGGTGGATGTACCCGATCTGGGGGACCGCCGCAACTATTTTCTCGTCCTCGAGGTAGAGGTCGAAATGGAGGGGCTCGGGGAGGACCGGGTGCTGGGGCCCGAAGGGGATGACCGAGCTCGCGCCCGCGGCGCTGGCCCCGTCGCCCTGCCCGTCGTGCTGTTCCGCTTGGCTCATCTGGCTCCTCCGGAGGGCGCGGCTCCCTCTTCGGAGCTGATCGCCTTGATCGTGACCTTGCTGAAGGGCTTCTTGCCGTCCTTCCCCTCGGCCACGTCGTAGACCCTGCCGTCCCAATCGCCCTGGATGCGCTCGATCTTCACGCCGAAGAGGTCGCGGATCTCGTTCTCGTAGAGGAAGGCGGCGGGGTAGGAGGGGGTGATGCTGGGCAGCGAGTCGGCCGCGGGGAGGGTGAAGCGGAGGCTGCGCAGCTCTAGCCCGAGGCCGAAGGAGTAGGTGAGCTCGGCCCCCTCGGGCGTCCCGATGCAGAGGACCTGCACGATCCGCCAGCCCGCGGCCCGGAGGGCGTCGGTCTCGACGAGGAGCCGACCCGGCTCTATCGGGCTTATGCTCTGGGTTTCCTTCTCAGTCATTGGAGGACCTCCGCTCGGCGCCGCGGCGTTCGGCGCGCATGGCTTTCTCCTTGTCCTTGAGGATCTTCGCCGCCTGGAGCACGCCGTTCAGGATGGATTCCGGCTTGGCCGCGCAGCCGGGGACGTAGACGTCCACCGGTATGGCCGAGGCGACGCCCCCCGTGACGTTGTAGCACTCGGAGAAGACGCCGCCCGAGTAGGCGCAGGCCCCGATGGCCACCACGGCCTTGGGCTCGGGCATCTGGTCGTAGATGTTTTTGACGATGGGCGCGTTCAAGTGGTTCACGCTGCCGGTGACGAGGAAGATGTCGGCCTGCTTGGGGTCGCCGGTCACGATGCAGCCGAATCGCTCGGCGTCGTAGACCGGGGTGAGGCAGGCGAGCACCTCGATGTCGCATCCGTTGCAGCTGGACGCATCGTAGTGTATGAGCCAGGGAGATCGTTCGACGGAGCTCACGGCGTTCCTCTCGAGATGATGTAGAAGGGGATGAGGTTGCCCACGCCTGCGACCAGGGTCACGGTCCATGCGATGGCCATGACGAGGCCCCATTTGACGCGGGCGGTGATGTTGTCCAGGAAGATGATGAGGGTGTAGGTCAGGGATAGTCCCACGGCGGCGACTATCCAGTTCGACCCGAAGAAGAGGAGGGCGAGGGCGAAGAGGTAGACCGACTCGTACCAGTGCGCCAGCTCCACGAGGCCGTAGGCCGGGCCGCCCATGTCGGCGGTGAGCCCCATCACGAGTTCCTGGTGGGCGTGGTGGGAAGTGGAGATGTCGAAGGGGGACTTGCGGAGCTTCATCATGAAGACGAGGACCAGGCCCAGGTAGATCCCCGGCAGGAAGACCCAGGGCGGCGTCGGGCTCCGGAGTATCTCGTAGAAGTTGAAGCTCTTGGCCACGCCGAAGAGCCCCACGAGGGCGATGATGATCATGGGCTCGTAGGCCGTCATGAGGAGGAGCTCCCGGTCCGCGCCGATTGTGCTGTAGGGGGAGCCCGTGGAGTAGGCGGCGAGGATCAGGAAGACGCTCGCCAGGGTCAGGACGAAGATGATGAGGAGGATGTCCGAGCCGTAGAAGAAGAGGGCGCCCGTCAGCACCGCGAAGAGGAGGTGGCAGGCCACGAGGGGGATCTGGAGGCGGTTCACCGGCGCTATTCGGCGGGTGAACAGCTTGCGCAGGTCGTAGAAGGGCTGGAGGATGGGCGGCCCCACCCGGCCCTGCATCCTCGCGGTGATTATCCTGTCCATGCCGCTCATGAGGCCGCCCACGAGGGGCCCCAGCAGCACGTACGCGAGGGCGATGTATAGCTCGATGCCTTTCATATCAGTACCGTCCCGAGGATGATGAGCACGAGGAGGATGCCCGCCCCGATGCCGATGCGGAGGATCTTGCCCTCCCCGAAGACGCCGTCGAGGTAGTAGGCCCGGGTCGCGACCCGGAGCTCGGCTCCCTTGGCGCCCTTGAACGCGAGGCCGGGGCCGGCCACTCGCCCGGACATGTAGGCCGCGGACAGGCCGCGGCGGTTCCTCCCGGAGATGAATATGAGGAGGGCCGGCACCGCGACGGTCATGCAGACCATGAGCACCGTCACCATCATGTTGCTCCGGTCCAGGCCGAAGGTCTTGCCGTAGGCGCCCAGGAGGTAGGGCTCGAAGGCGTATTTGGAGACCAGGGGATAGAGGACGCAGGCCGCTATCGCGAGGAACATGAGGGAGAACTGGGCGTTGAGCTCGTACCGGGTGACCTTCTCCTCCAGGCGGCCGCGGGGCGCGTTGGGATCGGGCATCCTCACGAGGGTGCCCATCCACTTGGCCCAGAAGAGGACCGTCGTCGCCGAGCCGAAGGCGAGGGCCGCTATCATGAAGGGACTCACCAGACTGTTCAGGTTGATGAAGGCCTCCATGGCCGCCCACTTGGAGACGAGCATGCCGAAGGGGGCCACGAACATGCAGGAGATGCCCACTATCAGGAAGAGGGTTATCCGGGGCATGTCGACGATGAGGCCGCCCATGGACTCGATGTCGAGGCTGCCGGTGCCCGTGCTGGCGGTGCCCACGGAGATGAAGAGGAGGGCCTTGGCCACCGCGTGGAAGAGCACGAGGAAGAGGGCCACCCACACGAGCTCGTAGGTCCCCACCCCCGCGCAGGCGGCGATCAGCCCCAGGTTCGACACCGTCGACAGGGCGAGGACGCGCTTGGCGTTCCGGCTCGAGACCGCCGCGAAGGCACCCATCAGGAAGGTCGCAATGCCGACGAAGGAGACGAGGTAGCCGACCGTGGTGCCCGTCATGGCTGGGGCCAGGCGGATCAGGATGTAGACTCCCGCCTTCACCATGGTGCTGGAGTGGAGGAGGGCCGACACCGGCGTCGGGGCCACCATGGCGCCCAGGAGCCACGGCGTGAAGGGCAGCTGGGCCGATTTCACGAGGCCCGCGAGGGCTATGAGCGCCACCGGCGCCGCTATGATCGCGGCGTTGGCCGTCCCGGCCATCCCGATGAGGGCGTCGAGCTCCACGGTGCCCGCCCGGGCCGCCAGGAGGATTATGCCCCCCGAGAAGGCGAGGCCTCCCAGGATGTTCAGGTTGAGGGCGAGGAAGGCGCTCTTCTCCGCCGCCTCGTCCTGGGCGTAGCCGATCAGGATGAACGAGGCGAGGGTCGTCATCTCCCAGAAGACCAGCATGAGCCGGAGGTCGTTGGAGAGCACGAGGCCGTACATCGCGCCGAGGAAGGAGAGGGTTGTGAAACTGAAGAGCCTCCTCCTGTCCTTAACGGCCGGGTGCTCCTCGTGGTAGGTCCACATGTAGCCGCCGGCGTACACGATGATGAGCCCGCCGACTACGCCGACGATGAGGACGAGCAGGAGGCTCGCCTGGTCGACGTAGAAGTGGGTCTGGGCCTCGATGCCCCCGGTCCACCGCTCCCCGGCCACCGTCAAGGCGGCCTGGAGTATGCCGAGGACGAGGGTGAGAGGCCTCTTCTTCACCGCTGAGACGACGACGACGAAGGCCGCCATGGCCAGTTCGCCGCCGAGGACCAAGTAATCCAAGTAGGGGACCGTCGCCTCGTACCGCGCGGGCAGCGTCGGCCAGGCGCTTATCGCCAAGGCCACTGCCAGCGCGGCTTGAATCGCGGAACCGGCCATCACGACGAATCGCCTGAGCCTGTCCGCTCGAATTATCAAGACGAGAAGCCCGAAGAAGAAGGGGGTCGCTACGAGAAAGAATGGTAGTGTCATCGCTCTTTTTCCATCTTAAGCGAGGATGGGAAAAATGACAATGAGGCGAGCATCCCCTATTTTTTATCAATAAAAAACGCATCAATCGCGATCGGCCCTCTCGGGAGGATGGATCTCCTGCCGCGGGGACATCCCCGCGGCGGGAGATCCGCGGAGATGCCTACGCGGGCTCTCCCGCCGGCGACGCCGCAGCCCCTGAGCCGGCGACGAGGCCCTCGAACTCGACCTGTTCGAGGGTCTCCTGCTCGAGGAGCCTCTCCGCCACGGTGTCGAGGAGGGATCTGCCGCTCCGGAGTTTCTCGAGCACGCGCTCGTAGCGCTCGGAGACTATGCGGGCGATCTCGTCGTCGATGTACTTCTGGGTGTCCTCGCTGTACTCCCGGCCCATGTAGGGCTCGGCCTGGGCGCCGAGGAGGGACTGACCCCGCTTGGTCAGGGCCACGTTCTTGAAGCGCTCCGACATGCCGTAGTCGGTTATCATGCGCCTGGCTATGTCGGTGGCGCGGGTCAGGTCGTTGGCAGCGCCGGTGGAGACGACGCCGAACTCGAGCTCCTCGGCGGCCCTGCCCCCCAAGAGGACGTCTATCTGCCCGACGAGCTCGTCCTGGGTGAGGAGGAAGCGGTCCTCGGTGGGCAGCTGGAGGGTGTAGCCGAGGGCCCCGAGGCCCCGGGGCACTATGGACACCTTGCGGACCGGGTCGGAGCCCGGGGTGAAGGCGGCCATGAGGGCGTGGCCGGTTTCGTGGAAGGCCACGGTCCTGCGCTCCTTGGGGTTCATCACGCGGCTCTTCTTCTCGAGGCCGGCTATCACCTTCTCGACCGCCGCGTCGAAGTCCTCCTGGAGGACCTCCTTGCGCCCGTCCCGGACCGCGAGGAGGGCGGCCTCGTTGACGAGGTTCGCGAGGTCCGCGCCGGCGAAGCCAGCGGTGCCCCTGGCGACCCGGGCTAGGTCCACGGTCTTCGAGAGCTTGACCGCCTTGGCGTGGATCCGGAGAATCGCCTCCCTACCGACTAGGTCGGGCCTATCCACCAGGACCTGGCGGTCGAAGCGCCCCGGGCGGAGGAGGGCCGGGTCGAGGACGTCGGGCCTGTTGCTCGCCGCGAGGATGATGAGGCCGCTCGTAGCGTCGAAGCCGTCCATCTCCACGAGGAGCTGGTTGAGGGTCTGCTCCCGCTCGTCGTTGCCCCCCATGGCCCCGGCGGCCCGGCTTTTGCCTATGGCGTCGAGCTCGTCGATGAAGACGATGCAGGGGGCCTTCTCCCTGGCCTGCCTGAAGAGATCCCTGACCCGCGCCGCCCCGACGCCGACGAACATCTCGACGAAGTCAGCTCCGCTCATCCTGAAGAAGGGCACTTCGGCCTCGCCGGCCACCGCGCGGGCGAGGAGGGTCTTGCCGGTTCCGGGGGGGCCGACCAGGAGCACTCCCTTGGGGATCTTGCCGCCGATGTCCGTGTACTTCTTCGGGCTCCGCAGGAAATCCACCACCTCGACGAGCTCGGCCTTCGCCTCGTCGACCCCGGCGACGTCGGAGAACCGGGTCTTCACGTCCCCCTCGGCCACGATCATCGCCTTGTTCTGCCCGAAGGCGAGGACGTTGCCCCCCGGGGCGCCCATCCGCTTGAACAGGACGCGCCAGACGAGGAGCATGAGGGCGAAAGGCAGTATCCAGTTGAGGAGGAAGGAGAGGACCTCGTTCCCTCCCCTGGGCGCCGAGGAATAGACCACGCCCTTCTCGTCGAGGAGGGCGGTGAAGGTCGGATCGTAGACCGGCACGGTCCGGTACGACGAGCCGGGGCGCTGGGACGTCTGGAAGACGCTGCCGGGGCCCGGCTTCTGCTCGAGGGTCTTGTAGCCGGTGTAGTAGCTCTGGTCGAGCTCGACGCGCTTGATCTCGCCGGAGCGGATCTTGTCCTTGAACTCGCTGAAGGGGACCACGGCGTCCGCGCTCTGGCTGGCGAGGATGAAGTTGAACACCGCCACGACTGCGAGCATCGCGACGATGTAGCCCACGGAGAATCTAAACCGCGAGCCCTCGGGCGGCGGCACGATGGGAGACTTGCCGGCTCCCTTTCGCGGAGCTTTCGGCTTCTTCGAGGTCCAATTCTTGCTCTTCCCAGCCATTAGAACTCCGTTTCGCCGCTCTGCGGCCCCGGGCGACAACATAAAAGTGACACTATCAATGTAATGAATCGCCGGGCGGGACGGCCACGCAAAAGACCCCCCCACGCCGATGTCGGAGCCGTCTTCATCTTCAGCCTTGACCCCCCGGCGCCTTTTCCGTATATTTCAACCGACCTTCAAACAACAATTTATAGCTTCAGGGAGGAATACCGTATGAAAGTCAAGCCGCTAGGCGATCGCATCCTCATCAAGATCCAGGAGAGCGAGAATAAGACGGCGGGAGGGATTATCATCCCCCAGACGGCTCAGGAAAAGACCCAGAACGGCGTCGTCGTGGCTGTCGGGCCCGGCTCGAAGAACGACAAGGGCGTCCTCGAGCCCGTGCCTGTCGCCGTCGGCCAGAAGGTCATGTTCGACAAGTACGCCGGCGCTCAGATCAAGATCGACGGAACCGATCATCTCATCATCAAGAGCAACGATCTCCTCGCGGTGCTCGAGTAATCGTCTCCTCAAGATGAGGGAGGGGCCGTCCGCCAGCGAGCCAAGCTCGCCGCCGGACGGCCCCTCCGTTTATTCCTACAAGCAGTACCTGTGATTTCCCGCCAGATACCGAGGGCGGCGAGGCTACTCGGTGAGTATCTTCAGGACTTCGTCGGGGGTCTTGGCCGCTATGATGGCCGCGCGTTTTTCGGCGCTGCGGAAGAGGAGGCTCACCTCGGCCAAGAACTGGAGGTGGGGCCCCGTCTTGTCGGCCGGCGAGAGGGTCATGATGAATATCCTGCAGGGCTCCCGGTCCAGGGCGTCGAAGTCCACCGCCTCGTCGGACACGCCGATGCAGGCGACTAGGTCCTTCACCGCGTCGGTCTTCCCGTGAGGGATGGCGATGCCGTGCTTCATCCCAGTGCTCATCCGCCTCTCGCGCTCTAGGACGGCTTTCCGCGCGGCGTTGACGTCGGTGATCTTCCCGGGCTTGGCGGCCACTTTGAGAAGCTCGTCTATGATCTCTTCCTTGTTTCGCCCTTTTAAGCCGAGGGCGACGGTGTCTCGGCTGAGTATGCTCTTCAGGTCCATACTTTCATTCTACGTTCGGGCGGAGACGGCGTCAAGCACGCCTTTGCGCCAATTCGCAGCCGAGCCCGGCCCCAGGCTCGGCTACCCCGGAGGGGCCCGCTGGGGCCTCTCCGGGGCCCCTACCGTGGGGCTAGATGAAGAACCGCGCCTCCTTCTCCTGGGAGAGCTCGGAGCGCCGGGCCAGGAGTAGGGAGGCGCAGCCGATCCAGAGGGCGTCGAGGAACCCGCCGATGGCGATCAGCGGGAAGGCGACGGGGGCGGCGATGAGGAAGCCGTTCTCGAAGCCCTTGCCGTAGAGGGAGCACAGGGACATGAGCGCGGCCATCGCGCCCTTGTCCGGGGACACCCCCGCGAGGAGGGTCGCTATGGGCGCGAAGACAGCGATCCAGAGCAGGCTCCCCGCCGACACGCCGAGGTTGGAGTAGGAGGACAGGACGACGATGAAGGCCGTGGAGGTGACCAGGGCGGTGCCCGCGCGCCCGAAGATGGCCGCGAGGGGGATGTCGAGAACGTTGGCCCGGCGCCGCACCCCCAAGCTCTCCTTGGAGTGCTTCATGAGGGTGCCGAGGGAGAAGTAGAGGTCGCCGGTGACCAGCGCCGCTATCGAGGGGGCCAGGAGCCCGTACAGGACCCGGTAGGGATTCTTCTTGCCGCCGAAGAACCACAGGACCGCCGGCAGGACGACGAAGGCCACGAACAGGGCCTCGACGCCCACGGTTATGAGCAGGGGGCGGTAGACGTCGGCGCTGGCCTCTGAGCGGAGCTCCAGGACGTTGCGCGCCGTCGCGGCGATGATGAGGACCCCCAGGAACTCCACGAAGAAGGAGTTGATCTGGTAGAAAATCCGGGACAGGGAGTCGAAGAGGAGCACCACCGGCTTGGTGGCCGCCCGGTCGTGGCTGAACGCCAGGCCCAGGAGGACGGCCAGGAAATAGGTCGGCAGGAGGTAGCGGCTCGAGACCAAGGCGGACATCGGGCTGTCGGCGAAGATCGAGAAGAGGAGCTCCTTGACGTCCGGGACGGACCCCGCGGCGGCGGCGTCGGCCACGAGGGGGATGCGCTCGGGCCTGACTGCCGCGGCCACGATGACCCCGACGAGGCTCAGGGCCGCGACGGCCACGATGAGGACCAAGAGCGTCCGCCCGAAGCCCCGCCAGTAGGTCTTGTCCTCGTTCTGCTCGAAGACCGCCACGGGGACCGAGAACAGCACGAGGGGCAGGAGCGCGTAGCGCCCGATCCGGATCGAGATGTCGAACAGGAAGCCGAGGGCGCCGCGGAGTCCCACGTCGTCCATCGGCAGAACCATGGCCAGGGCTGCGCCCAAGATCGCGGCCATGAGGTACTTCATCCAGATCTTCATAGAGCTGAAGCATAGCCTCCGGGCGCGGAAGCCGGCAAGCACCTTGTTGCTCCCGCCCCCGGCGTGTAGACTTTGCCCATATATGCGCTTTATCGATGAAGGCGGCGGCATCCGCGGGCTCCTCGACGCCGCATCGCTCGGCTATCCCGCCGCCGCGGGCTTCTTCTCACCCCTCGGCGACTCGGACATCCGGCCCGCGGTCTACGCGCCTGACTCATCCTACGCCGACGCCGCGTCCTCGTCGATCGCCGCCCTTTTCGCCGAGGATGTCGACCCCTTCATGGCCGAACGCCTGGCCCGCCGGGCCTTCGCCTCGGCCCCGCCCAGCTTCGAAGCCGGGAACGGGATCGTCGTCGTCGACCGCAGCCGAGGCCCCTCGGGCAGCGCGGCGGACTCCGAGGCGAGCTTCATGGCGGGGATACTCTCCTCGGCGGCCAAACGCTCCGGCCCCATCATGCTCCTCGCCGACGGGTCGGGCTTCGAGGGCGCCGCCCTCTCCGAGGCGGTCGCGGGCACCCGGGAGCTCTCCCTCACCCTCCTCTACCCCGAGGGCTGCCCCGCCTCGGGGGTGAGGGGCCAGCGCCTCGCTCGGGAGGGGGGAGCGGTTCGCCTGATCTCGGTCCGGGGCGACAAGAGGGCGGTCGAAGAGCTCATCCGGCAGGCCGCCGGGAGGCGCATCGGCGGCTCCTGTGTGGCGGCCGCGGGGCCTGCCAACCCGGCCCGCTTCGCCGCCCGCATCGTCTCCTTGGCCGCGTCCTTCGCCGAGCTCAGGAAGGGCAACGCCGGGGACTTCTTCGTCGGAGTCCGGGCCGGGGAGGGCATCGGCCTCGCCGCCTGCCTCTGGGCTTGGCGCCTGGGGCTCCCTATCTCCGGGATCATACTCTCGGTGAGCGAGAAGGGGATCCTCGGCCCCGAGCCCTGGGGCAAGGGGCTGGTCGGGCGCTTCGACGCCGAGCGTCCAGGGGTCATCCGATCCCTGGCCCTGATCCAGGGCGCCGACCGAGCTTCGGCTCTCGCCTCCCGGGAAGCCCTCGTATTAAAAGGCGGGCCGCGGCTCGACGGCTCCTCAGCCTACGCATTGGTGGCGGCGGAGCGCGCCCTCGAGGCGGGGCTCGCGGGCCACGCTCGGATCATCGTGCCCCTGGACGCCGACCCCGCCTGGGACGAAGGTCACGGCGCCGCCGGCCCGAGGGGGGGGCTCAGGGACGCTAGGGCCGACGCGGAGATCGAGCCTTCCCTCCCGGAGCTCGAGGGGGTCTTGTCGTAGTCGCCGCCAGCGTTGACAGCGTGGACTCCTTTCGGCTACATTGCTGTACAGGCCGCGATGCGGTCGTGCCGCTCCCCGATCTGCCGCAACAGAAATGACAATGGCAGGTCGCTCGCGCGGCTTAGCAGGCGAGTTAGCCCTCGCCCTCTTCGCGGAAGGGGAGCGGGGCTTCGTAGATAGCCGCTCCGTGGCGGCGGATGGGACTATGCGATGTTTCGGCTCACCTCCCGGGCGTTCCGGGCGGGCGGCCGCGAAGGTCGCCGGAAGGCGGCCATGACCCAATAGCTCAGTTGGATAGAGCGGCTGCCTCCTAAGCAGCAGGTCGACGGTTCGAATCCGCCTTGGGCCATCCAGGTTGAGGGCCCCCCGAGGGATCTCGGGGGGCCTTTCTATTGTATGTAAGCGCGCCGGCCTCGAAGCCGCGGGCTCCATCGCGAGCCCCGGCCCTCCTCCGAGGAGGTCCGGAGCGCTAGCCCTTGGGGCCCTCGATCTCGCCCTCGGCATCAGGCGGCTTCCCGGCCTCGAGGCGCTCCCGCTCCGCCCGCTCGAGTTCCGCGAAGGGGTCCTCCTTCGATTCGGAGTAGCCCGAGCGCAGGTCCTCGAGGTAGCGGGAGAGCTCGTCGGTGCGGCGCTTGAGCCCTTCGAGCCCCCCGCTCCCGGCTTCGCCGGGGGCGGCCTGGAGCCTCGCGATATCCAGGCGCATCTGCTTGAGCTGGTTGACGGAGGACCTGAGGCGGAGCCCCACGACCTCGCTCTGCTCCTTCAGTTCCCCGTACGACTCCTCCTGCTTCGCTATCTCCTCGATGGACTTGCGGTACTCGGCCTTGAGGGCTTCGCTGGCCCCCGCCTCCTTCGCCTCGAGGGCCTCCCGATCCCCTGCCAGGGCGGCTACGGGTATGCCCTCGACGAGGCGGTCTATCTCGTTGGCCGACTGGGCCAGGAGTCTCACCTGCTCGAGGTATTGGTCGAGGGAGGGGAGGAGCTGGGCGTCCACCGTCCCCGGCTGGGCCGAGGCCAGGAGGCTCGCGATGCCCGCCTTGGCGGCCTCGGCTTCGCGGTAGAGCCCCGCGTAGTCGCCTAGGTTCGCGGCGCCGGCAGCCTGGGCCTCCGCCGCGAAGATCTTGCTCCATCCGCCGCGTATTCCGAGGGCCTCGAGGATCCCCCTCTCGAGCCGGCGCCTGCTCGACCCATAGGTGGCGAGGTGGGAGAAGAAGCCCACCGCCATCGCCGCGGTCGGGATGAGGAACCAGGGGAAGCCCGGGGAGGTGAGGTAGTTGATGACCGCCAGGAGGATCGGGACCGTCGCGGTGCTCGAAGCGTGCTGGGCCAGGGAATCCCTCAGCCGGTTCAGCCGCTTGTAGCCCGAGAGTCCCTCGGCGTCGAGCTCGGGCATCTTTCCTGCCTCGCGGCTCTTGGCCCTCGCCCGGGCGGCCCCGACGGCGGTGGACGCGAGGCCTATGCCCCAGGCGGCGGTCACTATGGCTGCCCAGTGGAAGGAGGGGCCTGCGAAGCTCAAGTTCATGAGCCAGAGCCCGGCGTTGACCGCCACGAAGCTCGCCAGGTTGCCTATGAAGCCCCCGAGCGCCCTTCGCTCGCCGTCCTCGAGCTTCCTCCGGTAGGTCTCGAAGTCCCTGGCTCGGTCCTCGGGGCCCGAGCCGCCCCCCCGGAGCTGGTCCCGCTCCGCGCGGATCTCGCAGCGGTCGCGGTGGCGCTCGGCGCGATCCCTCGCGCGCTCGATGTGGCGCCTGTACCTCTCCCGGTAGCGCTCCCTCTCGTCCTCGGACAGGTACCGCTCCGACGCGCGCTCGATGCCGCCGACGATCCCCTGGACCGTCGCCTCGATATCCGCCTTGAGCTCGTCCCGGTCGAACTCGCCTCGGGCGTTGCGGCCGAAGCCCGAGGCGGAGCTGCCGTCCCCTCCTTGCAGCCCCCGACCGCGCCGGGCGACGAGGCCCTGCTCGGCCATGGCGGCGATGACTTCGTCGGCCTCTACCCCGTAGGAGCCGTAGCGGGAGCGCGCCTCGTCGATGGTCATCCGACGGCCCATCGCCTTGGTGTCCTGGAGGATGGCTCCGCGGATCTGGGCGAGAAGGTCCCGAGACCCTTCGGCGCTGAAGCTCCGGCCCGAGGCTTCCCCAGCCTGGGCGGCGGCGGTCCTGGGGACCGCAGATGCCCCGCGGGACGAGGTCGCCGAGCCCTCGTCTCCGCCCGACTCCTCCCCTAGGTAGGAGCTCGGCCTGTAGCCCTGCCTGGGCTTGTCCCTGTCGGGGTCGAACTCGGCGTTGGGCGTCGCTATCTCGTAGGCGTGGATCTCCTTCGCGATGTTCTTGAGGGAGACCTTCCCGAGCTTCTCCGCGTGGAACTCGATCTTGTTGAGGACCAGGTTGTACACGTCCTGGGAAAAGCAGATGCAGCCGGGTTTCGCCAGGGCCTGGAGGCGGGCCGCTATGTTGATGCCCTCGCCGAGGGCGTCGTTCTCGAAGAAGTAGATGTCCCCCAGGTGGAGGCCGATGCGCACGAGGAGGGGCGACCCGGGGTTTTCCCTGTTGTGGGCGTAGAGCGCGTCCTGGATCGCCATGGCGCTCCCGAGCGCTTCCACGGTGTTCTTGAAGTCCACGAGGACCGCGTCGCCGATGGTCTTTATCACCGAACCGTGGTGGCTCTCGACGATGCCCTTTATGAGATCGTTGTGATAGGCGAGGAGCTCGAGAGTGCCTTGGTCGTCGGCCTCCATCATGCGGGAGAATCCCGCGATGTCCGTGTACATGATCGCCGCGAGGCGATAGTCCTTCTGCTCCATCGTGGGGATAGGATAGATACTTAGTACAAGGCGGTCAATGAGAAGCCGGGCGAGCCCCTAGCGGACCGGGGTGAAGGCGATCTCCAGGGCGACGAGGTCCACCCGAGCCAGGGCCACGGGGACCCTGTCGTCCAGGCCGAGGGTCGCCGGGGCCCTGAGCTTGGTCTCTAGGCCGAGCTCAGGGACGTAGGCTTGCCAGGAGCCCCCGCTCCCGCCCACCAGCACCGCCTCGCCCTTCCATCCGGGTCGGCGGAGGAGGTAGGCGGCTTGCCAGTGGGCGTCGCTCGCCCGTTCCGCCTGCCTCGCCGCCGCCGCCGCCGCTTGGGCGAGGGCGCAGCGCCTCGACACTTCGTCCTCGTCGAGGGGGTGTCGTCCCGCTAGCAAGGCCCGGATCTGCATGTGCCCCAGCATGTCCTGGTAGCGCCGCAGGGGGCTCGTGACCTGGGCGTAGAAGGGAAGACCGAGGCCCCGGTGGGCGCTCGGGCTGGGTCCCCACATGCCGGCCCGCATGAGCCGGCGCCTGGCGAACTGGGCCGCGAGGCCTTTACCCGAGGCGACGGGGCTCGGGTCCGAGGGAGCTTCCTGGCCGTAGAACGGGAAGGCCAGCCGCCGCTCGAAGGCCCAGCGGGCCGCCGCCTCGCCGGCGAGGAGCATGAGCTCCCTCACGAGGCCGCTCGATCGGTTCCCTGGCACCTGGTCGATGTAGATCTCCCGGCCGCGGCCCTCGCCCTCGACCCGGATGTTCACTTCGGGGATGTCGATCTCCACCGCCCCGTTGGCCGCCCGCCGGGAGCGGCGCCTCTCGGCCAGCTCCGAGAGGGCCTCGAGCTCCGGCGCGGCGCCGGAGTCGATGAGGGCGTCGGCCTCGCCGTAGGAGACCCGGCGCACCCGCACGACCGAGGCCTCGGCCTCCACGGAGGCGACGGAGCCATCGGGGGCTATGCCGATGCGGAAGGAGAGGGCGGGAGAGCGGGGCAGCCCCTCCGCCTCCTGGCGCCTCTTCGCCTCCTCCAGGGGGCCGACGTACCCGAGGCCGTAGCGGTCGAGGGCCTCGTCGGCCAGCATGGGGGCGGTGAGCTCCGGGAGGTACAAGGTCGAGCCCCTGGAGAGGGCTTCCTCGTCGGCGGCCGCTCCCGGGAGGATAGCCGCCCCGGGGTCCGCCACGTGCACCCAGACGGACTCCCCGTCCCAGGATATCGCGTCGTCGGGGTCCCGGGACCAGGGGTTGTCGATCGCCCAGGAGACCATGCCCGACAAGTCCGCCCGGGGCAGGTCTCCGAGATCCGGACCGATCGGGACCTTGGGCGCCGACAGGGCGCAGCCAGCACGGAGGGGGTGAGGGTTGACCGTCTCGTCCCAAACCCCAACGGCCAGGAGGAAGGCCTGGGCCGCCTCCTGGGTCTCGGCCACCCCGAGGTCGACGCAGGCTCGGCTCTTCGAGGCCTTGCCGTAGGCGAGGGCCTCGATCTCCGAGAGGAAGCGGCCGTCGGACTCCTCGAAGCCGGGCGCGAGGCTCGACAGGGCGCCCTCAGCCCTGGAAGCGGCGCCCTCAGCCCCATGGGCGGCGCCCTCGGAAGGAGCGGTCCTCGTCCCCCCGGCCCCCAGCTCTTTCCTGGCGGCCCGAATCCCCTTGGCCCTCCGGACGAAGGCGTCGCGCTCGGCCGCCTCGCCCTCCTTCTTCGCCTTTTTTTGGGCTTCCCGCTCCACTTCCTCGTCGGTCATGGCCCTGGGGAGCCCTTCCTCGATGCGGAAGAGGAGCCCCTTGCTCGCCTCGGCCCAGCAAGCCAAGGCCTGGCAGGCCCCAGCCTCGCCGAAGACGAGCTCCGCGAGCTCCTCCCAAGGCAGCCCGGCCGGGAGGGCCGGATCGGCCCCGCCGGAGAGCATCTTCCTCGCGGTCTCGAAGTCCCCGCCCTCGGCGGGCTCGGGGATCTTCTTCACGGGCCCGCCGTGCAGGGGGACTATGTCCTTCTCCCGCACCCGCAAGGCGGAGCCGTCCTCGAGGCGAATCTCTATCCTGTCCCGCAGCTCGGTCACGAGGACGGGCTTGTTTTTATACAGCGCAAGGGAATCCGCTCGGATCATGGGCTGCAGTATACCGAAGGATCCTGCTCCAGGGACAGCCGCCCGCCGCGGGGGAGAACCCGCGGCGAAGCCCACAGTTGCCTTGAGAAGGATGGGATGCTAATATGGCGATTGTCGGTCTTCGCTTCGATCGACGCCACTTAAGGAGGAATGCAATGGTTGCTTTGATAGTAGGGGCCCTCCTCATCGCCTTCGCGATCTTCGCCGTCGTGCCGGGGCCCCTCGCCTGGTGGGCCGATGTCCTCAACTTCCTCAAGGGCTCCGTCCCGGTCCTCGCCGCCCTCATCGGGCTCATAGCGGTGTTCATCGGCGTCGCCGACATCAAGGACCGCCTCGAGGCCAAAAAGGAAGAGGCCGAGGAGGCCAAGCAGGCCGCCGCCGAGAAGAAGGAGTGACCGCGGGATCCGGGGCGGCTTGGGTGGCTAGTTCACGCCGCGGCTTAGGTTTGCCCATCGGTATTGACACTAGTTCGGGAATATGTGAATATGGCTACCGCGTTTTTAGGCGCAGCCCCGGTACAAGCGTTGCGCCGTCTGCGAAATCCATTCGAAGGTAAGGGAATAGATACATGAAGACCCTCTTCGTCACGCCGGAGTCTGAGTTCGTCAAGCGCTCCTGGTACGTGATCGACGCCGAAGGCAAGAGCCTCGGCCGTGTCGCGGTCAAGGCCGCCTCGTTGCTCCGGGGCAAGAACAAACCGACCTACGAGCCCTCCCAGGAGACCGGGGACTTCGTCGTCATCGTCAACGCCGAGAAGGTGAACGTCACCGGGCGCAAGCGCCAGAACAAGAAGTACTACCACCACACGGGTTTCCCCGGCGGCCTCAAGGACTCCAGTTTCGAGCAGCTCATCCAGCAGAACCCCCTGGCTCCCCTGGAGATCGCGATCCGCGGCATGCTCCCCAAGGGGCCCCTCGGTCGCAAGCTGTACAAGAACGCCAAGATCTACGCCGGCCCGAGCCATCCGCATACGGCCCAGGCGCCTGTCGCCATCGATATCGAATAAGGGGAACGAGAAGGATGATCAGGAACCTCGGAATCGGAACCGGCCGTCGCAAGTGCGCCGTCGCGCGGGTCTTCGTCCGCGAGGGCGAGGGCAAGATCAATGTCAACGGCCTCGAGCTCGATAAGTACTTCAAAGTGAGCGAGCTCGTCACAGTCGTCCGCCAGCCCCTCCTCGTCACGGCGAACGAAAACAAGTACGACATCCTCATCACCGTCACCGGCGGTGGCCCCAACGGCCAGGCCGGAGCTTGCCGCCACGGCCTCGCCCAGGCCCTCACCCAGGTCGACCCGGCCAACCACGCCGCCCTGAGGGCCAACGGCTTCCTCACCCGGGACCCCCGGATGGTCGAGCGCAAGAAGTACGGCCAGCGCGGCGCCCGCAGGCGCTTCCAGTTCAGCAAGCGCTAATCCGGAGCCCCGCGTCCCCCGCTGGCTCCCCAGAGGATGGGGAGCAGCGGCTGGCGGATGGGGCCTTGTCGGCGCCATGAAAGTCGAATCTGTCACGAGGGGAGCCTCCGGGGCGGCTACGGTCGCAGTCGGGGGCTCTTCTTTTATCGTAGATCCCGCCCAGCTCGAGGAGCTCGGCCTCCCGCCCTCGGCCCTCGCTGCCGGGGAAGAGCTCGGCGAGGGGGACCTGGAGACCCTGCGCCTCGCCGCCGAGGCGAGGGAAGCCGAGCGCCGGGGCCTCGCCCTCGTGGCCCGGGCCGAGCAATCGGCCTTCATGCTCGGGCGCAAGCTGGAGGCCCGGGGCTTCTCCTCCCGGGTCGTCCGCCTGGCTGTCGGCCGCCTCGAATCTCTAGGTTTCCTTGACGACGGCCGCTTCGCCAGGGCATACGCCGCCTCGCGGCTCTCCCGCCGGAGCTCCAAGCCCGAGGGCCCGGCCAGCATCGAAGCCGTCCTCCGGGAGCGAGGCGTGGACCGCAAGGTAGCCGAGGAAGCCATAGCCGAGGTCCTGGGCCCCGACGAGCGCGCGGCTGCCCTGCTGGCGGCGGCTGAAAAGCTCATCCTCAAGGCTGGCCACGGCCGCCTAGGGGCCCGGGGCGGAAAAAGCTTCCGGAAAGCTCCCCGGTGCCCGATCGGGGAGGGGGACGGCGACCTCGCCTCCGAGTCTCCTCGAGAAGAAGTCCGACGAAACCTCAGGGCCCTCGGATTCGCATCCGAGGAGATATCCGACCTCCTGGACAGCCTGGCGCTCTAGGGCTCCCACGGTTTTTTGCCTGTCTCCGCGCTAGTTTTAAACTAGTATTCGCCTCGCTAGGCAGTTCCTGTATATTTACAGTGAATACGATATAGGAAATGCAAGGGGAGATTGGAGATTTTCCCTCATTTTAGATAATTTAATATCCACTTCCTAAAAAACTAACCTTGACATTCCTTCGCATCCGTTGCAGAATATTACGATATCTTGAGAATCAAGCGAGGCCTTTCGCATGGATGACGATATCCTTACGATCGAAGAGGTTGCACGATACCTTCGCGTCTCGGAGCGTACGGTCTACGACTGGGCTCAGAAAGGCGAGATCCCGTCGGGCAAAATCGGGACCGTTTGGCGCTTCAAGAAGAACGAGATCGAGCGATGGGTCAACGAGCGGCTATCCTCCAATCGTTCCGCCGGAGTATTCAGCGTCGTCCAGATTCAGAACATTCTCTCTCCCGACCGGATTCTGTTCCTAAATTATTCGAATAAGCGGGATGCCCTCGTCGCCCTGGCCGAGAACCTCGCCAGCGCTCCCCAGATCAAGAGCCGCCAGGAGCTCGTGGCCGAGATCCTCCGCCGCGAAGAGCTCATGAGCACCGCCATCGGCCGGGGAATAGCCATTCCCCACGTGCGGCTCTCCTCGGTCACCGACCTCGTCGTCTCGGTAGGGGTGAGCCAGACCGACATCATCGACTTCCAGTCCCTGGACGACGTGCCGGTGCGGCTCCTTTTCATGATCGCCGCCGCGTACAATCAGCACGCCTACTACCTCCAGACCCTCTCGTTCTTCAGCTCCAAGCTCAAGAACAGCGACCTGCGCGGCGCCCTCATAGGGGCCAAAACCCCCCAGGAAGTCTACTCTCTCCTCGTCAGCCAGGACGAGAAGTAACTCCTTATGTAGCGAGCGGGAAGGGACACCTTCGAGGAAGGTTTCCCTTCCCGCAGCCTTCCTTTCCAAGCTCTCGGTGGCCGAAACTCCGATCCCCTGGCCGCGGCTGGCCGCTGTCGGCCGGCGGTGCGCCGCTGCGAGTGCCTCGAAGCTTGTTGGCGCCCTCCGAGGGCCTCGTCCCCTCCGGTTCCGCGTCTGCGGCGCCTAGGGTTCGCCTGCCTCCGGATTCTCCCACTACCTTGCGGAGGGGTCTTCCCCGTGCTAAAGTCCCAACTTAGGTCCGTACGCGATAGCCGCGCAATGAGGGCATGAATAGTGTTCCTAAAAAGCCTTGAAATTTTCGGGTTCAAATCCTTCGCAGACCGCACGCTGATTGAATTTTCCGACGGCATCTCCGCCCTCCTCGGCCCCAACGGCTGCGGGAAGTCCAATGTCGTCGACGCGATAAAGTGGGTGGTGGGCGAGCAGTCCGCCAAGAGCCTCCGGGCCGACTCCATGGAGGACGTGATCTTCAACGGCACCGAGACCCGCAAGCCTCTCTCGGTGGCCGAGGTCACAGTCACTATCTCCAACGAAGAGGGATTCCTCAGCTCCATCGACGCGCCGGAGATAGCCATCAAGCGGAGGCTCTACCGCTCAGGGGAGGCCGAGTACTTCGTCAACGGCGCCCAGGTCAAGCTCAAGGAGCTCCGGGAGCTCTTCTGGGACACCGGGATCGGCAAATCGGCCTACTCGGTCATGGAGCAGGGCAGGATCGACCAGGTCCTCTCCTCCAAGCCCGAGGATCGGCGCTACCTCTTCGAGGAGGCTGCGGGGATCACGAAGCACAAGGTCCGCTCTCGGGAGGCGGAGCTCAAGCTCGAGAAGACCGAGGAGAACATGCGCCAGGTCGGCGGCGTCCTCGCCGAGGTCAAGCGCAGCCACGACAGCCTCAAGGTCCAGTCCGAGAAGACCCTCCTGTACCGCACCCTCAAGGACGAGGTCTTCGCCGCCGAGCTCGATCTCCACCTCCTCAGGCTCAGGCAGTTCGTCCAGGAGAAGGACCGCCGCGACGGCGAGATCGCCGCGAAGACCGCGGAGCGGGACAAGGTCCGCTCGGAGATCGACTCGATCAACCTCTCCCTCGAGGAGAACCTCGACCTCGTGAACGGCCTGGAGACCAAGCTCGTCGAGCACCAGAGGACGGTCTACGGCCTCGCGGTGGAGCTGAAGGGCAAGCAGGACAAGCGCAAGCTCCTGGCCGAGCGGGCCTCCGAGTCCAAGAGCAAGATGGCCCAGGCCGAGCTCCGGGCCAAGTCCCTCCGCGAGAAGATCGAGGGCCTCCGGGAGGACGAGTCCGAGAAGGAGGGGGAGCTCGCGGCCCTCAAGGCCAGGCTCCGGGAGATCGAGAAGAACATCGCCGACTTCGAGGCGGGCATCAAGGCCGCCGAGGCGGGCATCAAGGAGAACGACGCCGGGATCGCCAAGGCCGAGGCGGCCATCGTCGGCATAGAGGAGAAGCGCGTCGAGGCCCGCAAGCGCCTGGACGCCATCACCGAGGATATCGTCGCCCAGCTCGACGCCAGGCTCAAGGAGAGCGGATACTCCGCCCAGGAGCGCCACAAGGCCGAGGAGGAGATCGAGTCCCTCATCGCCGCCATCCTGGCGCGGATCTCGGGCAAGGGCGCAATCCTCGAGGACCTCGGGAAGCTCGCCGCCGGCGCGGCCCAGGGCGGCACCGACTCGGCCCAGGCCGCCCGGGAGAGCATCGTCGCCAAGGCGGCGACGGACCTCGCCGAGACCGCCTCGAAGGTCGAGGAGCTCCGCTCCTGCTACCAGGAGTACAAGAAGACCACGCCCTCCTTCATCGACGAGTTCCTCTCCCCCGAGGGCATCATCACGAAGAAGCGGGCCATAGACCGGGAGATCGCCGATTGCGACTCGGGGGTCGCGGAGAGGCGGGGCCGCATCGCCTCCCTCCAGAAGGAGTCGAAGGTCCTCGGGGAGAAGGTGGACGAGTACCGCCGCACCCTCGAGGACCAGCGGGGCAACCGTATCCGCATGCAGACCCAGGCTTCGGGGGCCGAGGAGTCCTTGGCCCTGCTCCGCCGGGAGATCGCCGGGCAGGAGGGCTACCTCAAGGAGCTGGAGAACGAAGCCTTCCTCGAGGGCAAGCGGCTCGCGGACTCCGAGGAGGAGCTCGAGACCATCGACGAGGAGATCGCCGACATCGAGAAGCGGGGCAAGGAGCTCACCGCGGAGCTCGAGAGGCTCGAGAAGGACATCGCGGTCAAGAACTCGGACCTCACCAAGCACCAGGGCGATCTCAAGAAGCGCATGGAGAGGCTCGCGTCCCTGCAGAGCGAGATCGAGCGGCTCCACCTGGGGCTCGCCCAGACGGAGACCGAGATCCGCAACGTGAAGGAGAACTTCACCGAGCAGTTCTCCCGGGACCTCATGGAGTACGAGACCCGGATGTTCGAGATCCAGACTCCGGTGTCCGACCTCCGGGAGACCCTGGCCGGCAAGCGGCAGAAGCTCAAGGACCTGGGCTCGGTCAACCTCATGGCCCCCGAGGAGTACGCCGAGGTCAAGGAGCGCTACGACTTCCTCTCGGGGCAGATCGAGGATCTGGAGAAGGCGAGGGCGGACCTCAAGCGCATCACCGACGAGATCCGGGAAGAGAGCGCCGCCCTCTTCCTCGAGACCTACAACAAGATCAAGAAGAACTTCCACAACATGTTCCGGCGCCTCTTCGGCGGAGGCCGGGGGGAGCTCAGGCTCATCGACCCCGAGCACATCCTCGAGTCTGGCATCGAGATATACGCCCAGCCCCCCGGGAAGAAACTCGAGTCGATCTCCCTCCTCTCGGGGGGGGAGAAGACCCTGTCGGCCATCGCCCTCCTCTTCGCGACCTACATGGTGAAACCCAGCCCCTTCTGCTTCCTCGACGAGATCGACGCGGCCCTGGACGAGCAGAACGTCATCCGCTTCGTGAACCTCCTCCGGGAGTTCGGCCGGATGAGCCAGTTCGTCGTCATCACCCACAACAAGAAGACCGTCACCGGCGCCAGCGCCCTCCTCGGCGTCACCATGGAGGAGTCGGGGGTCACGAAGGTCATCGCGGTCAGGCTCGAGCACTCCGACGGCAAGGTCCCGGCCCCGGTCGCCTCCATCGACCAGGTGGAGGACGAGGACGTGGAGTACGAGGTGGGCCGGGAGATGTCCCCGGAGGAAGACGCGGCGAGGGTCAAGGCCGAAGCTGCCGCGGCCAAGCGGGCCGCCGCGGCCCTCGAGAGGGAGAAGGCCGCGGCCGGCTCGGAGGAGCCGGATGCCGGCGCAGGCGTCGCCCCGGGCGCCGACTCTACCGAAGTTGGGGCCGTCGGCTCGGAGGCGGAGGCCTCGGGGAAGGAGAGCTAGAGCCGTGGCGAAGTCGAAGAGCCCCCTCGACGGCGTCAGGGCGGCTCTGGGCGGTCTGGCCTCCAAGCTTCCCTTCGTCGGGACGACTCCCGTCGCGCCCTCTCCCGAGCCCTTCTCGGCCATCGAGGACGACACGCCTCTCGCTGATCTCTCCCTTTCGGCCAACGCGGCCCCGGCGGGGACTTCGAGGCCGGGCGGACGGCAGAAGCCCGACTTCAAGGGCGCCCTGGCGGCCCTCAAGGGCAATCGGGCCG
>Ga0268360_1001174_pt1 | contig 30278 bp, 21 predicted proteins | sample BioMet11_FD_192465 | JGI IMG/M metagenome (GOLD analysis project Ga0268360, IMG submission 192465) | Sewage microbial communities from Oakland, California, United States - Biofuel 11 (Illumina Assembly) | ecosystem: Engineered > Wastewater > Sewage > Unclassified | place: USA: California... | reverse complement strand
ATCAAGGTAAAATTCCATCGGGCGAGCGGCCTGCTCAAGTGCAGCCTCTCCGACAACGGCCGGGGCTTCGACTCCATCGACTCCACCAGGACCCTCGGGCACACCCTCATCCAGAACATCGTCGAGGGCAACCTAGCCGGCAAGTGGTACTTCGAGAATTCCGGCGGCATCACCCACGTCTTCGAGTTCCCCATCGAGTGAGCCGCCGCCGGGACGGAGGCGACGCGGAGGCATCGCCCGGCGGGAATACCGCCCGACGGCTCCGGTCGACGCCGGCCTGCTCCAGGGGCTGCCCGCGGATAGGCTGAGGTCCGACCTCCCGCCGCGATTTGCTTTGGGCGAAATAGCCGCGGCCTTCGATCGGAGGAACCGCGATGCGCTTGCGCGCGGGCGGGACCCAAGCTCGCCGGGCCCCCTGTCGGGTGGGATGGGGGGATCGACGAGGCTTTCACTGACAGCCGTGGGGGAAAAGGGGATTCCCTTGACCGCGGTCAAGGAAATCCCCCGGGACCTCGGCTAGCCTCGGGTCATCGGGGCCGACGCGGGCGATGCGCGATCGCCTGAGGCCGCGAAGACAGGAGGTACCATGTTCTGCCACCAATGCCAGGAAACGATGAGGAACTCGGGCTGCGACGCGGCCCGGGGTGTCTGCGGCAAGACCGACGAGGTCGCGGACCTTCAGGATCTCGCGCTCCACGTCTGCAAGGGGATCGGGTTCTGGGGCGGCAAGGCCCTGGAGATGCGGGTCTGGAGGGAAGACTACGCCCTCTTCGTCGCCCGGACCCTCTTCGCCACCATCACCAACGCCAACTTCTCGGCGGCCGACTTCGAGCGCCTGATCCTCGAGGCCCTCCGGGTCCGCGACGAGCTCAAGTCCGCCTACCTCGCCGCCGGGGGCAGGCGCCCCGGCGACCTGCCCCGCGCGGCCTCGTGGACCGCGGTCAGCCTCGAGGAGATCCGGGAAGCGTCCCGCGCCGGGGTGGGCGGCTGGGCCGAGACTGCCGACGGCGATCTGCGGGCTCTCAAGTCCCTGGTGCTCTTCGGCCTCAAGGGCATGGGCGCCTACGCCGAGCACGCCTACAACCTGGGGGCGACCTCGAAGGAAGTCTTCGCCTTCATGTTCCGGGCCCTGGCCGCCCTCGCCGACGAGAGCCTCGGCGCCGAGGAGCTCACCGCCTTGGTCCTCGAGACGGGCAGGTTCGGGGTGGAGGTCATGGCCCTCCTCGACGGCGCGAACACCGGGAGCTACGGGTCGCCCCGGGCGACCAAGGTCAGGACCGGGGTGAGGGACCGGCCGGGGATCCTCGTGTCGGGCCACGACCTCCGGGACCTCCGCGACCTCCTCGAGCAGACCGCGGGCACCGGCGTCGACGTGTACACCCACGGAGAGATGCTCCCCGCCCACTACTACCCCTTCTTCGCCAAGTACGACAACCTCTACGGAAACTACGGAGGGGCCTGGTGGTCCCAGCAGGCGGAGATCGAGAAGTTCCAAGGTCCCGTCCTCTTCACCTCGAACTGCCTCGTGCCCCCCAGGGACTCGTACAGGGGCCGCGTGTTCACCACCGGGGTCGTCGGGTTCGATGGCTGCGCCCACATCCCCGACCGCGAGGGCGACGGGATGAAGGACTTCTCGGCGATGATCGCCCTCGCCAAGACCTGTCCCCCGCCGATCGAGATAGACGACCTCGAGATCGTCGGGGGATTCGCCCACGACCAGGTGTTCGCCCTGGCCGACGCGGTGGTGGCCGCGGTGAAATCCGGGGCCATCAAGCGCTTCGTAGTCATGGCGGGCTGCGACGGCCGCCAGGCGGCCCGCTCGTACTACTCCGCGGTCGCGGAGGGGCTGCCCGCGGACGCGGTGATCCTCACCGCCGGCTGCGCGAAATACCGGTACAACAAGCTCGCGTTGGGCGACATCGGCGGCATCCCGAGAGTCCTGGACGCCGGGCAGTGCAACGACTCCTACAGCCTCGCGGTCATCGCCCTGAAGCTCAAGGAGATCTTCGGCCTCGAGGACATCAACGACCTGCCCATCTCCTTCGACATAGCCTGGTACGAGCAGAAGGCCGTCCTGGTGCTCCTCGCCCTCCTCCACCTGGGCGTTAAGGGCATCCGGCTCGGCCCCACCCTGCCGGGCTTCCTCTCCCCGGGGGTGGCCAAGGTCCTGGTGGAGAAGTTCGGGATCAGGGGCATCGGGAGCCCGGAGGCCGACGCGGCGGCCATGATGGCCGGGCGCTGAAGTCCCCGGGGGCGCCGGGCCGAGCGACCTGGCGCCCCGAGGGCGCCGCGCGCTATAGTTCACCCCGAGCGGGATGCCCGAAGCTCAAGCCGGGCGGCCTCCCGCTCGGCAGCTCGCCAGATAAGGAGGCTCCGATGGATTACCAGGTAGTGGCCGCCAAAGTCGAGGATCGGGAGGGCGCGGCGAGGGACCTGCAGAAGGTCCTCACGGACCACGGTTGCATCATCAAGGTCCGGCTCGGGCTCCACGACCTTCCGGCGAACGCCTGCTCCCCCGCGGGCCTCGTGCTCATGGAGGTCGAGGGCGAGGCCGCGGAGATCGGCGCCCTAGTCGACGAGCTCAACGCCCTGGACGCCGTGACCGCGAAGCACATCATCCTCTAGGCGGTCGGCCGGCCGTGAGCCATCTTCGGTCTTGACAGATCCGCTATTCAACCATATGGTTTAACCATGCATGGGAAGCCCTTGGACCAGACTACCGCCGACAAGATCAAGGAGGCGGCTAAGACCGTCTTCATCGACAAGGGCTACGACGGGGCCACCATGCAGGCCATCGCCGACCTCGCGGGTTTCAACAAGGCCCAGCTCCACTACTATTTCCGGAACAAGGACGGACTCTTCCTCCTCGTCTTCCGGGAGGAGATGGGCAAGCTCATGCAGGGGATCGCGCCCCAGCTCATGGACGGGGAAGCCAGCCTGCGGGAGCGGCTCGAGGCCTGGATCGACACCGAGAGCCGCTTCCTGGACCAGTACTACAAGCTGCCCATCTTCATCCTGAACGAGGTGCAGAGGAACCCCGCCCTCGTCCAGGGCTTCTTCAAGGACGCCATGGTCCCGGAGATCATGAAGAGCTTCCTCGCGGGGGGCGAGGAGCTCGAGGCCCGCGGCTCGCCAGTCTCCGTCGAGGATCTTCTCACCATGGCCTTCTCCCTCATGATCTTCCCCCTCCTGTCGGAGCCCCTGTTGAAATTCTTCTACCAGATGGACGACGAGGGTTGGGATGCCGTGAAAAAACAGCAACTGGGCTTCGCCAAGGAGCTGATCGACCGTTATATCCCCGAGAAGTAGGTTTTTTACCCAAAATACAACCATTTAGTTGAATCATTTATTTAAATCTTTTGATTGCACAGGAGGCTGGAGTGAGAGAATTCTGGGGCGGGCTCCTCCGCAGGAGCTGGTTGGTGGTCGCAGTCTTCGCGGCGGCCACGGCGCTCATGCTGGTCGGCGCGGGGCGCATCGAGATGGATTCGTCGGCCGACGCCATCAACCCCGAGCACAACGCGATCGTCGAGCTGAACGACGCGATCAACAAGGAGTTCAACTCCGGCAGGACCGAAGTCTTCGTGCTCTACGCCGACGACGTGTTCGCCCCGGAGCGCCTCGCGGCGATCAGGGAGATCACCGCGGAACTCGAGTCGGTGGCGGGAGTCCTCAAGGTGACCTCCCTGGCCAACATGACGAAGATGGTGGAGCGCGACGGCGTCCTCGAGGCCAGCGACATGGTCCCCGAGGGGGAGATCGGCCCCCGGGACGTGGCCGACATCAAGGGCTACGTAGCTTCCAACTTTATGCTGAAGTCCGGGCTCCTCACGACTCAGGACGGCGCGGCCACCCTCGTGATCGTCGAGTTCGAGGACAGCGCCGACCTGCCCTCCATCGTGGCGGCCATGGAGAGGCCGGTCCGGGACCACTGGGCGGGCAAGTACGATCTGGCCGGCATCCCGAGCCTGGAGAGCTACCTCCTCGCGACCCTCCACCGGGACCTCCCCCTCCTCGGGGGGATAGCCCTGGCCATCATCGTGGGACTCTTCCTCCTCAACTACCGCTCCCTCCTGGGGGCGGCCCTGCCGGTCCTCCAGATCCTCGTCGGCCTCGTCTGGGGCGCCGGTGGCTTCGGCTGGCTCGGGCTCAAGTTCCAGCAACTCACCATCATCGCCCCGGTGGCGATCCTGGCGGTGGGCAGCTCCTTCACCATCCACCTCCTCGGGCGCTACTTCCTCGAGCTGTCCCGCGGGACCCCGAAGCGGGAGGCCATCCTGAGAGTCCTGGACCACACGGGGATCGGGGTCCTCGTCTCGGGCGCCGCCATCACCGCCTCGATCATGACCTTCCAGCTCTCCAGCCTGGCCATGATCCGGGGCCTCGGGGTGTTCATCGCCGCGGGGGTGTTCAGCTGCATGCTCTCCTCCCTCTTCCTCCTCCCGGCTATCCTCGACCTCGCGCCTGAGCCGAAGGTCCGGGTCGACATGGAGGCCAGCCCCATCCTGAGCCGGGGCCTGCGGCGCCTCGGGGACTGGACGACCAGGTACCCGAAGCGGATCGCGGCGGTGGCCGCGGCGATCCTCGCGGTGTCGGCCTTCGGGATAACCCGCATAGTGCCGAACACCGCCCTCGTGGCCTTCTTCCGCGCCGACTCCCCGGTGATCCTGGGGATGAACGCGGTGAACAGGACCTTCCACGGCTCCACCACCGCCAAGGTCCTGGTCTCCGGGGACCTCAAGGACCCCGAGCTCCTCCAGTCCATGCTCGACTTCCAGGAGGCCGCGCGGTCGATACGAGGCGTCGGCTGCAGCACCTCCATCGCCTCCCTCGTCCGGTCGATCCACGAGACCCTCACCGGCGAGGCCGCCCTGCCTAAGACCGAGGCCGGGGTGGCCCAGGAGCTCCTCGTGTACCAGGCCTCGGGGGCCAGCCTCGACGACATAACTTCCCTGTCGAACCTGGGATACTCGGAGGGGATAGTCAACTTCATCGTCCCGAGGCTCTCGACCCCCGAGACCAAGGCCCTCTTCGACCGGCTCGGCGCCCTGGCGAAGGCCTGCTTCGGCTCCCGAGCCGAGGTCAAGTTCGCCGGCGACGTGCTCTCGGAGACCGCCCTCGAGGAGGTCCTCATCCACGACTTCGTCGTGAGCCTGACCCTGGCCCTCATCCTGGTGATCCTCATCGACAGCCTGATCCGGAGCGTCCGGGCCGCCCTCGTGACGATCACGGTCCTGGTCTCGACCATAATCCTCCAGTACGGCGTCCTCGGCCTCACGGGCTCGGCCTTCAACATGGCCACGGCCCTCGTCGGCGCCCTGGCCATCGGCGTGGGGGACTACGCGATCCACCTGACAGTCCGGTACATGGAGGACCGCCGGAGCGGCCTCTCCCCCGAGGACTCGGTGAAGCTAGCCCTCCTCACCTCGGGCCGGTCGATCTTCTACACGGCCCTCACGATAGGCGGGGGCTTCGTGGCCCTCACCTTCAGCCGCCTCGTGCCAGTGGCGACTCTGGGCAGGATCATGGTCATGACGGTGGTCATCGTGGGCGCGGCCTCCCTCACGCTCCTGCCGGCGGCCTGCGTCCTCTTCCTAAGGAATCCGATCAAATCCCACTTGGAGGTGAAAGAAGATGAATGACACAAGGTTCCCCCTCCGGAGGGCGGCGGCGGCCGTCGCCCTCTTCCTCGGGGCGGCGTCCCTGGCGCGGGCCCAGGACGGCGGCGAGGTCATGGGCAAGTACTACCGCGTCCCGAAGCCCAGGACCGAGAGCATGGCCATGGCGATGACCATCTCGAAGAACGGCTCGGCCCTGAACCGATCCATGACCACCTGGACAGCGGGGGACAACGCCAAGGGCGAGGTGGAGCGCAAGGTGATCAAGTTCTCGGCCCCGGGGGACATCGCGGGCTCGGGCTTCCTGACCGCGAAGAAGGTCGACGGGTCGACCGAGAGTCAGCTCTGGCTGCCGGCCCTGGGGCGGGTCCGGCGGCTCAGCTCGGGAGCCTCGGACCAGGACTCGGCCTTCTTCGGCTCCGACTTCACCAACCGGGACATCAGCGGCTTCATCGAGTCCGACTTCAGCTACAGCCTCCTCGGCGAGGAGGGCGGACACTACTCGGTCTCGGCGGTCCCCAAGAAGCCAGGCATGGGCTACGAGAGGATCGTCTACTCCATCGACGCCAAGACCTACCTGGCCGACCGCGTCGACTACTACAAGGCCGGGAAGCTCCTGAAGACCCAAGAGCTGAGCTACGTCCAGGCGGGTCCCTACCTGGTGCCCGCGAGGAACTCGATGAAGTCCGCGTCGGGCTCGATCACCGTGATTGACATCTCCAGCCAGAAGGTCGACCAGGAGTTCGGGGATGTCTTCAACGAGCGGTTCCTCAAGCAGTGAGGCAAAGCGTGGCGCGTCGGTGGAAAGCCAGGGGAGCGGCCGCCCTGGCCCTGGTCTTCGGAGGGAGCCTCGCCGCCGCCCCGAGCTTCTCCGGGAGCCTGGTCTCCCGGGGCGGCTGGTGGTGCGGTTCCGGCGACCTCGATCCCCGGACCCAGTACGTCGCGGGGAAGGTCTCCGGGAAGGTCGGGGACCCCGATCGCCCGGCCGCCCAGTACCAGGCCGAGCTCCGGGCGGACTACGATCCCGAGACCGAAGAGACCGAAGTCTCCATCAGGGAGACCTGGGTCAAAGCCATCCTCGGCCCGGTGGACCTCTCGGTGGGGAAGCAGATCCTCTCCTGGGGAACCGCCGACGTCTTCACCCCGATCGACGTCGTGAATCCCAGGGACTACAGCCTTCCGCCCGCCTCGGCGGACGAGAAGCTGCCGCTCACGATGCTGCGGTCGGTGATCAACGGGGAGGGCCTCGTCGTCGACCTCGTGGCGGTGCCCTTCTTCGCCGAGTCGAAGCCCCCCGCGGGCCGCTGGGTCGGCGGCCTGGGGCTGCCGGCGGGGGTCCCGACGAGCGGGAGGAAGAGGGACCCGGCGGCGACCATCGGGAACATGGAGTTCGGAGGGAGGGCGCAGCGGAGCTTCGACCTGGCCCAGGGACTCGACCTGGCCTGCAGCGCCTTCTACGGCCGCGAGACCCTCCCCACGGCGGAGGTGTCGATCAGCCGGGACGCCGCCGGCGCCCCGACCGCCGCGATCGTCGAGCAGAGCTACCGCAGGCTCCTCCTCGTGGGCCTCGACGGGGCCTTCGCCTTGGGGAACGGAGTCCTCCTCAAGGCCGAGGGGAGCTACTCTACCTTCGACCGGACGGACTTCCTCGCGCCCCGGTCCGGGTGCGCCTCCACCGAAGCCCTCGGTGGATGGGAGTACACGGTGCTCGGAGTGAAGACCATCGGCGAGTACGACGCCCAGTGGACGAACGACGGAGGGAGCGGCAGCTGGGCCCGGACAGCCCTCATCGTCCTGAGCGGGGACGTCGGAAGCCGGACCTCGTACAAGCTGACCGCCGCCTGGGACCTGGACGGGAGCGGCTTCCTGGTCCCCCAGGCCACGTACACCATCGCCGACGGGCTCGCGGTCGAGGGCAGGGCCTACGCATTCTGGGGACTCGCGTCCACTAAGTACGGCGAGTGGAAGGACGACGACGTGGTCGAGGCGACGGTCAAGTACTCCTTCTAGCCCGGCTCGGCGCGAGGTTGATGGCGCGCCCAGCCGTCTTGCCAAAAGGCAGCGGAGCGAATACCTTAGAGCAAGGGTTCAGCCTGTCTGGGCTGAAGGTCTCGGGATGGTCGGGCCGCCATTCGACGTTCGCGTTGAGTGGCGGCCTCACCGTATTCGCCGCCCGAGGAGCATACCTTGGATACAGCCTCCATCATCGTCGCGGTTCTCGTGCTCGGCCTCGCGGGCTGCGCCGTCGCGTTCTTCGTGTGGCAGGCGAAAGCTGAAGACGAGGAGAAGAAAGAGGCGGCCGAGAAGGGCAAGTGAGCTTCGGCCGGGGTCGTGTCCCAGCGGGGGCGCGGGTTTACCCCTGCGCCTCCGGCCTCTTGCGCCCTGGCTCAGCCCTTGACCGCGCCGGCGACGACTCCGTTGACTATCCACTTCTGCAGGAGGAGGAAGAAGATGACCGACGGGGCGACGGCGATCACGAGGGCCGCGATGGCGTAGCCGTAATTCGAGACGTACTGGCCGAAGTAGGAATAGACCGCGAGGGTGAGGGTCCGGGTCGACTTGTGCGAATTGACCATAACCAGGGGCAAGAGGTAGTCGTTCCAGATCCACATCACGTCGAGCACCGCTATGGTGGCGGTCGTGGGCTTCATGAGGGGGAATACCACTTTCGTGAAGCCCTGGAACTGGGTGGCGCCGTCTATGATCGAAGCTTCGTCGAGCTCCCGCGGGATAGTCTTGGCGAAGCCGTGGTAGATGAACACCGCCAGGGGGACGCCGAAGCCCCAGTACTGCAGGCCCAGCCCGACCACGCTGTTCGAGAGCCCCAGGGTCTTCGCGAGCTTGAGGACGGTGATCATGATGGTCTGGAAGGGGATGAGCATCGGCAGGGCGAAGACGAGGAAGAGGGCCCAGCTCAGGCGGGACCTGGTCCGCGACAGCTTGTAGCCTGCCATGGAGGATATGGCGACGATGCCCGCGACGCCGATCGCGGTTATCACGAGGTTGTTGAAGAAGAGGGTGGGTACGTCCATGTCCCGCCAGACCGCGGTGAAATTCCCCATCGTCGGGCTGTGGGGCAGGGCGAGGACATCGGTCATGATCTCCGAGTAGGGCTTGAAGCCGTTGTAGACCATGACGATCACTGGGAGCAGGTAGACCGCGGCCAGGACGCCGAGGGCCGCCTCCGCGGGGAGCCTCCTCGGAACTTTCACGCCTCCACCTCCCGCGACTTCATCTTCCTCAGTTGGACCACCGCGAGGATGACCACCAGGAGCAGCACGGCCAGGGACTTCGCTGTCCCGTAGCCGTAGCGGTTACGGGAGAAGGCCTCGGTGTAGATGTCGAAGGTGACGCTCGAGGTGGCGCGTCCCGGGCCTCCGCGGGTGAGGGAGACGATCACGTCGTACACCCGGATCGAGGCGGCTAGGGAGAAGAAGAAACAGCTGGTCACTGAGGGGCCGAGCATCGGCAAAGTCACCTTGAACAGCTTCGTGGCGGGGCCGGCTCCGTCGAGGAGGGCCGCCTCGGAGGTCTCCTTGGGTATGGCCTGGAGCCCCGCGTGGTAGATGAGGACGTAGAATCCCAGGGATTGCCACACCGACACCAGGACGACCGTCAGGCCCACGACGCGCAGATCGCCGAGCCAGTCCACCTTGAAGAACCCCCAGCCCGTCGAGGCCGCCAGGGACTGGAATCCCGGTCCGAGGACGAAGCTCCAGATGAATCCCACGATCACCAGGCTGAGGATATAGGGCACGAAGATAGCCGCGCGGACGGCCCCGGCGATAGCCAACTTGTGGTTGAGGAGGACGGCGACGAGGATCGCCAGGAAATTGGTGATCGCGATGTAGAGGACGGCGAACTTGACGGTGAAGACGACGGAGCCGAGGAAGTCGGCGTCCGTCGCGAGCTCGACGAAATTCGAGATCCCGTTGAACCTGGCCGCCCTCTGTATCCCGTTCCAGTCGGTGAAGGCGTAGTAAGCGTTCATGAGGAAAGGAGCGTAGAACGCCAAGAAAACGCAAACGGCGGCCGGCGCCACGAAGAGGGCGAAATTGCCCCCGCTCTCCCAGCCGTGCTTCTTCCCGATCATGAACCCCTCCCCAAAGCGAGTGACGAAGACAGCGCGCGGGCCCTCGACCAGGAGGGCCCGCGGCTACGACCGCCGAGCTCAGCGCCCGATCTTGGCCCAGGCCGCCTCCATGGCGGCTATCACCTGGGCTTTCGTCTTGGACTTGATGATGTACTCCTGGGTGAGCTCGCCGAACTTCTGGTGGAAAGCGTCGGTAGCCCAGATTTGAGCCTCCGGGTAGACGTCGCCCGCGTCGGAGTATGCCTGGATGTCCCGGTTCATCGAAGTGTTCGCAGCCTTGGTCCCCTTGATGGGGCTCGTCGCCTTGAGCATATCGGTCCAGTAGGTCTTGGAGAAGTCCGAGTTGTACCAGAAGTCGAGGAATTTCTGCACCGCGGCCAGGTTCTTTGAATCCTTGTTGACTCGCCAGCCATGGTCGGCGCCGAGGACGAGCTTGGTCTTCGAGGGATCGTTGTTGACCGGGATGCCGAAGATGCCGAGCTGCATTTTGGGGTCGATCTTGTTGATGCCGGGCTCTGCCCAGATGCCCTGGCCGGTGATCATGGCGACCTTGCCGGTCCCGATCAGGTTCATCTCGCCGTTGAAGTCGGTGCTGATGGGATTGGGGGCGCTGTACTCCATGAACAGGTCGATCATATCGAAGTAGGACATGAGGATCGGGTTGTCCTTGAACTTGGCTTTGCCGGACTGGAAGGCCACGTTGAGGGCGTGGACGTCGGGGCTCTGGGCAGCCTGGAAGTTCATGAAGATATGCTTGAAGACCCACCACTCCTTGAAGCCGTTGCCGAAGGGCGTGATGCCCTTGGCCTTGAGCTTCTTGCAGTCCGACGCCAGCTCCGCGACGGTTTTGGGCACGGACTTGATCCCCGCCTCGGCGAACATCTTCTTATTGTAGATGATCCCGAAGCCGTTCTGGACGACCGGCACCGCGAGGACCTTGCCCTGGTACTTGATATCCGGCAGGACCGAAGGCAGCACCTCGCCGACCCAAGCCTGGCTCGAGAGGTCGGCCGAGTAATCGGCGAAGGACTCGACTTCGGTGCCCAGCATGGTGTTGAAGATGTCGGGAGTGTTGCCGGCGTTGATCTGTATCTTGAGCATGGACGGGTAGTCGTCCTGGGTCACCTCCAGATCGATCTTGATGCCGGGTTCCACCTTGTTGAACGCCTTGATGAGCTGAGCGTAGTAGTCCTGATACTCGTTCGCGTTGGCGAACCACTTGATCGTCGTCGTCTGGGCGAACTGCGCCCCGGCGGCGACGACCGCGATAGCGAGAGCCGCGACCATTCTCTTCATCCAGAACCTCCTGTCTCAATCTATGCTTAGCCCGCGGCTCCGCCTCCGCGGCGGGCCGGGACCGAATTCTCTCGCGAGATAGCCCTCCCCCTCGTAGCCCTCAACTGCCCCGGCCGAGGGGGGCGACCGAGAAGAGATCGGAGACCAACGTGCCCTCCTCGACCAGGAAGCCCGCGGCCCCCGAAGAGAGGGACGGGCAGTCGTCCTCCAAGTCGAAGGCCCCTCGGCCGTCGACGGCGGCGACTATCCTGCGGCCGCGCACCGTGAGTTCGAGGCGGTACTCCCTCGCCTCCTCGACGCTGAAGGGGAGCTCGGCCAGCACCGAGGTTTCGTCGAGCACGCGCAAGAGCCGCAGGCGCCCCTCCCGGCAGAGGACCAGGCCGTAGTAGCGCCTGAGGCCCCGGGCCCGGGCGACGATCCCCGCCTCGGAGGCGCAGTAGAGTGACACCGGCGAGGAGACGCGATAGTCGCCCCACTCCCTAGCGCCCTGGAGGAGGAGCCCGACGCCCCGATTCTGGCTGAGGCGGAAGGACTCGGCGAACTGGGTCGCCCATTGATCCACCCCCCGGACCCAAGCCCGGACCCATAGGCCCTGCCGGCCTTCGCGGCGCCACTGGACTTCCGGCGCGCCTCGCCAATCGATCGAATCGACGAAGGCGCTGAACTCGCCCTCACCCTCGGCCCGGAATTCCAAACCGAGCTCGAAAGCCGGATAGTCCTCACCCAGGTCGACCCTCCACTCCAAGGTCCCAGATTCTCCCGGGGCGAGGGAGGTCCACTCCCCCCGGTGCCGCCCGAGGCCCCCGGCCTTCCCGCAAGCCCCGGCGAAGAGCCGCGCCTGGAAGGCCCTGGGATTCCCCCGGGGCGCGGCAATCCGGCACGTCACGCGCTGGCCGGGGTAGAGGGTCGGCGACGCTTCGAGGCCGTAGTTCTGGACCTCCTCGTCGTAGTCGGGCGGGACGAAAACCGGCGTCGAAATGGCTGAAGACTGGCCGCCGCCGGCGAAGGAGACCTCGAGCGCGCGCCTGGGATCGCCGGCAGCGCACCCTGCATCCGCGAGGAGCGCGTTGCGGATCCGGGCCGACGAGGGGCGGCCACCCTCATCGAGGGCCGGACCGAAGCCGTGGACCGACCCCGGAAGCTCGAAGGAGAAACGGGCTCCGCCTTTGGGAGACGGGACCGGCCGCCCCTCCACGCGGGCCCGGTCGCCCGCCACGGCTAAGGCCTCCCGGGCAGCGTCGGTGATCGAGCGGCCGCCATCGGCGCTGGATATGAAGATGCGGTCCCGGGGCGGAAGCCGGAGGTCCGGGCAGGAGTCGATGGCCGCGAGGCCCCCTCGGATGCCAAGGAGACATCCGAGGTTGGCGGCGTTACAGTCGGTGTCCCAGCCCGAGGACACCGCTATGGCTAGGGAGGTGCGAAAATCCCCCCGGCCGTACAGGAAGGCGAGGAGGATGAGCCCGAAGTTGGGCATGACGTGGCAGGATCCGGGGTAGCGGCGATACCCGTGGGCCCCGTCGAGCCAGGCCCTGGCCACGCGCCAATCTGGCTCCCTGAGGTAGGTCTCTCGGACCTCCCGCGCGATGGCGGCTATAGCCGAGTCGCCGGGCACTACGCCCAGGCCCGCGTCCCACAAAGCTTCGAGATCCTCAGACTCAAAAGCCGCGGCTTCCATGGCGGCGATGAACGCCGCCGCGTCCAAAGCTTCCGCGTCGTGGCTGACCGAAGCCGCAGTCCGCGCGGCCTCAGCTGCCAGGGCCGGGGATCCCGGGTGGAGCATGGCCCAACCGTCTATGAAGATCATCGCCCCGATCTGGTTGGCCACCACCGCCCCGTTTCGATGGCTGGAGCCCGACTCTGGAGCCGGCACCCCCTCCCGCAGATTTAGGTAGGCGGTGTGCTCTGTCGAATTGCCCCGCCCACCCCACCAGAGGATGGTCCTGCCCTCGACGAGGTAGTTGAGCCAGGTCCGCCCTATCTCCTCGGCCCTCAGCCGCCGGGGGAAGCCGTAGTCTTCGACAGCGCGGAGGAACGTGAAGGTCCCCGAGAGATCGTCGTCGGCGACGATGAGCGGGAGCCCCAGGCGCTCGTGGACATACGTATCGATGAAGCCGATCGTCGTGCTGATGCGCTCGTAGGACCAGCCCTCGACTGGTCGGCCGAGATAGACACCGATCATCTTGCCGAGCACGCCGGCGTACACCTTCTCCAAATAAGAAGCGTCGTCTAGCAACAATCAAAGCTCCAGATATACCGCGTTAGGTTACACGAGTTATCATAGGGCTCTTTCAGAGAGCTGTCAACAAAATTGCTGCGGGAATATGCGCTCAACCCCGCGCCGGTGTCAGGCGCTTTCCCGAACGAAGAGCTGGGATGGTAAGACTTTATGGACCGGCGCCCCGTCCTCCCGGCCTTCGATACGCTCGATGAGCAGGCGCGTGGCGAGACGGCCGATGGCTACGTGGTCTTGACCGACGGTGGTCAGCGAAGGTTCCACGTAGCTGGCCTCGGGTATGTTGTCGATGCCGCATATGGCCAGGCTGCCGGGGATGCTGACGCCCCGCTGCTTGAGGGCCTTGATAGCCTCCACGGCCATGAGGTCGTTGGCCGCGACCATGGCGTCGGGCCGACGGGCCGGGGACAGGCCGAAGTACCAGGACTCCACGAGCTGGGCCGTACCCTCTCTGAGGAAGTTGCCCTCGAGCACCATGGCGTCCTCGGAGGGCAAGCCGTGCTTCGCCAGTGCGGCGCGGTACGCCTCGAGCCGGGCGCGGCCGTTCGCGGTGCTCAGGTCGCCGGCGAGGTGGGCGATGGAGCGGTGCCCCTTGGAGGCGAGGTAGTCGACGAGGCATTCGATGGACTTGCGCTGATCGGTCTCGACCATATCGATCCCCGTGCCGCCGAGCCCCTCGATGAGGCCCACCGCGGGGATGCCGGCGTCCAAGAGCTGGTGCACTTCTTCAGAGGAGAGGTGGAAGGCCGAAAGGAGGACGCCATCGGCCACTCCGCCCAGGGCCATCTCCAAGAAGTCCTGCTCGCCCTCCGAGGAGGCCGAGGAATCGAAGATGATCATGCGGTAGCCAGCCCCATGGGCGGCGATCTGGGCCCCCTTGATCTGCATGGGGTAGAAGGGGTTCGCCAGGTCGGGGACGAGCATGGCGAGGTTCTGGGTCCGCCTGGTGATCAGGCTGCGGGCGCTCAGGTTCACCCTGTACCCGAGCTCCTTGGCGATAGACACCACCTTGTTCCGGGTCTGTTCGCTTATGCGGATGGAGCTGCCTTTGCTGTTGCTGAGAACATAGGATACTACAGCCCGCGTGACGCCCGCCTCCCGCGCTACGTCCAACTGGGTCACTCGCCGCATAGCCCACACTCCTCGATGGTCAATACTTACGCACGACCCCGGGTTTACTCAAGTACGGTCCACGGGAGGCGGCGGGACGCCTCAGCCCCCGTCGGCCCGGGACAGGGCTTCGGACTTGAAGCGGATCCGGAAGCCGGTCCCCCGGTCGGACTCTACGGCCATCGTCCCGCCGATCTGCCCCTCGACGATCATGTACGCCATCTTGAGGCCGAAGCCCCTGTCCGATGCGAGGTCGAAGCCCGGAGGCAGTCCCCGGCCGTTGTCCGAGAAGCCGAGGACGATGTCGCCCCCTTCCCTGGAGAGGCGCAGGGCCACCTCCCCGCGCTCCCCGGCGGGGAAGGCGTGTTTGATGACGTTGGTCACGAGCTCGCAGAGGACGAGGCCGATGGGCATGGCGGCCTCAATCGAAACCAGGACCCTCTCGGTCTCCAAGTCCATGGTTATCTGGTCGGCGAGCCCGTTCCCGTAGATCGAGAGCTTGATGAGGTCCTCGAGGTAGTCGCCGAGGTCGAGCTGCGACAGGTCGCGGGCCTGGCATAGCTTGTCGTGCACCAGGGACATCGTCTCGATCTTCCTGGCGATGTCAGCGACGAAGTCCTCCTTGGTCATCTCGGGGTGCTTGGCGGCGACGATGTTCATCATGGAGATGATGGACTGCATGCTGTTCTTCGTCCGGTGGTACAGCTCCCGGAGGAGGATCTGCTTCTCGGCTATCGCCTGCCGGAGCTCCAGCTCGACCCTCTCCTTCTCGGCGATATCCCTCTCGAGCTCGCCCTGGGCTATCCCAAGGTCGTACTCGACCCTCTGGCCGTTCATGACGACTTGGGTCAGGCAGACGAAGATGGTGCCCACGTTCGACGCGAGGACGATGGCCACCTGCAGGGGCGGGAGCTCCGACGAGCCCAGAGTCGGGCTCCCCGAGACGGCGGTCTGGGCCAGCCTGAAAAGGTTCAGCGAGCCGAGGAAGGCCCAGGCCGCGGCTTGGAAGAGATCGAAATCGTCGGAATAGGGCGCCCGATTCCTCGCGAGGACGGCGACCAGGGAGAAATCCACGGCGATCATCGTGGCGGAGAATATCTCCAGGCGCGCGGATAGGAGAGGAACGGCGTAGACGAAGAGCGAGAAGGGGAGGCAGAAGGCCAGGGAGAAGGCCGCGACCATGGCCCAGGGGATCGGCCGCCTGCCCCTGAAGGCCTGGGTGCCCCTGAGGCAGAGGAGGGGGTCGAAGACGAGGAGGAAATTGGGCAGGATGATGGTGAGCCAGGGGGGAAAGCGGTCCCTGGGCAGGAGATAGAGCGCCGAGCCGGCGGCCCGGCAGAGGCAGGCGGCCACCCACTGCCCGTAGCCGGGATAGGCTTTCCGTTTCAAGAGCACCAAGGCCATCACAGCGCCGAGGGCCAGCGAGATGATCAGCGTGAAGGCGGAAATGATCCTCGTATCCATGCCTCTCCCCGTCGGAGACCCACGTTCCCTGATTCCACCATAACTCAATTCCCCCCGGCGCGAAAGATCGCGGGGGGAGCGAGGCGTGGGGACTAGACCGCGAACCTGCCGATGGAGGACTCCATCCCCGAGATAGTCTCCTTGGTGGCCTCGGCCATCTTCGCGACCCGGGATGAGCTATCGGATATGGATCGCGCCGCGCCGATGAGCTCTTCCATGCTCGATACGATCTCGTCGCTGGCCGAGCGGAGGGCCTCCATCTCCCCGATGACGATGGCGCTGCCCGAGCTCATCTCGCGCGACCCGGCGCGGACCTTCGCGGTTATGCCGTTCACCGAACCGAGGGACTCGAGCACCCGGGCGCCCCCGCCCCGCTGCGCCCCGAGGGCCTCGTTCACGGCGCGCACCCGCCGCTCCGTCTCGGCGACGCCGTCGGCCACCGTATCGAAGACCGCCCCGGAGTCGCGGGCCGATTCCACGATGGTAGCCATGTCCGACTGGACCGCTGACAGGGAGGCCCCGGTGGTCTTGGCCTGCTCCGCCGCCGTCTCCGCCAGGCGCCGGATCTCGTCGGCCACCACGGAGAATCCCTTCCCGGCTTCCCCGGCGTGGGCCGCCTCGATCGCGGCGTTCATGGCGAGGAGGTTGGTCTGGGAGGCGATGCCGGCTATGACCTCGTTCGCCTCGAGGAGCGCCGCCGAGCGCTCCGATATCTGCCTCATCCTCTCGAAGGTCGCTTCCTGGGTCGCCTTCCCCTCGGTGGCCGCCTCGAGGAGGGAGGAGAAGCGCCCGGCCATGTCGTCCATCGAACGGGAGATCGAGGAGATGTTCCCGACCATCTCCTCGATGGCCGCCGAGGATTCGGAGACGCTGGACGACTGGCTTCCGATCAAAGCCTCGAGGGCCTCGATGTTGCCGGCGATCCGCGCGACGGCCCCCGAGGCCTGGCCGACGCTCCTCGCCTGCCTCCCGGTCTTGCTCCTGACCTCGGCGATGGAACCCGATATCCGAGAGACCGCGGCGGCCGTTTCCTCGACCGAAGCCACGAGCCCTTCGCCGATGGAGGCGAGGGAGCCCTGGGTCTTCTTGAGGCTGGTCACGATCTCGCGCAGCTTGTCCAGGAAGGCGTTGAAGTCCCGGGCCAGATCGCCTATCTCGTCGCTGCGACCGGCCTCGATCCTCTTGCGCAAGTCCGCCTCGCCCTCGGCCAGCTCGCGGAAGCTCGCGCCCGCCAGGGCTATAGGCCGGGCGATGCCTCCCGCCACGACGACCGCGAGGAGGGCCGAGACGATGACGCCGACGACGAGGATGGCGACGAGGGTCGCCACGACGGGCCGCACCGGCGCGGTCACCTCGCCGAGGGGCGCGTCTATCGCGAAGGTCCAGCCGGGGCGCGCCTCCACCGGGGCGAAGAAAGTGATGACGGGCTTGCCGGCGGCGGACTTCCAGACGCCGCTCCCGGGCTTCCCCTTCGCCATGAGGGACTTCAACGCGTCGAGCCCCACGTAGCCGCCCGCGTCCGCCTCGCCGAGCTTGAGCTTCATGACTTTGTCGGGCATCGGGTGGGCGATGACGTCGCCCCCGGCGTCGACGATCCAGCCGTAGCCCCCCTTCCCCACCCGGACCGTAGCCACGAGGGTCGACAGGTCCCGGAGCTGCACCCGGAAGCCCACCATGCCCGCTACCCGGCCGCCGGCCGAGACTGCGGCGCCAGCGAAGGTCAGCCGGTAAGCCCCGGAAGCGTCGAGCTCCGGCTCGCTCACCGCGAAGGACACGGCGCCGGATACGATCGCCCGGAAGTAATCCCGGTCGCCCTCGCTCCCCTTCGCCCCGCCGGAATCCACGCTGTCGCCGTCCGGCCAGGCGAACACGATGCCCGAGACCTCTGGGGAGACGGAGCCCTTCAGCCCGGGGAGGAGGGCGGCCACGGTCGCCCTGTCCCCGGAGGCGAACTCGGGGCGGCTCGCGAGGGCCCGCAGCTGCCAGTGCATCTCGTCGACGAGGCCGCTGATCTGCGCCGCCCGGGCCGACGCGACCCCGGTGAGGGAGGCTTTGGCCGTGTCGAGGATGGATCGATTCATCCGCAGGCCCACGATCGCCAGCACGCCGAGGAACACCGCGGCCACGTAGGATCCGAGCGCGATCGCGATCCTCGCTCCGAGCCTCAGCCCGCCTCTTCGCCGCATCGTCGCACCTCCTCGCCCGAGACTAGCGCCGCGGCGCGACGCGGAAATACACGGCGTAGCGCTCGTATCCGACCTCGCGCAGCGGCATGAAGCGGAGGCCGGGGTCCTGGCCCCGGGCCCTGAAGCAGCGGGTCCACCGGCTCCACTCCCTCTCGTCGTCGGGGACGAGGTCCCCCTCCGGCGCGGAGGGGTCGTCGCAGTGGAGCGTCCGCTCCTCGGAGCAAAGCCCCGCGAGGAGGTCGGGCCCGTACGTGAACGCGTAGGTATCCGCCGCCCCGGGGAGAGACTCCGAGGCGAGGCGCTCCGGAAGGACGATCGACACCCGGTCGTCCTTCCACGCGCGCCGCATCGACGCGAACGAGGAGGGCTCGGCCGCCGATCGGAGGCTCTCCCCGTCCACGCGCAGCCCAGCGCCCCCGGCAGCCCACCAGGGTATCCGGACCGCGAGCTCGAACTCGACGGGACGGGGGCAGGAGACGAGGATCTCGAAGGCCGCGACCCCGGGCACCGCGGGCCGGGAGGGAGCGACTCCATCCACCTTGGTCATGTCGCCCGCGAGGTCGACCCGCCGGATTTCCACGGCTATCTCCTCGCCGCCCCGCCGCCAGGATAGGCTCGACTCGATGAGCTGGCACACCGCGAGACCCGCCTCGGTCTCGTAGTAGATGCCTCCGGTGTGGGCCGCGTTGGCCTGCGCGTTGCTGCCGTGGCAGCAGAAGAAGTCGTCGGCCCCGGAGGCCCAGAGCTTTGTCGAGCCCGGCCGCAGAGGGAGGAAGTAGGACACGAGGCCGGTCAGGGGATGGTCGACCTTGGCCCCGTGGGCGAGATTCCTATCGCGCCAGAAGCCCTGGGCCATGACGCCGTTGCGCAGGTTGCGCTCCCAGTAGTCGGCGTAGGCCGGGTCGCCCGTCTGCCGGAGGAGGAACTCCGCGAGGCGCATCATGTTGTAGACCGTGCAGAGCTCCTGGTTCTTGTCCCCGAGGCGGTTGGGGAGTCGCCCCTCCGGGACCCAGATTTCCCCGGAAGTGCTCCCCCCTGTGGCGTAGCGGGGAAGGCGCTCCGCCGCGAGGCGCCAGTATGCCCCGACGATATCCAGCCACCGAGTCTCCCCGGTGGTCTCGTAGGCTCGGGCCGCCCCCAGGACCTCGGGTATCGTCGTGTTGGCGTGCATGTTGGAGAGGGGATCGGAGCCCGCGAGGAGCGCGTCGAAAAGGGTCCGCCTCGTGTATCGATCCATGAGCTCCCGGAAGCGCCGGTCGCCGGTGATCCCGAAGAGGTCGGCCCAGACCTCGAGCATGCCGCCGGTCTCGACGTCCATGATCGAGTCCATCTTCTGGGTCGAGAAGCCCGAGGTCCAGCGGTAGAACCAGCCGGCCCAGGCCTCGGCGAGGGCGAGGGCTTTCTCCGAGCCCAGGAAGCGGTAGGCGTCGACGAGCCCCATGAAGGTCTTGTGCACCGTGTAGTGCGGGGCCCAGACCCGCGCGCCCGAGGCGGCCATGTCCAGGTACTTCTCGGGGATCGAGCCGAGCCACCCGTCGCCGTTCGCCGCCTGGCAGCTCTCCAGGCCGTCGACTATCCCCTCGGCCTTGCCCCGCATCTCCCGGTCCCCCGTCGCGGCGGCGTACATGGAGGCGGCGGAGAGCCAGTGCCCGAGGAAGTGACCCCGGAGCTGGCTCGTGGGCGACTCCCAGCCCCAGTGGATTCCCTCGGGCTTCCCCGGCTCCGACCAGAGGCCGGCTTCGAAGCGGTACGGCCTCAGGAGGTTGTCGCTCGAGAGTCCGACCAGGTAGACGCGGTCAGCTTCGCGCTTCTCGAGGAGAAGCGGATCCCTCAGAGCGATCGCTCCGAGGCGAAAAGGCACCAAGGCGGGCATGGCTGTCGGGCGCCCTAGGCGGCCCCTCCGGACGCTCCGCGCCCAGGGAACTCGACCTCGATCCCCGCCGCAGTGACGGAGAGGCGACGGCCGTACACATCGACGTCGACGTCGCCCCCCTCGAGGACGGCGAAGCGGGCGGAGTCCCCCGAGACCTCAACGGATACGAGGGAGCCCGCGTAGAACACTTTGAACCGGAAGCCTTTCCATCGTCCGGGGAGCGAGGGGGCGAAGGCGAGCCGCGGGCCGTCGGTCCGCATGCCACCGAAGCCCGAAACCATGCTGGCCCACACGCCGGCGGCCGACGAGGAGTGGATGCCCTGCTCGGTGTTCCGGTTGTAGTTGTCCAGGTCGAGTCGAGCGGCGTAGGCGAGGAAGTCGTAGGCTTCCTGGGTCTTGCCGAGCTCGGCCGCTAGGATCGCGTGGAGCGAGGGGGAGAGGGAGGACTCGTGGCTGGTGCGCGCCTCGTAGAACTCGTAGTTGACCCGCTTCTCCTCCATCGAGAAGTCGCGGCTGAAGAAGTACGGGAGGTTGAGGAAGTCGGGCTGCTTGATCATGTCCAGCCGGAAGATCTTGACGTAGGCCCAGTGCTTGTAGATCGGGACCTGGGACATCGGGATCGACTTCACGTCGACGTGGGGGAGGTCGAAGTAGCCGGAGAACTGCTCGTAGATCCCCGTCGCCTCGTCCTTGGGGATGCGCATCTTCTCGGCCATGCGCCTCCACTCGGCGAACTCCTCGGGCCTCGCCCCGACCTTCTCCACCGCCTCCCGCCGGAGCTCCGGCGCGGCCTCCTCCATCTCGGCGAGGACCTCCAGGGTGTACTCGAACATCTTCTTGCCCAGGTAGTTGGTGTAGCAGTCGTGGTTCACCATCATGTGGAACTCGTCGGGGCCCATGACGCCGTAGAACCCGAAGTCGCCCGCCGCGGGGCTCCAGCCGCCGGCCGAGGCCATGCAGCGGCACATCTGGAGGAGCATCTCGATGCCCTCGCGGTACAGGAAGCCCTTGTCGCCGCAGATCCTGTCGTAGTGCCAGATCGCGTAGTAGACCGCGAGGTTCTGGTGGATCTCGAGGTCGACGTGCTGCCAGGTGCCCGAGTCCTCGTAGCCCGTGATGGTCGAGAAGGGGAAGCGGGCGCCCTCGAGGTCGAGGCGCGCCGCGTTCTCGATGGCCCGGGGCAGGTTGTGGTAGCGGTACATGAGGAGCTTCCTCGCGATGGCGGGGTCGAGGAACATGTACATCCTGTGGCAGTAGATCTCGGTGTCCCAGAAGTTGACCCCCGAGTACACCTCGCCGCCGAGCTTGCACAGGACGTTCCGCCTATCGCTTTCCCCGTGGTAGTTGATGTACATGGCGAAGAGGGAGTAGCGCACCCCCTGCTGCAGCTCCGGGTCGCCGTCGATCGCGATGTCCATGCGGTCCCAGAAGCGCTTCCAGCCGAGGCGATGCTCCTCGAGGGCGGCGTCGTAGCCCCGGCCGGATAGCTTCCGCGCGAGGCCCATGCCCTCGCTCCAGACCTTCTCCCCGTCGTCGGACTGCTCCCAATGGTTGACCGCCGTCTTCTCGAAGACCGTAGCCTCGCCGTCCACGAGCTCGAGCTTCGCCTCCAGGCCGATGAACTTGTCGCGCTCGACCACCGCGGGGGCGAATGCCCTGTTGGAGGAAGCCCTGAAGCTCGAGAAGAGGCGGCATCCCGACTTCCTCGTGACCGCCTGGATGGCGCAGATCCCGTCCCGGCTCTCGCTCTTCTCCTGGGTCCAGAAGTTGGTCTTGGCGAGGAGCTCTTCGGCCGAGACGGATTTCGCTCCCGAACCCTCGGTCTGGTCCCAGCCCGAGGCGAGCTCGTAGACCGTGTTGAAGTCGGCGCCCGAGACGATCTCGACCTGTCCCGAGAAGCCGAGGGGCACGATGGACACCCGCTGGCAGCCGACCGCCGTGTCAGCCAGGTCGGCGAAGCGCTCGAACTTCAGCTCGAGGCTCTTGCCGCTCCGGGTCGTCCAGGTGAACTCCCGGGTCAGGGTCGCGTCCCGCATGTCGAGGGTCCGCCTGAAGCCCGAGAACCTCGACGCGGCCAGGTCCAGCCTCTCGCCGTCGACGCTGATCCGGGTGTAGAGCCAGTCCACGGCGGTGATCATGGCCGCGACCTCGCTCACGAAGCCCTTGAAGGCCTGGGGATACTTCACGTCGAGCATGTCGTAGAGCTGGCTGAAGTAGCACCCGAGGAGGTGGTCCCCCGAGTAGCCCTCCTCGAAGTAGCCCCGGACGCACATGAACTCGTTCGCGAGAGAGAAGATGGATTCCGCCAGGCGCTGCTTAGCCGGATCGAAGCCCTCCTCCTCCACCAGCCAGGGGTCGACCTTGAAGTACTTCTCAGACGTCTTGAAGAGGTGCACCGATTACTCCTTCCCTTCCATGCGCGCGATCACGTCGGCCAAGGTCCCCCGGAACGGGCCGGGGGTCTCCATCTTTATAGAGACGAGGGCCGCGGCGAATTTGAGGGATTCCGCCACGCCGTGGCCGCCCCTCCAGGCGAGGTAGGCCGCGAAGGTCGTGTCGCCCCGCCCAGTCCTCCCAACGCTGCTCCGGTTGGAGAAGCTCTCGAAGTACGTCTTCCCCCGGGACCGGGCCAGCACGCCGTCGGAGCGGGTGATGACGGTCTCGGGGCAGCCCCAAGCCTCGAAGGCCTTGGCCGCCTCCTCGAGGTCCTCGGTCCCCGTGAGGACCGCTGCCTCGACGACGTCCAGCTTCACCTTGGAGAGCAGGGCGGCGATCTCGCGCTTCCCCGGGACGTCGAGGAAACGGATGTCCCTGGTGGCCGGGTCCACTTGGCGGACGAAGCTCTGCATGTCAGCCGAGAGGCTGAAGCCCCGGTCGCGCAGCCCCCGGATGAAGTCCAGGCTGAACTCCTGGTCCGATATCCCCGCGAGGTGGAGGTCGCGGGTGACGATCTGGGGGACGTCGCCGAGCTCGAAGGGGCCCGCGCTGCGCTTGAGCCTGAGGATCCGCTCGTCCACGTTGGGCGATGGATGGACCACGACCGAGTAGGTCGTCTCGGCGGCCGGCACCGCGATGGTCTCGACCCCGAGCTCCTCGAGAGGCGCCAGGATCGCCCCGTCGGCCGCGGCCATCCGGGTGACGACGGCGACCCTCTGCCCGATCCGCGCGGCGGCGACGGCCCCGCAGAGCACGGCGCTCCCCGGCGCGACCGAGGTCTCCCCCCCGAAGGGTGTTATCTCGTCGTAGCACATGTGCCCGACGAAGGTTATGTCGAATTCCTTCAAAGCCAACTCCTCGCGGGTCTCCGGGCCCCCCCGAGGGGGGCCCGGACGCATCCCGGGATTCAACCCTTGATGGCGCCGGCGGTGGCGCCCAGGGTTATGTACCGCTGGAAGACGATGAACATGAGCATGGGCACCGCCATCGCGATGACCAGGGCCGCGCTCAGGATCGGGACGCGCAGGCCGTACTGCCCCCGGAGCACGGCGATCCCGACGGTGACGGTGCGGACCGACTCCTTCTGGAGTATGAGCATGGAGAACGGCAGCTCGTTCCACATGGACTGGAAGCCGATGATCGTGATGGTCGCGATCATCGGCATGGCGAGGGGGGCCATGATCTGGGCGAGGATCCGGGTCTGGGAGGCGCCGTCTATGCGGGCGGCCTCTACGAGCTCGTAGGGCATGTCGGCGAAGTAGGTCGTCATGATGTAGGTGCCGAAGGGCGAGAAGTACGCGACCCAGGCGAGTATCACCCCGAAGCCGGTGTTGGTGAGGTGCATGAGGGAGATGAGCTTCGCGACCTGGGTCGCGAGCAGCAGCTGGGGAAAGATGGACATGAAGAGCACGACGAGGAAGAGGGGTCGTCTGAAGGCGAACCGCATCTTCCCGAAGGCGTAGCCCGCGGAGACGCAGACGACGAGGTACAGGGCGAGGGCCGCGGGGACGAACATGAGGGTGTTCGCGGTGAACCTGAGCAGGAGCCCCTTGAAGGCGGCGTACTGGTAGTTCTCGGGGGTGACCGCCCGGGGGAGCATGATCGGGTTGGTCGTGTACTCGTCGATGGACTTCAGGCTCGAGCTCACGACGTTGTAGAGGGGGAGGAGGGAGCCGAGGACCAGGACGAGCATGAGGACCTGGATGACGACCCTGCCGGCGGGGCTGAAGGGAGAAGCCTTCTTCATGCGTCCCTCCTCTTCATGAGGCGTATCTGGGCGACGGAGATGATGGCGCAGAAGACGAAGAGCACCACCGACCAGGCGCTAGAGTACCCGACTTTGAATTTGGAGAAGCCGGTGATGAATATCCCGTACTCCAGGGTGAAGGTGCTGTAGCCCGGGCCGCCCTGGGTGAAGGTCTGGATGAAGGAGAACATGCGCGCGAACACCTCGATGAAGTTGAACACCACCCAGAATTCGACCGCGAAGCGGACGCTCGGGATGGTCACTTTGAACAGAGTGTGCCAGAAGCTCGCGCCGTCGATGAGGGCCGCCTCGTAGATCGACTTGTCGATGCCGTTCATCGCGGCGAGGAAGTAGATGAGGCCGAAGCCCAGGTGCAGCCACACCACGAGGAGGAGGCCCACGGAGTTGATGGCTATCGCGGGGTCGATGAGGAAGTGGACCATGGAGCCGGTGAGCCACTTCAGCGCCGCGTTGACCGGCCCGTCGTCCCGCAGGTAGATCGAGAAGATGACGCCCATGAGCACGTAGCCCAGGAGGTTCGGTATGTACAGGATCGCCCGGTAGGCCTTCCAGCCCCGTATCCCCTCGCGGAGAAGGGCCGCGATGAGGACGGTGACGATGGTGCTGAGAGGTATGTACAGTATCATGAGCCCCGTGTTGCGGATCGATGTCCAGAACTGGTCGTCGGCGACCATGGCCTTGTAGTTGTCCAGGCCGATCCACCGCCACGGACCGTAGCCCTTCCACTCCGTGAAGCTGACCACTATGTTCATCACCACCGGGTAGATGATGAACAGCGCGAGCAGCGCCAGGAGGGGCGCCAGGAACAGGTAGGGGGCCGCTCCGTCCCGCTCCAAGCCTCGATGTCTCATGCTTGACTCCCCCGTGCGGCCGAGAGGGCGGGGCCGGACGCCCCGCCCTCTCGGCGAAATCGAAATAGACGCCGGTCCGACGCCTTACTTGGCGCCGAGCTTCTGGTACTCGGAGACGAACTGGTCGGCCGAGAGCTCGCCGGTCACGAAGACGCGGTCGCAGAGCCGGTTAGAGTCGTCCTCGTAGCCGTTGTAGAACAGCGGTATGTAGTCCTTCTGGCTGTTCTTGAGGTAGCCCTGGATGGACTTGAGGACGGGGTAAGCGCCGGCCCCGCCCGACGCGGCGAGGTTCGGGGAGAGGGCCCCGGTGACTGAGGCGTAGTTCTTGGCCCGATCGCCGGTGGACACGAACTTGACGTAGGCGGCCGCGAGCTTCTGGTTCTTGGACCACTTCATGACGCCGTAGCCGATGCCGGCGCCCTGGGCGACCTGCTGGTCCCTGAAGGCCTGGCCCTTGAAGTTGACCGCGGGGAAATAGCCCACGTCGTTCGCGCCGAGCTTGTCGGAGAAGACCTTCCAGTTGCCGACGTCGGAGAGGAGGCCGACGAACATGGCCCCGCCGCCCGCGGCGAACTTGTCGATGGCGTCCATGAAGTAGGGGCGGGACAGCCCTTCCTTCTCGATGTAGCCCTTGTCCACGAGGGTCTTCACGAAGGCGACGACCTCCTTGAAGGCGGGGGAGTCGAACTTCTGCGAGCCGTCCACGAGGCCGGCGACCTTGGGGCCGTAGGCGTTGGCCACGGCGCAGCGGAGGAAGAAATCGATGGTGTAGCTCTGCCCGCTGGTGATCGGGACGATGCCCGCGGCCTTGAGCTTCTCGCAGGCCGCGAGGAATTCGGCTGCGGTCTTGGGGGCCTTCTCGGGGTTGAGGCCGGCCTTCTTGAAGTAGGCCTTGTTGTAGTAGATGCCGAAGCCCTGCATGGTGAGGGGGAGCACCTTGACCTTGCCGCCCGAGGAGCACATCTCGACGCTGTCCTTGGTGAACTGGCCCAGGACGTCCTTGATGTAGGGGTCGAGGTCGACGATGATGTCGGCGAAGCCGTTGACCCGGGCGCCGGGGTGGAACATGACGACGTCGGGGCCGTCGTTGGCGGTGGCGGCGCTCTGGATGATCTGGTAGTACTGCGTCGCGTCGGTGGGCTGGGCCACGTGGTCGATCTTCACGCCGGGGTTGGCCTTCTCGAAGGCCGCGTCGGCCGCCTTCATGGGCGCCTGGGCACCGGTGGCGTTGACTTCGCTGAACTTGAAGTCCCACACGGTGAGCGTCACCTGCTTCTGCGCGAACAGAGCCGCGGTGGAGCAGAGCAGCGCGAGGCCGATGCCGAGAATGCATTTTCTCATATCGATTCCTCCTTGTGCGATGCGATTTCCCTGTCACTATGCGATCAGGTTTTTAAATCCGTAAATGGACAGGAATGCGCCGGATCATAGACAAAATTCCAGGGGCGCCACCGGCCGCCGCGTGCTATGATCGGACCGTGTCGCGGCGCCGGACGGTCCAAGGGTCCATCTTCATCTCGGTCTCGCTGCTCCTCGTGGGGGTGCTGCTGGCTTTCTCCCTCGCGGTCTACGACTACGCGTCCAACATCGCCCGGGAGCGCTTCTCCGAGACCCTATCCTCGCTCTCCAAGTCGGTGCTGGCGAACCTTGAATCCCAGGTCGGGGAGATGAACCGCCTGGGACTCACCCTCGTCTACTCCCAGGTCTTCCAGGACCTCTACATGCGCCACCTCGCCCTACCCCGCATCCCCGCGACCGAGGAGGAGCTGATAGGCAAGCTCAAGAACACCGAGGCGCTGATAGAAATATGCGACACCATCTTGGGGCCGAACCAGGCGGCCCCCCAGCTGAACGTCTTCGACCTGCGGGGGGAGATGATAGGCTCCGGGTTCTACAGCCGGATCATCGAGCGGGACGTCAGGCGAGAGCCCTGGTACCCCGAGGTGGAGGCGGCGGGCGGCGAGAGCGTCCTCCTGCCCCCGCACAACGACCCCCTCCTCGAGGACAGCTCGGTCATAGTGAAGGGCAAGCGGTACATCTCCCTCCTGCGGAGCTTCCAGGACTCCATGCGCTCGACCCAGGGCGTCATCGAGGTGAAGCAGTACTGCGACACCCTTTTCGGCGAGCTCGATTCCCTCTGCGGCCCCTCGGCCTCCATCTTCGTCGTCGACTCGGACGGGCGCCTCCTGTACCCCTACGACGGGCACCGGGCGGCGGGCGGCGAGCTCCTTGCGCTCTCCCGGAAGATCGCCCCGGGGACCATCTTCACCGGCTCCCTCCCGGGGAGGCGCGAGCCCCAGGTGATAGCCGCCGCGGCCTCTAAGGGCCTCGGCTGGGTCGTCCTGATGGGTGAGCCGGCGGCCGGCCTGTCCACGAGCATGATGCAGTACGCCGTCCGGATCGCCGCCATCACCCTGGGGGCGATCCTGTGCTCCCTCGTCGCCTCGTACTTCATCGCCCGGCGCCTCACGGTCCCCATCAAGGCCCTCCACGCGGAGATCGAGGGCGTGGACATCGGGAACCTCGACGAGGTGTCCTCCGGGGGCCGCACGAAGGCCCCCGGCGAGATCGAGTCGCTCAGGCGCGCCTTCCACGAGATGCGCCTCAAGCTCAACGACTCCATCCAGGAGGCCGTCTCCCTCCGGGCCCACGAGAAGGAGGCTCAGCTGGTCGCCCTCCAGTCGCAGATGAACCCCCACTTCATCCACAACATGCTCCAGACCATCTCCATAATGGCGGAGGAGGGCGAGACGGCCCCGATCCAGGGCCTGATCGCCAACTTAGCGAAGGTCCTGCGCTACGCGTCCTCGACGGAGGACAGGAGCGCGACCCTCGGCATGGAGACCGAGTACGCCTCCTGCTACCTGGCGGCCATGCGAGCCCGGTTCGGCGAGAGCCTCGAGTTCGTGGTCGACGTGCCCGAGGGCATGCGGGAGATCCGGGTGCCCCGGCTCATCGTCCAGCCCTTCATAGAGAACTGCTTCAAGTACGTCACCGCGAACCGGCCGCCCTGGCGCATCGAGCTCCGCGGCCGCGCGGCCGACGGGAGATGGGAGATCGAGATACTGGACAACGGGCCCGGCTTCCCCCCCGAGGCGCTCGCGGACATAGGGGAGAGGATGGTCTCCAGGGAGAGGGGGGGCGCGGGGATGCCGCCCCTGTCCATCTCCGGCATGGGGATCCTCAACTCCTACGAGCGCTTCAAGCTGGCCTTCGGGAGCTCCTCCCTCTTCGAGATCGGCAACCGGGCGGAGGGGGGGGCCAGGGTGTGCATGGGAGCTTCGAACCATGGCTGATCGCAAGTTCACGTACGCGGTCGCGGAAGACGAAGAGCGGATGCGCGACTACCTGTCCCGCAAGGTCGGGGAGCTGGACCCCAATTTCCACTTCGTCGCGTCGGCGGCCGACGGGGAGGAGGCCGTGGAGATAGTCGAGCGCTATATCCCGGATCTCCTCGTCACCGACATCAAGATGCCGGTCCTTGACGGCCTCGGGCTCGTCGGGAGGATACGCGACACCAACGCGGACATGAGGATCCTCATCGTCTCGGGCTACAGCGAGTTCGAGTACGCCCGCCGCGCGATCGAGCTCGGGGTGGACGACTACGTCCTCAAGCCCGTCGACCAAGATGCGTTGCGCGACACCTTACGGCGAATCAGGATCCGGCTCGAGTCCTCCGCGGGGCTCGTGGAGAGGGAGTTCGGGCTGAACGCCATCGGCGCCCGGGAGGAGGAGCTCGTCAAGGCCATCAAGGTGTTCCTCCAGGAGAGCTACCGCCAGCCCTACTCCCTCGAGAAACTGGCCTCGAAGTTCGGCTGCAAGACGGCGTACCTCCTGCGCCTGTACAACAAGATCACCGGGAGCACGCCGACCCAGGAGGTGATCAAGCTCAGACTGGAGAAGGCGAAGCGGCTCCTCGTGGGGCACCCCGAGCTGGAGATCAAGCAGATAGCTTCGGCGGTCGGCTACCAGGACCCCCTCTACTTCTCGAGGATCTTCAAGCGGGAGGTCGGCCAGACCCCCACGGGCTTCAGGGACTCGATGCGCCGCGCCTAGGCCGCGCCCAGGCGGGGTCGCCCGCGGCGACGGCCATGTTGGCCCGCCGCTCGTCCACCCTCTCGAGGAAGCGCTCCGGCGTCATGGCGCCGACCAGCATCTCCTCGAAGTCGGCCTCGATCTCCATCCACTGGGTCATGATGTACTTGACTCCTCCCTGGAAAGGCTCGCCGCCGAGGGCTGCGGAGTCGAGGAAAGCGCGCTCGTTCTTGAGGAGGGGAGGTATGCCCTTGGCGGGGAAGGACAGCCCGACTCCCTCGGGCTGCCCGGCGGCGTAGCGCTCGAGGTTGTCCTCCCGGGTCAGGAAGCGGAAGAACTCCAGCACGGCCTCGGGGTCGCGGCTCTTGGCGTTGCCGAACCAGGCGGGGGCGGAGCGCTCGATGCTCACGGTCCGGTTCTCGAGCCATGGGATGGGGAACATGCCCCAGGACTCGGCTCCGGAATCCGGGTTCGCCTTGAGGACGCTCCGCGCGAACCCGATCTTGTTGAGGGTCATGGCGGCCGAGCCGGAGATCAGGGCGTTCTTCGCCCCCTCGATGGTGTTCGCCATGAAGTTGCGGCCGAAGTACCCTTCGCGCATCGCGGCCAGGATCTGCGCCAGGGCGTCCAGGAAGGGCCGGTAGCCCGCGAAGGTCTGGCGGTTCGAGTTCAGCCTGTCGTAGAGCCCGGGGTCGCGCTGGTTGAAGGTCGCCCCCATCTCGAAGAAGGTGAGGGAGGAGTGCCACCGGCTGGCCCCGGGCTCATAGATCGGCAGGATGCCCGCGTCCTTGATCACGCGGCAGGCCGCCATGAACTCCTCGGTGGTCCGCGGCGCCCCGAGGCCGAGCCGCCTGAACACCTTGTCGTTGTAGGTGTACACCCAGCCGGTGTAGTCGTCCCATATCACGAGGCCGTAGACGCGGCCCCGGTTCGCTACGGTGGGGATCCAGTCCGGCTTGAGCCGCTTGGTCCACTCCTCCCCGGACAGATCCAGGCAGTACTTCCTGGGGTCGATCTCTGTGCCGAGGTAGTACCTCGTCGACTGCATGAGGAAGACGTCGGTGGCCTCCCCTGCGTCCAGGGAGGTCTTGAGGGCGCGGAAGTAGACGTGGGGGGCGTAGATGGAGAAGGACACCTTGATGCCCTTCTCCTTCTCGAAGCGCTTCACGTTCTCGGCCATCACGTCGTAGATCCAGCCGTCGGACGCCATGACGCTGATGGAGCGGCCCCCGGCGGCCGGAGCGACGGGCGCCTGGAAGAAGCCGCAGGCCGAAGCCAGGGGGAGGCAGGCGAGGACGGCCAAGGCCGTCCTGAC
>Ga0268360_1001168_pt1 | contig 30403 bp, 22 predicted proteins | sample BioMet11_FD_192465 | JGI IMG/M metagenome (GOLD analysis project Ga0268360, IMG submission 192465) | Sewage microbial communities from Oakland, California, United States - Biofuel 11 (Illumina Assembly) | ecosystem: Engineered > Wastewater > Sewage > Unclassified | place: USA: California... | reverse complement strand
GACAGAGCTCGTGCGGGTGAAGCCGAGGATCTCCGAGGCGAGCTCCCCGCTGGAGAAGATCGCCGCGAGGACCCGGTCCACCTCGGCGGGGTGGGCGGTCTTGGAGCTCTTCATGAAGGTCATGTTGGGCTCGAAGATGAGCTTCGAGGGGCCCGACGGCCCCGGGTAGGGGAACAGGCCTATGCGCATGGACGGGTTCACCGCGTTGATGGTCTGGAGGGTCCAGGTGCCGGTGACGTACATCGCCGCCTTGCCCGCGGCGAAGCGCTCGTCGCACTCCGCAGCCCCGAGGCTCAGGGCGTCGGGCCACGACGAGTCGCGGAGGAAGCGCAGCGCCGCGGCGCAGCGCCGCATCCCCGGCGATCCGGCGAAGGAGACTTCCCCCGAGCGGAAGAGGTCGCCCCAATCGGGCTCGGCCTCGAAGACGTCGCCCATGGCGAGCTGCATCATCACGTTGCCCACGTACCAGTTCTCGCCCAAGGCCGCGGCGAAGGGCGTGATCCCGGCGGCCCGCAGCTTGGCGACGGCCGCCCCGAGCTCGGTCCGCGTCCTCGGCACGGCGATGCCGAGGCGATCGAAGATGTCCTTGCTGTAGAGGACCCCCTGGTAGAACGCGTTGTACGGGAGCCCGTAGACGGCGCCCCCTGCGGAGACCGAGGCCAGGGCCTCCCTCCGCACGTAGCGCGCGAGGTCCGGGGAGATGGGGGCGAGGTCGCCCGAGGGCTGGTAGGTGCCCACGTCCTGGGCCTTCCCGATGATGATGTCCGGGACCTCGCCGGCGGCGAGCTTGGCCTGCATCTGGGACTGGAATTTGTCGCCCCACCCGACGCTCTCCCACTCGAGCTCGACGTTAGGGAGCTCCTTCTCGAGGAGCTCGTCGATCATCTCCTCGGTCCCGGGGTCGGGAGTCGACTGGCCGGCGAAGACCGAGAGCTTCACCTTCGGCCGCTCGTCGGGGCGCTCGGTCCCCTTCTCGGCGCCCCCCGGGCGCCCGCAGCCCGCGAGGGCCAGGGCGGCGATGGCGGCCGCCGAGGCGATAAAACGAGTTGTGCGACACTTATTCACCGGACGCCTCCCGACGGGGAATCCCGGAACTCGCTCGGGCTCATGCCCCCCACCTTCCGGAACACCCGATTGAAGTACGCGTAGTCCCCGTACCCCACGAGCTCCGCCACCTCCGCCAGACTGAGCTCTCCCTTGGCGATGTACTCCTTCGCCTTGTCGATCCTCGCCCTGGCTATCGCCTGCATGAGGCTGCCGCCGGTCACCAGCTTGAAGGCCCTGGAGAGGTAGTCCGCGTCCACCTTGAGGACAGAGGCCACCGAAGTAGTCGAGATGTCCTCGAAGAAGTGCGCCTCGACGTAGGACTGGGCCCTGCGGGCCGCCGCCTCCATGCCCTCGCTAGCCCCAGCCGGCGCGGCGCCGCCCAAGGACTCGTCGAGGAGCCTCCGCAGGACCGAGCAGGCCTCGTCCAGGTTCTCGTCCTCGAGGGCGACGAGGAGGCGCTCCCTGAGCTCGTCCATGGCCAGCGCTGCCCGGGCCGGCGCCGCGGGGCCCGGATCCGCCCGGTGGTAGATCATGCCGGCCACGTACTCCGCGGTCTGCCTGGCCTCGACGAGGAGCCAGCCCGACGCGGCGGCGCCGCGGAGCCCGATCTCGTCGAAGACGATCCGCTCGGCGAGGGAGACGTTCCTCGACTCCAGGGCGAAGGCGAGCCTGTTCTCGAGCTCGGGAGAGACGCGCTTGCGCGGCTCCGACTTCCAGGCGCCTCCAGGAGGGACCGAGACGCCTTCGCCGCCGATCGGCCGATAGCCGAGGATGGCCTTGGCCTCCTGGTACGCCGCGCCGAGGCTGCCCAGGGAGTAGCTGGGCCGGCTCGCTGAGATGTCGACTTTGAGGCCGGTGCGGCGGCCTACGCGGAGCCTGAGGGGCTCGAGCCCCGCGGCCACCTCTTCGGGGTCGGCGCCTGAGATGAGGACGAACTCGCCGCGGGCCCGGACGTTCCTGAACGCGACGCCCTTCGAGCCGGGGAAGGCCTCGGACAAAAGGGACGCGACCTCGTCCCTGGACCTCGCCGCCGTCTCGTCCAGGCTCCTCCCATCTCCCCGGTTCCGCGCGAGTTTGGCGATGACGAGCACGAAGGAGGCGAGCTCGAGGTCGAGGTCCAGGAGCACGCCCTTGGCCGGCGGCCTCGGCGCGTCGGGGGCTTCGGGCCGGAGCGCGGCGCTCAACTCCCCGTCCCTGAGGAGGGAGGAAGCCGCGACGAGGCGGGCCCGCTTCTCGCCCTCCTCCCGGTCCCTGTCCCGGGCCGAGCCGATGAGCCTCATGGTCTTCCCCAGCACCTCCACGAGGGCGTTCCTCGCGACGGGCTTGAGCAGGTAGTCGACCGCGCCGTCGAGCAGCGCGTCTCGCACGTAGGCGAAATCGTCGTAGCCGCTCAGCACGACGATCTGGAGCTCCGGCCGCGTGGCCTTGGCGCGCCTGATGAGCTCGTTCCCGTCGACGAAGGGCATGTTGATGTCGGTGACGAGGATGTCGGGGCGATCGATGCTCAAGCGCGCGAGGGCCTCTTCCCCGTCCGCCGCGGGCTCGAGGAATTCCACCGAGAGGGCCTCCCAGTCGACGAGTCCCCGCAGGTCTTCGGCGACCCAGGGCTCGTCGTCGGCGACGAGGAGCTTGCAGGCTCGGCTCATGCCCCCGACCTCCCCCCGGCGGGGTCCGCCTCCGCCCTCCTGGGGGCGGCGAGGACCGCGCGGCACCCGCCCCCGTCGCGGCTCTCCACGGTCAGCCCGTAGGCCTCGCCGAAGAGGAGCTTGAGGCGCGAGTCGATGTTGCGGAGCCCGATGGACGAATCGCCGGAGGGAGCGGCCCCATCCGAGAGGATCCTCCGGATCGCCCCCTCGTCGACCCCGGTGCCGTTGTCCTCCACCGAGAGGACGAAGCCCGGTCCCCGGGGCTCCCCGCGGACCGCGACGACCTTCGCCCCGCGCTTGTCCTTGAGTCCGTGGAGGACCGCGTTCTCCACGAGGGGCTGGAGGCTGAGCCTGGGCACCCGCTCCTTGAGCAGCGAGGGGTCGACGCAGATGTCGAGCTCGACCGCCCCGTTCATCCGGGCGTTCATGACGTACATGTAGTTCTTGACGTTGACTATCTCGTCCCTGACCGTCGCCGTGCTGTCGGCGGACCCGACGCTGTACCGGAACACGTTCGAGAGGGCGCGGCAGAGCTCGCCTACCTCCGGGCAGCCGCGGGCCTGGGCGAGGCCCGCCATGGTGTCGAGGGAGTTGTAGAGGAAGTGGGGGTTCACCTGGGATTGGAGGGCCCGGTACTCGGCCTGCCTGAGGAGGAGCTCCGCGTCGTACTCCTCGGCCACCAGCTCCTGGATCCTGTCGAGCATCTCGTTCACCGCCCGCCCGACCTCCCCCACCTCGTCGCCCGGGAGGCGGTCGAGCCGAAGGCCCGTCTCGCCGTCCCTGATCCGCTTGAGGGAGGCGGCCATGCGGCTCAGGGGCCGGGTGAGGGTGAGGGCCGTGGCGGCGGCGCCCAGGGCCGCCACGGCGACGGTGATGAGGGCTATGAGGACGAGGTTGCGCGCCAGGTCGCTCTGGCTCGCCTCGAGGAGCCGGTTCTGCGTCAGGGAGAAGGCGGTGAGGTCGTACTTCTCCTGGGGGATATCGAAGAAGACGTAGTCCCTGACCTGGGGCGCCGCCAGCTCGGGGCCGCGCCCCGCGAGGAGGGCCGTCGACGAAGCTCGGTAGTACCCGCGCTGCTTGTTGTCGGGATCGCCGAAGAGGAGCACGGGCCTATCCGAGGAGGGCTGGAGCCAGACGATCTGCCCCGAGGAGAAGACGTACTTCTCGATTATCCTCCGGAAGCCCGAGGAGTCGGCGTCGCAGACGATATAGCCCACCTTCCGGGTGACGTCCTTCGCGTAGATATTGAGGACGAGCCTGGTCACGTCCCGCTGACGGCTGCGGTTGAAGTAGCTGGAGACGAGCATGGCCCGGCGGTCCGAGCGGACGTACGCGGAGACCACCCCGGCGTTGTAGGCCGCCCGGTCCAGATAGATGTCCTCCGGGTAGTTCGACTTCGGGGTCGCCGCGCTCCGGTAGAGGCTCACGAGCCGGTCGAGGGAGTCGTACACGTACAGGGCGCTCACCCCCTGGGCCGGGTCGAAGTCCGAGGAGGCCATGTCGTAGGCCAGGCGGCGGTACCGCTCCCTGAGGGTCTCGATGCCCACGGCCACCGGGCTCTCGCCCGAGAGGTCGCGCACGAAGTCCTGGCGGTTGTAGATCTTGATGAGGTCGTTCTCGTAGGCCTTGATCCACCCGTAGAGCTCGCTCTGCATGCCTTCGAGGGACTTCCTGCTCGCCTCCCTCTCCCTCTGGTAGAGGAGGGACGAAGCCGAGCGCTGGAAGAACATAGCCTGGAGGCCCAGGGCAAGGAGGGTGCAGGAGACGCAGAGGAGGAGCACTTTGGTGCGCAGGCGGAGCGACGCGAAGTCGGGCACGGAAGGGAATACTACTACGGCCGCCGCCGCGGAGGAAGGCCCGCCCTATCGACCGCCCTCCGCCCCTATCCCGTACTGCTCGATCTTCTCGGCGAGGGTCTTCCGCGTGACGTCGAGCTCGGCGGCGGTCCGCGACTTGTTGCCGTTGTTGCGCCTCAGGGCCGCCTCGATGAGCCGGCGCTCGTAGCGCGCGGTCACCTCGTCCCGGAGGGACTTGAGGGTCGTGAAGGAGGAGAGGTCCTCCTCCGGGAGGCGGGCGAGGCCGGGCCGCGGGGGCCCGGCGGAGGGGATGGGCGCTTCCCGCCCCTGGGCTGTGGCCAGGGTGGCGAGGTCGATGGTGCGCCCCCTGCACAGGAGGACGGCCTGGTTCACGGCGTTCTGGAGCTCCCGCACGTTGCCCGGCCAGTCGTGCCTGGACCAGAGATCCATGACCTCGGACGAGGCGTCGGCCACCGGCCGGTTGTACTTCGCGGCGTACTTGGCGATGAAGTAGCCGACGAGCTCGGGTATGTCGCCTCGGCGCTCCCGCAGGGGCGGGAGCCTGAGGTTGACGATGTTGATCCGGTAGTACAGGTCGTCCCGGAACTCCCCCCGGCGGATGAGCTCCGGCAGGTCCTTGTTGGTGGCGGCGATGACCCGGATGTCCACCTCGATGCTCTTGGCCCCTCCCACCCGCTCGAAGCTCGACTCCTCGAGGACCCGGAGGAGCTTGGACTGGACCTGGAGGGACATGTCGCCGATCTCGTCGAGGAAGAGGGTGCCCCGGTGGGCGAGCTCGAACTTGCCGATCCGCCGCTCGACGGCACCGGTGAAGGAGCCCCTCTCGTGGCCGAAGAGCTCCGAGAGGAGGAGGCTCTCGGAGAGGGCGGCGCAGTTGATGCCGACGAAGGGCTTGTCGCGCCGGGCCCCGGTGAAGTGGATGTACCGGGCCATCACCTCCTTGCCCGTGCCGCTCTCGCCGGTGAGGAGCACCGTGGCCTCGCTGTCCTTGACCCGGTCCGCGAGTTCTATGAGGGCGAGGTAGCGGGGGTCGCGGGTCACGATGTCGTGGGAGTAGACCTTGGTGATGAGCTCCCGGCGGAGGTAGGCGTTGTCCCGGCGGAGCCTCGCGAGCTCGATGCTGCGGCGCACCGCGTCGAGGAGGCGCTCGTTGTCCACGGGCTTGAGGATGTAGTCCGAGGCCCCTTCCTTCATAGCCCGCACCGCCGACTCCACGCTGCCGTAGCCAGTGACCATCACCGCCGAGAGGTCGGGCTCCCGGGCCCGGAGTTCCCCGAGGAGCTCGGCCCCGCGGTCCACGCCCCCCAGGCGCACGTCGAGGACCGCCGCGGCGAAGTAGGAGGCTTCGGCCAGCTCGATCGCCTCCTCGGCGGTGGCGGCGGAGGCGACCTCGAAGCCCTCCCGACGGAAGAACTTCTCCAGGGCCAGCCGGATGCCCTCCTCGTCGTCGACGATCAGGACGGAATCCTCCCTCGAGCTCACACCCCACCGCCTTCCGCAGCGGGCAAGGCGACGACGAACGCGACGCCGCCCCCCGCGCCGTTGACCGCCCGTATCGAGCCGCCCCGCTTCGCGACGATGCCGTAGGCCACCGAGAGCCCGAGGCCGAGCCCGGCCTCGGCGCCTGAGGGGACCGACGGGCCGGTCTTCGTCGTGAAGAAGGGATCGAATATCCTGCCGAGGATCTCGTCGGGGATGGAGGGACCGTCGTCGGCGACCGAGAGCTCGAGCCCGCCGGGCGAGACCCGGGTGGCCACGCCGACGCGGCCCCGTCCCTCCACCGCCTGGACCGCGTTCTTGAGGAGGTTGAGGAGGACCTGCTTGAGCTCGTCGGCGCCCATCGCGGCCTCAGGGCAGTCGGGGTCGAGGGAGAGGACGAACTCCACGCGCCCCTCGGACCTCAGGGGATAGCCCACGAGCTTCACGAGCTCCCTGGCCACCTCGTTGGCGTCGCAGCGGGGCTTCGGCGCTCCGGGCTCGGCCCCGGCCCGCCTCGGCGAGGAGAAGTCCAGGAGCTGCCGGACTATCCGGGCGATCCTGTGGGTCTCCCCCTCCACCACCCGCAGGGCGGCGACGACCTCGGGGTCGTCGGACTCGCTGATCGCGTTCCCCACGTTGGCGAGGATGGAGGAGAGGGGGTTGTTGATCTCGTGGGCTATCCCCGCGGAGAGCATGCCGACGCTCCCGAGCCGGTCGGCCTGGATGACTCGCTCCTCGTACTCGAGGCGCTCGCTCACGTCCTCCGCGACGACGACGCAGCGGGCCAGCTCCGGCCGCGGCGCCGAGGCGAGGGGGTAGAGCTTCACCTCGAAGCTGCGGCCGTCCGCGGCGCGCCGGGTGATCCCGCCCCGCCGCTCGCCCACCCGCATCGCCTCCCTAGCCTCGTCCAGGAGCCCGCGGTCGAAGAGTCCTCCCTCGATCTCCCCCAGGAGGGCGCCGCTCCGCCCCGCGTCCTCCCCGAAGAGGAGGCGGAAGGAGCCGTTGGCGCTCTCGACCCGGCCCTCGGCGTCGATCACCGCGAGGCCCTCCCTGATCGACTCTATGATGCCGTCGCTCCGCTCCTTGAGCTCGACGATCTGAGAGAGGCCGTCGTCCATCTCGAGCCTGTCCGCGGCGAGCTTCCTGGCCATGCCGTTGAAGCCGTCGAGGAGTTCCCCCAGCTCTCCGGTGGTGACGCCCCGCACCTCGACGCCGAAGTCCCCGCCCTCGATGCGGCGCATGGCCTTGGAGAGCTTGCGGATCGGCGAGGCTATGCTCCCCGAGAGCACGAGGGCGACGACTATGGTGATCGCCGCGACCACGAGGCTGACCGACAGCAGAGAGCTCTGGAGCTTCGCGGAGCGGGCCGAGTAGGCCGACAGCGACAGCACCGCCCGGAGGAACACGGGCTCCTCCCCCCGGGGGCCCTCGACGGCCCCGGTGAGTCTGGAGACCACCGCGTAGGGGCCCCCGGGCCCCGGGGACCTGGGGGAATAGGTGTAGGCTTCCCCCGTGAAGCCGGGCGGGGAAGGGGATTTGGAGGCGAAGGCGAGGGTCGAGGCCATGGCGCCCGACACGCCGGAGCCAGAGGTGCAGATCCCCGCCGCCCGGGGCCCCCCGTCGCTCGTCATGACGGCGATGGCCACCATGGGGTCGTAGGAGAGGTGGTCGAGGAGCTCCGAGTCGATCCGCTTCAGGAGGAAGATGTCCAGGGGGCGCCGGACTCCCGGGGCGACGCGCGCCTTGCCGACGAACCACAGGTCGCCGCCGGATCCCATGAGCTCCACGTAGGGGTGGCTGCGGGTGTAGCGGAAGCCGCCGGACTCGGGGAAGCCCCGGCCGGGCAGAGGCTCGTAGAGGTACCGCGCGACGCCGCCGGCCTCGTCCCGGAGGATCATGGCCTGGGCCGCCGAGGACGAGAGCCTGCGGGCGAGGAGGTGGGAGACCTCCGAGCTCCGGACCGGCGAGGACAGGGAGGAAGCGACCGCCGCCTCGAGCGCCCGGTCCTCGATGAGCTCGTTGATCTCCTTCCAGAAGGCCAGCTTCCACGCGTTGAAGGACTCGTACGCGTTGGCCGCCTCCGCGGACACTTCCCGCTCGGCGTCCTCGGCCTGCATGGAGCCGAAGATCGCCGCGAGGGCCGCGCCCGAGAGGGCGGCCTGGAGCCCGATGACCCCGACGAAGGACCAGAGGGTCCGCTGGAAGAGCTTCATAGGCCCGTCGAGTATACATCAGCCTCCCGGGGCGCGGGTCACCGTTCTTTCCCCACCGTCTCGGAGCCGACTATGAGTCCCACGACCTCGTCGGGGTCCGTGTCCTTCACCACCCTCTCGCCGACCAGGACCCCGCGGCGCATCACCGCGAGCCGGTCGGCCACCTCGAAGACGTCGTACATCTGGTGGCTTATAAGTATGATTCCGATGCCCTGGTCCTTCAGGGTCCGCACGAGGTTGAGGACCTTCTTCTGCTCGGCCACCCCGAGGGCGGCGGTCGGCTCGTCCATGATGAGGACCTTGGCGTCCCAATAGATCGAGCGGGAGATGGCCACGGCCTGGCGCTGGCCGCCCGAGAGGGTTCGGATCGTCTTCTTGAGGGAGGGGATGTGGATGTCCAGGCGGTCGAGGACCTTCTGGGCCTCGTCGCGCATCCCCTGGTCGTCGAGGACCTTGAGGACCCCGAGGCGCCTCCGCATGCGCTCCCGCCCGAGGAAGATGTTGGCCCCCACGTCCAGGTTCTCGGCGAGGGCGAGGTCCTGGTAGATGGTCTCGATGCCCGCGGCAAGGGCGTCCATGGGCGACTCGATCCTGACCCGCTCCCCGGACATCCAGATCTCGCCCTCGTCGGGCTGGTGCACCCCCGACACGAGCTTGATGAGGGTCGACTTGCCGGCGCCGTTGTCCCCGAGGAGGGCGAGGGCCTCGCCGGCCCCGACGCCGACGCTCACCTTGTCCACGGCGGTGAGGCCGCCGAAGCGCTTGGTTATGTTCCTGGTCTCGAGTAGGTAGTCCATCACTCTCTCTCCTTGACGTAGCGCTCCATGATCACGGCGAGGATCAGGATCACGCCCACTAGGATGTACTTGTCGAAGGTCGGCGTGCCGGACATGCGCAGGCCCATGTCCAGAACCGCGATGACCAGGGCGCCGACCATGGTGCGGCCCATGGTCCCGGAGCCCCCGAACATCGAGGCGCCGCCTATGACCACCGCCGCGATGGAGTCCATGACGAGGCTTGCCCCGGCGTCTGCCTTGCCGGACACGTACATGAACGCGTACACGACGCCCCCCAGGGAGGCGAGGAAGGACGCGAGGGCGTAGACCCCGAGGAGGCGGCGCTTCACCGGGATGCCGGCCCGGAGGGCCGCGTCCATGTTGCCGCCTATGGCGTAGACGTGCCGCCCGAAGCGCGTCCGGGCGAGGACGAAGGCGAAGATCGCCACGACGACCGCCGTGGCCACGACGATGTTCGGGACGATCTCGGCGACCGCCACCCCGCGCTCCACCACGGGCTTGCGGAAGAAGCTGAGGACCCCGCCGGGGACGAGGTAGGCCAGGTGCCCCGAGCCGATGTCCGCCGCCAGCTTGGGCAGCCCCATGGCGTAGACCCCGTTGATGATGAGCTCGGAGATGCCGTGGCAGACCCCGAGCATGGCGAAGGTCGCGATGAAGGGCGGCACGTTGAGGTAGGCGACGAGCCAACCGTTGACGAGGCCCGGCAGGATCCCGACGGCGAGGGTGGCTACGACGCCCGCGAGGACCGCGAGGGCGGGGTCGAGGCCGGCTGCCACCAGGGCCTGGATGATCTTGATCGAGACGATCGAGGCGAAGCCCAGGATGTAGCCCAGGGAGAGGTCGATGCCCCCGGTGATGATCACGAAGAGCTCGGCCACCGACAGGAGGAAGACCAGGACCCCGTAGTAGAGGAGCATCTGGAGGGCGCTGAGATTGGCGAAGCCCTCGGAGCGGAAGCAGAAGAAGAGGAACTCGAGGACGAGGAAGACGAGGATCCACCGGCTCCGGAGATAACTCATGACTCCGCGGCCCTCGGCGGCGGAGGCTTTCGGTCTAGTGTCGCTCATGTCTTCTCACCTCGCGTCCGGGAAGAGCTTGTCGATGACCACCGCCACGACGAGGAGGACGCCGACGGCGATGTAGCGGTAGAACGGCTGGACCCCCGAGAGGGCCAGGCCGTTCTCGAGGAATGCGAGGACGAGGACGCCCACCGCCGAGCCCCAGATCCGGCCCTTGCCCCCCATGAGGCTTGCCCCGCCGATGACCACCGCGGCCACGGCGAAGAACTCGTACTGGGCGTTGAAGGTCGTGTAGTTGCCGATCCCGGTCTGGAAGACGTTGAAGATCCCCGCCAGCCCCGAGAGGAAGGAGGACAGGGCGTAGACCTTCACGAGGTGGGCGTCCACGTCTATGCCCGCCCGGACCGCCGCGTCCATGCTGCCGCCTATCGCGTAGGTGTGGCGGCCGAAGCGGCCGCGCCGGAGGGCGAAGGCCAGGGCCGCCAGGGCGGCTACGACGAAGGGCAGGGAGTAGGGGACGAGGCGGACGAGCTCCCTGATCCGGGAGTCGGGGAAGCCCGCGGGCTTGCCGAAGAAGGACAGGAGCTGCCCGGGCAGGACGTAGAGGAGGTAGCCGTTCCCTATGGCCGGGAGCTCGTCGGGGAGGCCCGCCATGGGGTAGCCCTGGCTGATCTTGAGGGCCAGGCCGTTGGCGATGCCCCACATGCCCAGGGTCGCGATGAAGGGGGGCACCTTGAACTTGGTGATCACCACCCCGCTCACGACGCCGGGGAGGAAGGAGGCCGCGAGGACGATGACCACGGCCAGGACGATGGCGGCGTCGACCCCCACGCCGCCGGCGAGGAAGGTCTGGATGAGCTTCGCCGCGCCCACCGAGGCCAGCCCCATGACGAAGCCGACCGAGAGGTCTATGCCGCCGGTGATGATGACGAAGGTCTCGGCGGCGGCGAGGAGGAAGGGCACCGTCTGGAGGTGCACGACGTTCTGGAAGTTGTTGATCGAGAGGAAGCCCCGGCCGGTGAGGCTGAAGACGACCAGCATCAGGCCGAGGAAGCAGAGGGCCCAGTTCGCCGCGAGGAAGCGCCCCGCCCCGGAATCCAAGAAACTCGCGTCCCTGCGGACGCGCGCGCCCTTTGGGGCGTCTTCGCCGCTCATATATCGCTCCCTGCGGTAGGTTTGGGAGGGGGCGTCGCGCCCCGACCGTTTGGAAGAGGGGGGCGGGGGCGGCCCTGACCGAATCGCGAAACGTTGAGCGATTCGCTCCGAGCCGAACCTTTCCGAAAGGTTCCGCCCCCGCCCGACCCTCACCGGAGGCTCACTGGTAGATGAAGGGCTGCATGGCCGAGTCGTTCACGTTCTGGGCGGTGAAGAACGCGAAGCCGGGGATGACCTTCTTGGGGACCTTGACTCCCTTCTTGTCCTTGAGGTACTTGAGGCCCCACTCGACCCCGAGCTGGCCCATCTCGGCGGGCTTCTGGGCGAGGACGAGGTCGCAGTTGCCCTTCTTGAGGCTGGCGATGTTGTCGAGGGTCGCGTCCCAGAGGCACATCTTGACGGCGCCGGTGAGTCCGGCGTTCACCACGGCCTGGCTCGCGCCCTGGGCGGAGAAGACGTTGAGGCCGAAGATGCCCACGATGTCCTTGTCTTTCTGGAGGGCGGCCAGGGTCTGCTCCTGGGCCTTCTGCTGGATGTCCTGGCACCACTCGACGCCGACGAGCTTCATCTTCGGGAACTCGGCGATGCCGGCGGTGAAGCCCTTGACCCGGTCCTGGATGGAGGATGCGTCGGGGTTGGTCGCCTGGCAGTAGACCTTGCCCTTCTCCCCGAGGAGCTTGGCGAGCTGCTCGGCCATCTGCTTGCCGCCGAGCTGGTTGTCGGAGCCGATGTAGGAGAGCGGGAAGGAGTAGTCGCTGGCCTTGGAATAGTCGCCGTCGCCGATGAAGGTGTCGACGGTGATGATCTCGGTGCCCTTGTCGTAGATGGCCTTGAGGGGCGCCTTGAGGGCGTCGGTGGAGGTCGGGGCGATGAGGAGGAGGTCGAACTTGCCCCGGGCCGCCGTCGCCTGGAGGATGGGGATCTGGTTCTCAGGGCCCCAGGCCTTGGGATACTCGGCCACGACGAGGTCGGCCCCGGCCTTGGCGGCCGCGGCCTTTATGCCCTTCTCCATGGTGTAGTAGAAGGGATCGGCCACGCCGGGCATGAAGAGGATGCGAGGCTTAGCCTGCGAGAATCCGGGCAGGGCGACGAGGGCGATCATGAGGACGACGAGCAGCGAGACCACCGTCTTTTTCATGGACATGCTCCCAGGTTCAAAAGTTGCCGGCACCAAGGCCGACTAACTTCTTTATGCCGGAACCGTGCCAATCCCCAGCCCCCCGTCCCCTCCGAGCCGCCGACGCGCTGGACGACAGGCTCCCGCAGCCCTCCGCGCCGGCTGACAAAAACTCCATTCGGGCAAGCCGGGGCGCTGGTTACTTTATTATCCATAGTCCCAGCCCCTGGGTAGCCGGGTATCCAGATGCGCCGCTACCCCGTGCCCAGGGCCGAAGCCAGGGCGCCGACGCCCCGGGCTATCGAGGCCTCGTCCAGGTTGCCGTAGCCCAGGAGGATTATCCCCTCGATGCCCGGGGCCGGGGCGAAGGCGTAACGCGACGCGGGGTAGGCGACGGCCCCGGAGCGCGCTATGCGCGATACCGTTTCGCCGTCGAAGCGGAGCCCCGGGAAGTCCCTCGGCTTGAACCGCAGGGCCAGGTGGAGACCCGCCGCCTCCCCCACCACTTCGACGCCGTCGCCGAAGGCCCCGGCGAGCTCGCCGAGGAGGGCGGCGCGGCGGGCGGCGTAGACCCGCTTCATGCGCCTGACGTGGCGCTCGAAAGCCCCAGAGGCGAGGTAGGAGGCCACGGCGGCCTGGGTGAAGACGCAGCTGTGGATGTCCATGAGCTCCCGGCAGGACCGCCAGGCATCGGCCAGGTGGGGCGGCACTATCGCGTAGCCGAGGCGGAGCCCCGGGGCGAAGACCTTGCTGAAGGAGCCGGCGTAGACCACCCGCCCGGGGTCGAGCTCCCGCAGGGGCTGGAGGGGGGCGCCGCCGTAGCGGTACTCCCCGTCGAAGTCGTCCTCCATGAGGATCGAGTCGGTGGCCCGGGCCCACTCGACGAGGGCCACCCGCCTCGGGGCGGAGAGCACCGGCCCGAGGGGATACTGGTGGGAGGGCGTGACGAAGGCCACGGCGCTCCGGTCCCGGGGCAGGGAGGACGGGTCGAGGCCGCCAGCGTCCACGGCGGCCGGAAAGATCGGGATTCCCTCCCGGACGAGGAGCCCGCTCAAGGCCGGCTGGCAGGGGTTCTCCAGGACCGCGAGGTCCCTCGGGCGATCGAGGCGGTGCCCGGCGCCACCCTTCCTCGAATCCGGCCGGCTCGGCGGAGCGGCGGAACTCGCCCGGGGACAGGGCTCGACGCCGCGGCTGGATGCCGCTTCGGGGCCCGCGGTCTCGTCCCGAGGCTCGGCGCCCCTGGCCAGGAAAGCCCGGGACACGATGCCGAGGGCCTGGGAGATCCCAGACGTTATGAAGATATCCTCAGGGTCGGCCCGTATGCCCCGGGACCTGAAGAGGTACGCCGCGGTCTCCTCCCTGAGGGCAGGCAGGCCGGCGCCGTCGCCGTAGCCGATAGCTCCAGTGGGCAGCCGGCGGACCGCGGCAGCTAGCTCCCGAGCCCAAGCCTCCCGGGGGAAGAGGTCGAGGGCGGGGACTCCCGGCTTGAAGTCCACCGGAGGGAGGGAGCCTGGGGAGGATGAGACTGCGGGGGCGCCGGGGCGCTGTCCCTGCGCCTGCGCCTGCGCCTGCCCCTGCCCCTGCGCCTGCGGCGAAGGGCGGGGGTGGCCGGAGGGGTCGACCCCCGAGGCATTCCGCGGGCCAGGCGAGAGGCCTTCCGAGCCAGGCGAAGCTCCCTCTACTACGAAGCTCCCCGCCCCCTTCCTCCCTTCGATGTAGCCCTCGGCCTCCAGCTGCTCGAAGGCTTCGAGCACCAAGGTGCGGGAGATGCCGAGGTCCTTGGCGAGTTCGCGGCTCGAGGGGAGTCTCTCTCCGCCCCCGAGGACCCCGGCGAGCATGAGGCCCCTCAGGGCATCGCAGAGCTGGCTCCCGAGACTCCGCCGGGAGGATCGATCCAGGAGTATCCCGAGCATAGTCCTCCGAGTGGACCACTCGTTTTTTAATTTTTTGGCTCTTTAAGTGGTCCACACACTTCGGTACAGTACGGTCTTGCCCCCGGGGCGTCAAGCCTCGGGTAGGAGGTTCTACATGGCGCCGCCGCGACTGGGAGCCGCTCATCTTCGACTAGGTCTAGGTTTTATTCTCGCGGGATCTTCGGTGATCCCCGGCGCTGCCCTCGTCGGGCTGCCGGTGTTCTGGTCGGCCGCCGCGGGCTCGGGGCTAGCCCTCCTGGCCCTCGTCCCCCTCGCCTTCGTGGAGGCTCGGGCTGGCCTCCGGCTGGTGGGGAGGAGCGAGTATCTGGGAGGCATCCTCCGGGCCCTCCCCCTCCTGGGAGTCCAAGCCCTCTTCGGCATGGCGCTCTTCCGAGCCTTCATGCTCGGGGCCCTCGCGAGGACCAGCGCGGCGGAGGTGGGCGTGGCGGCCAGCGCTACCCCCGCCATCACCGCCCTCCTGGCGGCCCTCTTCCTAGGCGAGAGGATCGGCCCGAGGAACGCCCTCGGCATAGCCCTCGTCGTCGGGGGCATAGGCCTCGTGGACTCCGGCGGACTGGCCCTGGGCAGGGGGCTCGCGCCGGGGCGAGGGGCGGGGATCGGCCTGGCCTTGGCCTCGGCCGCCTCCGAGGCGGTGTTCAACGTCTCGGCCAAGGCCCTGCCGTCGAAGGTGGGGCCGATGGTCAGCAGCGCCGTCGTAACCCTCCTGGCCTTCTCGCTCCTCGCCGCCCTCTCGGCGTGGACTGGGGAGCGAGTCGGCGCGGCCGGGCTGGCCCCTCGGATCCTCGCCGCCCTAGCCTACCAGGGATTCTTCGTCTCGGCTCTGGCCTACGTCTGCTTCTACAGCGGAGCCTCCAAGCTCTCCGCCGCGACGATCGGCGCCTTCTCCGGCCTCATTCCCCTGGCGGGGCTCGCGGCTTCGGTCGCTTTCCTCGGGGAGAGACCGAGGGCCCTCGCCCTGGTCGGCGCGGCCCTGGCTGTGGCGGGAGTCCGCCTCTGCGCGGCCACGAAACGCGGCGCCGGAGGGCTCAGGGGCGGGATCGCCCCGGCGGAGGAGGAGGTCGAATCGTGATACAGATCGAGATGTCCGGCTCGAGCTTCGGCGAATACTCGGGCTGGAGCGTGGGGTTCCTCGAACTCGGCGGGCTCGCGCCGAGGGGCGAAAGCCCCGGGCTCGTCGCCGAAGTGGAAGCCATCGAGGCGGCCATCAAGAGGCGCTACGGCGGCATGAGCCGCAGGGCGCTGGCCGGGACCGAGGCGGCCGGGCCCTACGCCGAGCACTTCGGGCGCCACGGCAGGGCCTACCCGGTCCTCCTCCAGGCCGAAGCTATAGCGTCCAGGGGCCGGAAGCTCGCGATGGCCGACAGCCTAGTCCAGGGCATGTTCGCCGCGGAGCTCGAGGGCATGCTCCTCACCGCCGGCCACGACCTCGACGCTTTCAGGGAGCCGGTGGAGCTGGGCCTCGCCTCGGGGACCGAGACCTTGCCGACCCTGGGCGGGGCCGCGAAGGCCATCCCCGCCGGAGACCTCGTGATGAGGGACGCCGAAGGCGTCGCGGCGAGCCTCCTCCTGGGCCCCGACGCCCGGACGAGCATCGGGCCGGCGACGGAGCGCGCGCTCTTCGTGGTCTACGCCCCGCCCGGCTGTCCCCGGGAGCGGATGGCCGGGCACTTGGAGAAGCTCGAGTCCCTCGCGGCCCTGGCTTGCCCGGGGCTGGCGCGGAGAGGCGCGAGGACGGTGACCCTGTAGGCCGGAGGGGGCATCGGCTCCGCGGCCCCGGCCTGAGGACAGTCTCCGGCGAGGGGATCGCTCCTCGCCGGGAGCGCCGCGCCTGAGCCGGGGGCTCTATCCTGGGCGCGAAGAGCGGAGGCATCTTGACCGACGGCGGTTTCGCGGCCATGGTAGGATCATGCCGAGCTCTCCCAAGGGGGAGGCCGGAGGCGCGTCGCTGAACTCGAAAGAGATGTCCCGGGCCATGAACTATTCCATCGTGGCCGGCGGCTCGGGCGCCCTCTTCCTCACCGTCTGCAACAACCAGCCGATCTTCAACGTCTATATGTTGAACCACCTGGGAGTCTCGCCCGAGGCCCTGGGCTTCCTCATCGGCTTCATGCAGCTCTCGGCGGTGCTGCAGCTCGTCTCGATCGTAGCCTACTCCCTCCTGCCTCGGCGCAAGGCCTTCTGGATGGCCGGCCACATCCTCCACCGCCTCGCCGGCTTCGCCGTGGCCGCCTCGGCGGGGATCTTCGCCTCGGGCGCCGGGAGGGCGCCGGCGGCCATCGTGGTCTCCGTCGCCATGGTGGCCTCCTGGTCGGTGATGAACCTCACCTCCTCGGGCTGGATGTCCTGGATGGCCGACCTCATCCCGGCGAAGTCCCGGGGCAGCTTCTTCCTCCGGCGCTCGGCGGTGTTCCAGGGCGTCACCGTGGCTTGGTTCTTCACTGCCAGCCTCCTCCTCGACTTCTTTCCCGACGGCTCCCGGTCCTGGGCCTATGCGGCTATCTTCGGGGTCGGCGCCGTGGGGGGCGTGGCGGACATCCTCCTCCACCTGCCCATCCCCGAGCCTCCGCGCTCCGCCCGCCCCCGCTTCTCCGCGGCGGACTTCGCCGCGCCCCTGAGGGACCGCAACTTCATGCGCTACGCCTTCGCGATAGGCATAGCCCAGCTCGGCCTGAACATAGCGAGCCCCTTCCAAGCCCCCTACGTGACCTCACCCCGGGCCGTGGGGGCAGCCAACGTGTGGCTCGGCATTCAGACGGTCATCTCCCAGCTGACCTGGGTGGCGATAGCCCCCCTCTGGGGCTTCCTCATGGACCGCTACGGCCGCAAGCCCGTGGTGCTCATGGGCTACCTCCTCGGCCTCTCGACCCTCTGCTACGTCTTCCTCACCCCCGGCGACTACACCTACGTGCTGCCCATCCTCTCCCTCGTGGCGGGCTTCTTCGGCCCGGCGTTCTGGGAGGGCTCGAACCAGCTCATGCTGACCATAGCCCCCCCGGAGCGGCGCGTGGTCTACATCAGCTGGTACAACGCCATAGTGGGCCTGGTCTCGGGCGTCGGCGCTATCTCGGGCGGATTCATAGCCGGGGCCCTCGCCGGCTTCCGCCTGGAGCTAGGCGGCGTGGACCTGCGGAGCTTCCACGTCGGGCAGATCGTCTGCGTCCTCATAGTCATCGCCGCGGCCTTCCTCCTGCGCACAGTCCGGGAAGGGAGCGAGCGGCCCGTCGCCTACCTCGTCTCCCAGTTCGCCACCGCCGGGGTCTTCCGGAGCTTCGCCTCCCTCGGCGACCTCTCGCGGGACTCGAGCGACCCGAGGGTCGCCCGGGCCCTCAGGAGGATAGAGAGCGAAGAGGGCGAGCTCGTGCTCGGGGAGGTGGTAGGCCGGCTCGACGATCCCGCCCCCGGAGTGCGGCGCGAGGCGGCGCGGGCCCTGGGACGGATCGGCTCGCGGCGCGCCACCGACGAGCTGGTGTCCCGGCTGAGCGACCCCACGAGCCCGATCCGGGTCGAGGCCGCCCTCGCCCTCGGGGAGATCGGCGACGATCGGGCTGTCCCTCCCCTGGTCCGCTGCCTCGCCGTGGGCTCCCCGGAGCTCAGGGCCGCCTGCGCCGAGGCCCTGGGGAGCATAGGCGGCGAGGCGGCGGGCGCCGCCCTCGAGGCGGGCCTGTCCGGGGAGAAGGACCACTCGGTCGTGGCCGTGCTGGCCGAGGCCGTGTCGAAGACCGCGGGGAGCGAGTACGCCGACGGGCCCGTGGAGCTCCGCGAGGCCGTCGAGGAGCTCTTCCCCCGCCTTGTGGAATCGCGCAACGCAGCGCTGCGGAGGCAGTACGCCACGGCCCTGGGCAACGTCCTGGGGCGGCCGGGGGAGTTCTACCGCTTCATCACCGGGGAAGACTCCTCCAGGCAGGCCCGGTGCAGGGACCTGTTCGCCTCGTTCCTCCTCCACGTCAGGCCCTTCCTGGAGGGAGAGCCAGGGGCCGAACCGGCCCTCGCGGCCTGCGGCCGCGCCATCGAGTCGGAGCGGGGACGGGAGGCCCTCGCGGCCTGCCTCGAGATCCACGCCATGCTCATGGCGCGGATCTTCGGCAGCACCACCTCCACGGAGGCCCTTCCCGACGCGGCGGGCAGGGTGGACATGCACCTGGGGGCCTGGTGCTGGATCGCCGCGGAGGCCTCCAAGCGCGCAGCGTTAGGCGCAACCGATACCGCCGGCGGGGCCGAGGGCGGCTCCTCCGAGCTCGACGACTCCGCCTGTCTGATCGTCGCCCTCCTCGGGCTATACTACCTCGGGAGCGGAGTCTAGCCCCGCCCTAGACCCCTATCCTCATGGTCGCAGTGGTCTCGTCCTTCATGCCGTCGAGGAGGACGCTGGAGGCGAAGCCCATGCCGACCCCCGCGCAGGCCTCCTCGAAGGAGGTGTAGTAGGCCAGGCTGAGGTCCGCGAGCCCGTCGTCCCGCGAGGCGCTCTTCAGGAGCGTCGCGAGGTCCGTGGACCGCTGGGACTTCCAGCGCTTGCCCCCTGGGGCGGGGAGCGCGGTCCCCCCGATGATTCCCTTGGTGCGGACGGATATGCCGATCCCGCCCGACCAGGCGGGGTCGCAGGAGGCTCCGGAGGTCTCGAACGCGCCGGTGGCGCCCTCGAAGAACGAGACCCGGAGGGCCATGACGTCCCCCCGCCTCTCCCCCGCCTCGATCAGCCGAGCTCGAAAGGAGGAGTCGGCGAGGAGGTCCTGCAGCTCGTCGGGGTGGGACCGGGCGTAGCGATCGTGGTCCGCCAGGTTCCTCATGTGGGATTTCTCCGCGACTTGGACGAATTCCGCGAGGAGGAGGGCGAGCTGCTCGGCGAGCTCCATCCTGGACGCGTGGGCGAGGACCGAATCCGCCACCGCCCCGAGACCCTCGGCCGAGGACAAAGCGAGGCCGAGGGTCCCGGGGTCGGCCTCCCCCAGGAGCCTGGCGCCGAGGCGGAGCGCGGAGCCGTCGGCCTCGGGGTCCCGCGGAGCCGCGCGGCGCGCGCACTCCCGCAAGACGTCCGAGACGTCCGCGACGGCCCCCCCCGCCGCGGGAGGGAGGAGCCGGCGCAGCTCCCCCCGGAACCGCCCCACCACCGCTCCATGGAGAGCCGAGCGGATCATCGCAATGAGGGAGGGCCGGACGGATAGGAACTCCGGTCGGTCCAGCTCGATGGACTCGAGGAGTCCGCCGATGACGAGCCGCTCGAGGGAAGCGGCCCTGCATCGGCTCCACTCGAAGCCGACGCTCTTGAGGCCGTCGGCGCCCCTCAGGTCCTTGAGGGGGACCCGATGGCCAACGCAATAATCCACTCCCCGGGGCGAGAGGAAGTACTTCGCGCGAAAGTCGATGCGCTCGATTCCGGATGGTTCTAAGGCGACGGTGGTGATCACGATGAATAAGCCTCGGCGGGCACTGTGGGCTCCCCACGCGCACGTCTCCATTGCGGGAATTCTAAAAATCGATTAAATCGCCCCGCGGGGACCGACGCGCGGGCCCGGGGATAGTATCCTGGCTCGGAAGGTCCCATGGAAGAATCGGCGGGTTGGCTGAGGGAGATCGGCGTCGTGGACGCCGCTACGATGCGGGGGCTCGCGGAGCTCGGAGTCTTCGTGGTCGACGCGGCGCGCGACGGGGGCTGGGCGGAGGCCCGCCGCTGCGACCTCGTGCACCCCGAGGACAGGCCGGCCGCCGCGGCCCTCGGCGACACGAAGCTAGGCTGCGCCGCGGCGGCCGAGTACCGGGTAGCCGCGGGAGGATCCTGGCGCTGGGTCAGCACGCGGGTCGTGGCTGTGGAATCCCGGGGCAGGGCCCTCGTCGTCGGCGTGGACGAAGACGTCACCGCGCGGCGCGAGCTCGAAGCCCGCCTGCTCGCGGCGGCCGAGGAGGCCGAGCGCCGGTTCGATCTATCCGAGTCCATGCGGGCCGCCGACCTCGTGGCCTCCGCGGCCCCGGATCTCGGCGCCACGATAGCTGCGGTCCTGGGCCAAGCGCGCATGAGCATCCCCTTCTCCTCCGCCAGGGTGTACGCCGAGACTGAAGTGGGGCTAAAGCCGGTCGGCGCCTTCCCCGAAGGGGAAGCCCGGGAGGTAGAGCCCGGACCCGGCGGGATCGAGGGCGTGGCGGAGTCCCGCAGCCCCCTCGTCGCCCGGGCCCCGGGGTCCACGTGGATCGGGGTTCCTCTGATCCTCCGAGGCGCCCTCCTGGGCGCCCTCGAAATACTGATTCCGGAAGCCGAGGACCGACGGGGCGACTACCTCTGGCCGGCCATGACCTTCGCCGACATGATCGCCATCAGACTGGAGGGAGAGGCGAGGAGGCGCGAGCTCCTGCGGGCCGCCACCACCGACGACCTGACCGGCCTCCTAGCTCGGAAAAGCTTCGAGGAGGTCGCGGGGGCCAAGCTCTCCCGCCTCGCGGCCCAGGGAGGGGAAGCGTCCCTCGTCCTGGCGGACATAGACCACTTCAAGTCCTTCAACGACCGTTACGGCCACCTGAAGGGCGACGAAGTTTTGAGGCGGGTGGCGGGCTGCATGCGCGAGGGGCTGCGCCAGGAGGACGCGATCTGCCGCTTCGGCGGGGAAGAGATCGTGGCTTTCCTGCCCTCGACCGGCGCGGAGAGAGCCCGAGAGGTCTCCGAGCGGCTCAGGGCGAAGATCGGTTCCATGGCCATCGAGGGGATCGAGGAACGGATAACCGCCAGCTTCGGGGTGGCCGCCTGCAGAGCGGCGTCCTGCCAGGGCCTGAAGGACCTCGTCGACCGGGCCGACCGGGCGATGTACCGCGCGAAGGATCTGGGCCGCGACCGGGTCGTGGTCGACGATGCGGGTCCCCCTCGGGGGCTCGCCGGCGACGGGGCCTAGTATAGGGGCCGCGGCCGAGTGCGGGAGGCGGTCGCGGCGGCCCGGACGGTGCTAAGATAGGCCCATGCTCTCCGACGCCCACATCCACCTCGCCGACCTCCTGGAGCGGGACCCCGGCTTCCCCGAGCGCCTATCCGAGGCCTACGGCCCGCGGGGCCCCCGCGCCGGAGGGCTCTGGACCTGCTGTGCCGCCAGCCACTCAGCCGAGGAGTGGAAGACGACCGAGGCCCTCCGCGGGAGGCTCCCGAACTTCGTCTCCAGCTTCGGCATCCACCCTCAGTGGACGGTGTGGGACCACGCGGACTTCTTGGCCGAGCTGGCCGCCGGGGGGAGGCTGGCCGTCGTCGGGGAAGCGGGCTTCGACTTCTACGGAGACAGACCCGAGCGGGTCAGGACTCAGGAGAACGAGGCGGCGCAGCGGGCCGTCTTCGAGTACCAGCTCGAGGTGGCCGAGAAGTCCGGGCTCGCCCTCCTCCTCCACCTCCGGAAGGCCATGGACCTCGCCTTCGCCTACGCGCCCAGGCTCAAGCGCCTCAGGGCCGCGGTATTCCATTCCTTCCCCGGCTCCGGAGAGGAAGCCCGCTCCCTGGTCGCCAAGGGCGTGAACGCCTATTTCTCCTTCGGCGCCCCGGTAGTCAACGGGAACAAGCGCGCCCAGGCGGCCTGCGCGTCGATCCCAGAAGGCCGGATCCTCTCGGAGACCGATGCGCCGTGGCAGCCGCCCCGGACCCCCGCGGGGCCGCCCGAGACCGCCTTCAGGGGCGGGGCCCGGGGCGCGGGGAGGAGGATCGCCGACTGGTGCAAGCCCGAGGATCTCGGCGCCATCGTCGGGGGCATGGCCGACCTCCGCGGCGCCGATCCCCGGGCCCTGCGAGAGGCCTTGGCGCGCAACTTCGCCTCGGCCATGGGAGTCGAAGGCCCCTGAACCGAGGGGCGCCTGGTCCGCCCCGCCGGGGTCGGCCTATTGCGCCGTCCCCGGCAGCGTGCGATCATCCCGAGTGATGCCGTTCTTCAAGCCCTTCAAGCTCGAGCGATTCTTCGCCGAGTACGAGTTCAACGTCCGCTATCTCCTCTCGAGCTCCGACTGCGAGTCCATGTCCGTCCGGGAACTCCTGGCCCTCGAGGAGGGCTCCCTCGAGGGCTTCCTCGGCCTGAGGTTGGGGTACACCGAGACCAAGGGTTCCCCGGAGCTGAGGGAGGCCCTCGCCGCCCGCTACGAGGGCTTAGGCCCTGAGTCCGTCGTCGTCCACGCCGGGGCCGAGGAGGCCATCCTCGAGCTCTTCCTCGCGGTCCTCGAGCCCGGGGACCGGGTCATAGTCAACTTCCCGTGCTACCAGTCCCTGGCGGAGATCCCCCGCGCCCTCGGCTGCGCTGTCGAGCCCTGGGAGCTCCGGGAGGAGGCCGGGCCCCCCGGCCGATGGGCTTTCGACGTGGAAGCCCTGGGCAAGCTCCTCGAGAAGCCCGCCAAGATCGTCGTCATGAACGCGCCCCACAACCCCACCGGGGCCCTGCCGACCCGAGAGGAGTTCGATGGGATAATCGCCCTGTGCAGGAAGTCGGGGGCCCTCCTCTTCTCCGACGAGGTCTACAGGCTCCTCGAGCGCGACCCGGCGAGGCGCCTCCCGGCGGCCTGCGAGGCCTACGAGGGCGGCGTGTCCCTCGGGGTGCTCTCCAAGAACGCCGGCCTCGCCGGCCTCAGGATAGGTTGGCTCGCGACCAAGCGGGACGAGGTCATAAACGCGGTCCTCGCGGCCAAGGACTACGGGACGATCTGCAACTCCGCCCCGTCGGAGTACCTCGCCCTCGTCGCGGCCCGGCACCTCGACGAGCTCGTCGAGCGGAACCGAGGGATCATCGCGTCGAACCTGGACGTGATCGAACGTTTCTTCCAACGCCGCCCCGGCTTCGCCTCCTGGACTCCCCCCGAAGGCGGCTCCGTCGGCTTCCCGAGGATAACCGCCGGCGCCGCCTCGGGGCTCCCTTCCCTCCCAGGCGGAGGGGCCGACGCGGAAGCTCTGGCCAGGGCCCTCGCGGCGGAGGCGGGAGTCATGCTGCTGCCCGGTTCCTGCTACGGATACGACGCCTCGGGCTTCCGCCTGGGCTTCGGCCGGGCGAACCTGCCCGAGGCCCTCGCGGCCCTCGCGGGTTGGCTCGACAGGAGGAAGGCGTGAACGCCGCGGCGGGGATCGTCCGCCCCGTCGCCGGGAGGCGGGACTTCGAGGCTTTCCTGGGCCTTCCCTGGAAGATATACAGGGACGATCCCCGCTGGGTCCCGCCCATGAAGATCGCGGCGCGAAGCGAGCTGAAGCCCCGGCGGAATCCCTTCCTGCGCCACTGCGACTACCGGCTCTTCGTCCTCGAGCGCGGGGGCGAGGTCGTCGGCAGGATCGCGGCCCTGGTCGACCGGTTGGCGGTGGAGGCCTGGGGCCAGGCGATAGGCATGTTCGGCTACTTCGAGTGCTTCCCGGGGGACCGGGCTGGGGCCCGGGAGCTCCTCGCCGCGGCCCGGGATTGGCTCCGGGAGCGGAGCATGGAGGTGATGCGCGGGCCCTGGACCTTCCAGCCCCAGGAATGGGGGCTCGTGGTGGAGGGCTTCGAGCCGGAGCCCGTCATAATGGCGCCCTACAACCCGCCGGAGTACGCCGGCTACCTCGAGGACTTCGGCCTCAGCAAGGCCAAGGACCTCCTGTGCTGGGAGCTCTCGATGCCCGAGGGCTATCGGATCCCCGAGCGGATACTCACCCTGACAAACTCGGTTGCCTCGCGGTTCGGGCTCTCAGTCCGCGCGGTCGACTTCTCCCGCTTCGACGAGGAAGTGCAGGCCTTCGCGAAGATCTCCCTCGACTCCCTGCGCAACAACTGGGGCATCTCGCCGATGACCGAGGACGAAGTCGCCGCGATGGCACGGGACCTCCGCAAACTCGTGAAGCCGGAGCACGTCCTGTTCGCCACCAACGCCGAGGGCCGGGACGTCGGCTTCGCCCTCACGATCCCAGACATCAACATCGTGCTCAAACGGATCCGCGGCAGGCTCTTCCCCCTGGGGTGGGCAGCCCTGCTCTACGGCATCCCCAGGATAAAGCGCTTCCGCATGTTCGCCCTCGGCGTCGTGGACGACTACCAGGGCAAGGGCGTCGACGCCCTCCTCTACCGAGCCATGTGGGAGCGCATGGCCGAGCCGGAGCTCACCATGGAGATCAACTACGTGCTCGAGGACAACTACCCCATGGTGAACGCCATCACCAAGCTCGGAGCCAGACCCTCGAGGCGATACCGGATCTACGAGAAGGCGATATAGGGAGGAGCGGAGCTCCGCCGCGGGGTAGCCCGGCGCGCGGGCGCCCGCTCCGAAGCCTGGGGGGCGCCTCGGGCCTCACTTGTACTTGCCGCCGCCCCGCTCGGCCACCGCCGCGTACAGCTTCTTGAGCTCGTCGGCCCTGCCCTTGGGGCACACCAGCGTGGCGTCGGGAGTGTGGACGACGACGAGGTCCTCGCAACCCAGGCAGGCGACCAGGTGCCCGCCCTCGGTCGACAGGACCACGTTGCCCCGGCCCTCCACGAGGACCACCTCGCCGGAGGCCGAGTTGGCATCGGCGTCGCCCCCGAGGAGCTGTCCGTAGGCCGGCCAGGACCCGATATCCCGCCACTCGAGGGCGAGGGGCAGCACCGCGATGGTCACGTCGGCTTCCCTGGAGGCGGGCTCCATGACGCCGTAGTCCACGCTGGTCTTCCTGAGGGAGGGGTAGGTCGAGGCCATGGCCTCCCGGAGGCCCGACGGGCCCGAAGACGCGATGCGCGACGCAGCTTCGGCTATCGCCGGCTCGAATCGGGCGCAGAGCTCGAGGAACCGCGAGGCCCGCCAGACGAACATCCCGGAGTTCCAGAGGTACTTCTCGGGCCCCGCCTCCAGGAAGGAGCGGGCGCTCAGCGGGTCGGGCTTCTCCCGAAAACGGACGACGCGCCTCGCCCCCGCCGCCCCCCCGAGGGGCTCCCCGAGCTCGAGGTAGCCGAAGCCGGTGGCCGGCCGGTCGGGCACGACCCCGAATGTGACGAGGTCCGAGGGCCGAGTCTCCGCGTGGGAATAGGCCGCCTCGACCACGGCACGGAACTCCGCCTCGGGCCGGATCACGTGGTCCGAGGTGAAGACGGCGACGACGGCCTCGGGGTCCTCCCGATGGATTAGGGCCGACGAGACCGCGAGGGCGGCCAGGGTGTCTCTCCCCTCGGGCTCGCCGATGTAGCGCCCGAGCCCCGAGCCCGAAGGGGCCGACAGGCCGGGGAGGGCGGCGAGGGAGGCCGGTCGGAACCTCTCGGAGCCGCAGACGAAGCGGCGGGATTCGGGGACTAGGCCCTCGAGGCGGAAGTACGCCTCGGCGAGGAGGCTGCGCCCGCCGAGTCCCGCTATGGGGACGAGCTGCTTCGGCAGGGACTCCCGCGAGAGCGGCCAGAGCCGAGTGCCGGAACCTCCGGCTAGGATCAAGGCGTAGCGCATGCACTCCCCCGCGATGGCTGCGGCGCCCCCGCGGCCCTAGGATTTTCAGCATTGGACGATACACGCAAGGTCGTCGCCTTGGCAATGAGAGCCGGGCGGCAGGCCAGGCCCCGAGAAGGGCTCGGCTAGGGATTCCGGAAGAGCCTCGCGAGATTCTCCCGGAAATCCGGCCCCACGATCCCCCGCTCGGTGATGAAGCCCGCTATGAGTCCGTGGGGCGTCACGTCGAAGGCCGGGTTCATCGTCTTGATCCCTTCGGGGGCCGTGCGGCGGGCCCCGAAGGAAGTCACTTCATCGGGGTCTCTCTCCTCGATGGGGATGTCCTCGCCCCCCGCGGCGCCGAAATCGATGGTCGACGAAGGGCAGGCGACGTAGAAGGGCACCGAGAAGTGCTTCGCCAGTATAGCCACCCCGAGGGTGCCGATCTTGTTCGCCGCGTCGCCGTTCGCGGCCACGCGGTCGCAGCCGACGATGCACAGGTCGACGAGGCCCTTGGACATCGCGTAGGCGGCCATGTCGTCGCAGATCAGGGTCACGTCGACGCCCGATCGCTGTAGTTCCCACGAGGTCAGGCGCGCGCCCTGGAGGAGAGGCCGGGTCTCGTCGGAGTAGACGCGGAAATGCGTCCCCGCGGCGAAGGCGAGGTACATGGGGGCGGTGGCGGTGCCCAGCTCGGAGGTCGCGAGGGCGCCGGCGTTGCAGTGGGTGAGGACCCCTGAGCCCTCGCGGATGAGGCGGCGGCCTGACTCGCCGATGCCGCGGCAGATCGCCCTGTCCTCGGCGTGGATGAGCTCCGCCTCGGCCGCGAGGCCCTCGTAGAGCTCGCCCGAGCTCCGGCACGAGGGCCCGAGGGCGCGGGCGCGGGCGACCATGCGGCGCAGGGCCCAGCCGAGGTTCACCGCCGTGGGCCGCGAGGTATCGAGGTAGGCCGCGACTTCGTCGACCTCCTTGGAGAACTCGGACAGGTCGCGGCCCCGGTAGGCCTTGAGCCCCAGGAGGAGGCCGTAGGCCCCGGCGATGCCGATGGCCGGCGCGCCGCGCACCTTGAGGCGCTTGATGGAGTCCCATACCATCTCGGCGCTCTCCTGCCTCTCCTCGACGATCTCCCCGGGGAGCCTCGTCTGGTCGAGGAGGTAGAGCTCGCCGCCCTCCCAGCGCAGGCTCCGCGCCACTCCGTAACCCGAGATCGATGCCCTTTCGTCCACGCCGCAGCCTCCGCACCCTCCGGCCGTCGCGGCCCCGGAGGAGCGGGCGTATCTTGTGGCCTCGGCCGGAGACCTGTCAAGCTCGCGCCCGAGGGCGACGCCGCGCGGTTGACTCCTGTTCCAGGGAGCACTATCGTGGCTCGAGCGCCCGGTGTCGCGGGCGGGACGCTTTCGACGGTAAAGGAGATTCGACCATGATCGTACCTTCGGCCTGCAACGCGGCGGAAAGAGGCGACATCGCCGAGACGGTCCTCATGCCCGGGGACCCCCTGCGGGCGAAGTTCGTCGCCGACACCTATCTCGACGGGGCCGAGTGCTTCAACAGCGTGCGGAACATGCTCGGCTACACCGGGACGTACCGGGGCAAGCGGGTGTCGGTGATGGGAAGCGGCATGGGCGTGCCCTCCATCGGGCTGTACGCCTTCGAGCTGTACGAGTACTTCGGCGTGGAGAGCATCGTCCGCATAGGCACCGCCGGCGGTCTCGCCGAGGACGTCGAGCTCCGCGACGTGGTGATAGCCCTGTCGGCGTCCACCAACTCGTCCTTCGCCGACCAATACGGTTTCCCCGGCACCCTCGCGCCCACCGCGGACTTCGGGCTCGTGGAGAAGGCGGTGCAGGCCGCGAGGAGCCTGGGCGCGAGGGCCAGGGTCGGATCGGTGTTCACCTCCGACCAATTCTACAACGCCAGGCCCGGGGCGAACGAAGCCTATCGGCGGATGGGTATCCTCGCCGTCGAGATGGAGACCGCGGGGCTCTACCTCACCGCCATGGCGGCCAGGAAGAAGGCCCTGAGCGTCCTCACCATCTCGGACCACGTCTTCACCGGCGAGGGGCTCTCCGCCGAGGAGCGCCAAGAGAGCTTCCGCGAGATGATGGAGATCGCCCTGGCCCTGGCGTAGGCGCCGATGGATTTGTGGCGACCTGCTTCAACGACCGATTCCACGAAGCCTGCCTGAGGGCGAAGGCGAGGATAGCCGTGTCCGGCCTAGGCGGAATCGCCCTCGTCCACGGCTCCTACCTCCAGGAGTACCACGCCCTCCCCGAAGCTCTCTCGTGGCGCTACCGCCAGGAGCCCGCCGGCCCCGTGCGCGCCGCCGCTGAGATCGGCTCCCGCTGGCTCGACCTGGCCAGCTTCCTGACCGGCCTCGAGATCGAGGCGGTCTCGGCGAGCTTCGGCGCCTTCGCCCACGGGCGGGCCAACAGCCTGTCCATCGGGGTGAGCGGCTGATCCTCATCTGAAATTTCAATCGTATATAAAGCCCGAGAAAGCCCCGGGCTTGTTGCATCTTTATGCAATTATTGAGTATTTTTTCTCGCTCGACCTTAAGTGGGTGATTCAATCGCCATAATATGCTTTGATTGAGCTTTCGGAGGAGAGCATGGGCAAGAGTCTTACCCGCAAGATACTTGAGCCTCACATCGTCGAAGGCGAGTGGAAGAGCGGTACCGAGATCGGCATCCGCATCGACCAGACTCTGACCCAAGACGCCACGGGGACGATGGCCTACCTTCAGTTCGAGGCCCTGGGCATCGACGAGCTGGCCACCGACCTGTCGGTGAGCTACATAGACCACAACACCCTGCAGATGGGCTTCGAGAACGCCGACGATCACCGCTACCTCATGGGCATCGCGAGGAAGTACGGGATCTACCTGTCCAGGGCGGGCAACGGCATCTGCCACCAGGTCCACCTCGAGCGCTTCGGCGTGCCCGGCGCCACCCTCCTCGGGTCCGACAGCCACACGCCCACGGGCGGCGGCATCGGCATGGCGGCCATCGGCGCCGGCGGCCTCGACGTGGCCCTCGCCATGGGTGGCGCCCCCTTCTTTCTCCCCTGCCCCGAGGTAGTTCGCATAACGCTTAAAGGCAGGCTCGGCAGGTGGGTCTCCGCCAAGGACACGATCCTCAAGGTCCTCGAGACCTTCGGGACCAAGGGCAACGTAGGCAGGGTCTTCGAGTACGCGGGGCCCGGGGTCGCGACCCTCTCGGTGCCCGAGCGGGCCACCATCACGAACATGGGCGCCGAGTGCGGCGTCACCACCTCGATCTTCCCGAGCGACGAGACCACCCTGGATTTTATGAAGTCCCAGGGCAGGGAGGCGGACTGGGTCCCCCTCGCCGCGGACCCGGGCGCGGACTACGCCGCCGAGGCCGAGATCGACCTCTCGGCCCTCGAGCCCCTCGCGGCGGCCCCCCACTCCCCGGGGAACGTCGTGACCGTGAGGAGCCTCTCCAAGGTCGGAGTCGACCAGGTTTGCGTCGGCTCCTGCACCAACTCCTCGTACAAGGACCTCGCGACCGTCGCCCTCATGCTCCGCGGCCAGAGGCTGCCGCCGGAGGTGAGCCTCGTCGTGACCCCCGGGTCGCGGCAGGTACTCCTCAACATCGAGAAGGACGGTTTCCTGGGCGACATCATCGCCGCCGGGGCGCGGCTTGTGGAGCCCTCCTGCTCCTTCTGCATCGGCAACGGCCAGGCCCCGGCCAGCCGCGCGGTCTCCCTGCGCAGCTCCAACCGCAACTTCGAGGGTCGCTCGGGCACCGCCGACGCCCAGGTCTACCTCGTGAGCCCGGAGACGGCCATCGCCTCAGCCCTCCTCGGGAGAATCGCGAGCGGAGAGGACGCCGAGAGGGAACTCGGAGTCGCCCCGCCCTCCGTCTCCCTGCCCCGGATCTTCAAGCTCGACGATGGAATGATTGTCCCGCCCCTCCCTGCCGGGGAGCGGGCCGAAGCCGAGGTCGTCCGCGGCCCCAACATCGGTAAGCCCCCGGCAGCCCTGCCGGTGCCCGGCGACCTCGCGGGCTCCGTCGCCATCAAGGTGGGCGACAAGATCACCACCGACCACATCATGCCCGCGGGGGCGAGGCTCAAGTACCGGTCGAACATCGTGGCTTACTCGGCCTACGTCTTCGAGGGCGTAGACCCCTCGTTCGCGGCCCGGGCCGCGGCCGCCCGCGATTCGGGGTCGCACAACGTCATAGTCGCGGGGCTCTCCTACGGCCAGGGCTCGTCGCGGGAGCACGCGGCCATCTGCCCGGCGGCCCTCGGGGTGCGGGCGGTTATCGCCAAATCCTTCGAGCGGATGCACAAGGCCAACCTAGTCAACTTCGGGATAGTCCCCCTGACCTTCGCCGACGAGGCCGACTACGACCGCGTCGAAGCCGGCGACGAGCTCGCGATCCCCGGCCTCGCCGCCGCGATAGCCGCCGGGGCCGAGGAGATACGGGTGAAGGACGCGAGCAAGGGCAGCGAGTTCGCGGTCCGCTGCGAGCTGACCGACCGCCAGAGGAAGATAGTAGTCGCGGGAGGGGCCCTCGCCGCGAAGAACGGAGGAAGGAAGTGAAGATCGCGGTGAAGACCCCCCTCGTCGAGCTCGACGGCGACGAGATGACGAGGATCATCTGGGCCCTCATAAAGGAGAAGCTCATACTCCCCCACCTGGACGTGAGCCTCGAGTACTACGACCTCGGGGTGGAGGAGCGCGACCGGACCGACGACGCCGTCACCGCGGCCGCGGCCGCGGCGATCGCCCGGCGCGGCGTCGGGGTGAAGTGCGCCACCATCACCCCCGACGCCGACCGCGTCACCGAGTACAAGCTCAAGAAGGCC
>Ga0268360_1001159_pt1 | contig 30547 bp, 24 predicted proteins | sample BioMet11_FD_192465 | JGI IMG/M metagenome (GOLD analysis project Ga0268360, IMG submission 192465) | Sewage microbial communities from Oakland, California, United States - Biofuel 11 (Illumina Assembly) | ecosystem: Engineered > Wastewater > Sewage > Unclassified | place: USA: California... | reverse complement strand
CCTACAGCGAAGAGGCTCCTCGGCGCCGGTCGAAGACCCGCGCCTCAGAATGGACCAATGATAGCGATCACCCGGCGCCGTAGTCTAGCCGCCGCCCAGCCTCCGCGGATTGCCCCGTCGGCGAGGCGGAGTTACACTTCCCGCTAATATGAGCAGCTCGCATTCCCGGCGGCCGACGCCCGGGGGCGGCCCGGGCCCGGCCTCCGAGGAGGCGCCGGCCGCCGCGGGAATTTCGCCGCGGAACCGGAGCGTCCGCGTCGACGCGGAGGACAGGGCCCGGCTGGGGCCCCTCCTAGACGCGGCGCGCGCCGCGGGGTCCTCGGCCGAGCCCCTCGCCTACGCCGGGGCGGAGGACGCCCTCATCCTGGGCGACGCCCTGGCGGTGCTGCCCAGGCTGCCTCGCGCCACCGTGGACCTCCTGGTCGCAGACCCGCCCTACAACATGGACAAGGACTTCGGCCTGAGGAGGGGGAGGAAGATGAGCCCGCAGGAGTACGAGGAGTACAGCCTGGCCTGGCTGCGCGCGGCCCTCCCACTCCTCGCTCCCGACGCCTCGGCCTACGTCTGCTGCGACTGGCGCTGCTCCTCCAGCGTCCAGCGCGCCATAGAGCGCGCCGGCCTGCGGATACAAAATCGCATAACCTGGGAGAGGGAGAAGGGCAGGGCCGCCGAGAGGAACTGGAAAGGTGCCCACGAGGACATCTGGTTCGCGACGATGTCGCCGGGCTACAGGTTCGACGCCGACGCCGTGAAGCTGAGGCGGCGGGTCCGGGCTCCCTACCGCGACGGGGGAGGGAGCCCGAAGGACTGGGCCGAGTCGGGAGGGGAGCGCTACCGCGACACCGCCGCGTCCAACCTCTGGACCGACCTCAGCGTGCCCTTCTGGTCCATGAGCGAGAACACGAGCCATCCGACCCAGAAGCCGGAGAAGCTCGCGGCCAAGCTCATACTCGCCTCCTCCCGCCCCGGGGACCTCGTCCTCGACCCCTTCCTCGGCTCCGGGACCACGGCGGTGGCCGCGCGCAAGCTCGGCCGGCGCTTCGTCGGCGTCGAGGCCGACGAGGAGTATTGCCTCGTCGCGCTGAAGCGCCTGGAGCTGGCGAAGGAGGAGCCGCGGATCCAAGGCTACGAGGACGGGGTGTTCTGGGAGCGCAACTCGGGCCCGAAGGCCTGAGCCGCCTCGCCGCCCCTACTCCCCGCGCCGCAGGACCAGGAGGATCGGCAGGTGGTCGGAGAAGCCCGAGGCGCCGGAGCCAGGCCAGACGACGGGGTCTCCCTCGGCATCGACGAGGGGGGCGACTGCCGCCGCCGAGAAGCTGCCGTAGCGGAGCCCCCTCTCTCCGAGGAGCCCCGGGCTCAGGAGGAAGTTGTCGATCCTCTCCCTGCTCCCCCGGAAAGAGAAGCTGTAGCCTCCCGACGACTCCCAGGGGCTGAAGAGCACGGGCTCTCCGGGGGCCGAGGCGAGGCTGTCCGCCGCCGAGGTCACGAGGATGCGGCTCGGCCGCAGGCCGGGGGCGCCGGCCGGAGGCCGAGGGGAGAGGGGCATGAGCGCCGTGGGGTACCGCTTCCCCGACCGTAGGAACTCGTCGGGAGCCTCGTTGAGGTCGCCGCAGACCACGATCCGCGCCGCCGGGTCCGAGGCGGTCAAGGCCTCCACCCGGCTCCGGACCAGGGCCGCCGTCTCGCGCCTGGCTTCCTCGGTCGCCTCGCCGCCCCCCAGCTTCGACTTCCAGTGGCAGGCTAGGACGAAGAGCCGCGTTTTCCCGGCGTCGAGCTCCAGCTCGAGGATGTCCCGCCCGGCCCGGCCCGAAGGGGTGAAGGCCGCGTGGCAGCGCGCGGAGACGATGGGCGCCCGCGAGAGGGCGCACACCGAGAAGGGCCCGCCTTCCGCCGGGGCCGCGACGGAATAGGCGTATCGGCCGGGGCTCAGGGGGCCCGACCTCAGCGCCTCGAGGACGCGGCCGTTCTCGATCTCCTCAAGGCAGAGGAGGTCCGGGCCCCGGGGCCTCGCGCCGGCCGGAGACGCGGCGAACACCGCCGCCGCCGCGCTCTCGAGCCTCAGCTTATAGCGCGCCGAGTCCCACTTGCCCTTGGCCACCGAGAACTCGGGGAATTCGACCCCGTCGTCCTTGTCGTCGAAGAGGCTCTTCACGTTGTACGCCACGATGGTGAAGGACCCGGAGGCCGAGCCGGGGAAGGGCGACGCGCACCGCGAGGCCGGGAGGCAGACCAAGCCCAAGACACCGAGCAGGGCCACCGGTGATATTCGCACTGGCGTCCTCCGAAGGCTCAGGCCGAGGAACCCCGCGCCGGGGCGGCCTCAGCGGAGCCGTTCGGAGACTATACGCCCGATCGCCCGGGCTTCCGATTGAGGATCGGAGCCGATGCTCTCGAAGCTCCGCCCCGTGATGGCCTCGAAGGCTTGGACGTAGCGCCACGCGGTCTCGGCCCTGACCGAATCGGGGACGGCGGGGACGGGCCCCTCGCCGGTGAAGCCGCGGTCGGCGAGGTAGCGCCTGAACGGCTCCTTGTCGAGCTCCCGCTGGGCTTCTCCCGAATAGAAACGGCGCTCGTAGCTCTCCGCCATCCAGTAGCGGCTCGAATCGGGGCTGTGCAGCTCGTCGGCGAGGATGAGCCGCCCGTCGGCCACCCCGAACTCGTATTTCGTGTCCACGAGGATGAGGCCCGACCGCGAGGCGAGCTCCTGGCCCCGGCGGAACAGCGCGAGGGCCGCGACCTCGACCTCGTGCCAGACTCCCTCGCCCACGAGCCCCGAGGAGACGACCTCGGCGCAGGGAATCGGCCGGTCGTGGCCTCCCTCTTCCTTGGTCGAGGGGGTGATGAGGGGCACGGGGAAGCGCTCGTTGAGGGACAGGCCCTGGGGCAGGGAGATCCCCGACACGAGCCGGCCCGCCTGGTAGTCCCTCCAGGCCGAACCCGCGAGGTAGCCGCGCACGACGACCTCGACGGGAATCATCTCGGCCGCGCGGACCAGCGTGGCCCTCCCGAGGCCCAGGGACTCGGGGTCCCCGCCAGGAAGGACGTGGTTCGGGATTATGTCGGAGCAGTTGCTGAACCACCAGGCGGAGACCCGGGATAGCACCTCTCCCTTAAAGGGGACGGTGGAGAGCACCCGGTCGAAGGCGGAGATGCGGTCGCTCGCGACGAGGAGGAGGGCCTCCTCGCCCCGGATCACGTCCCTGACCTTCCCCCGGTATACGGGCCTGCCCCCAGCGACGGCGTCGTCCAGGCCGGGCATGGCCCGTCCGAGGGCGAGGTCGATCTCGCCCCGGGTCATTCGCCGAGGTCTGCCCGCCGGGTGGCGATCCGGGAGATGAGCCCGTAGGCGACGGCCTCCTCGGCGTTCATCCAGAAGTCGCGGTCGGTGTCCTTGAGGACCCGGTCGATCGATTGGCCCGTCTCCTCGGCGATGATCCGATTGACCCGCTCCCTCGTCTTCTCGAGTTCCCGGGCCGCGATCTCGATCTCGGTGGCCACGCCCCGGATGCCCGACAGGGGCTGGTGGATCAGGTAGTGGGAGTTGGGCAGGCCGAGGCGCCGCTCCTTGGGCACCGCGAGGAGCACCAGGGCGGCGGCGCTGGCGACGAGCCCCATGCCGAGGATCCGGACCGGAGCCGACACGAAGCGGATCATGTCGAATATGGCGTAGCCGGCGTCGACGTCCCCTCCGGGGGAGTCGATGAGGACCGTCACGGGATCGGGGGCGAGGCTCTCCAGGAGGAGGAGCTGCCGCACGAAGCGCTCGCCGGACTCTTTGTCGATCTCGCCTGACAAGAGGATGGTCCGGGTCTTGAGGAATCGCTCGGCGAGGGCGTCCTCTTGCCGGGGCGGAGCCTTGGGCTCGTCGTCCTCCTCGTCGAAGCGCGGGCGCATGCTCGCAATGCTCATGGATACTCCTTAAATCGGCGCCAGGCCGGCAGATTGGCGAAAAACACGCCTCGGATGAGAATATACACCGACGGGAGGCCCGAAGGCCAGCGGGAACCCCGGCCGAGGGGACCGCGGCCGGGTCCGCGGCTCATATCTCCAAGCCGATGACTTCGACGGGGTGCCCGCCCCGGGCCGCCCGCTTTCCCGCCAGGACGAGGGAGGCCGCGCGGGCGCAGGCGCCGGAGAAACCGTACGCCGCGCCGAGGCCGATAGCCCGAGGGAAGAAGGCGGCGTCGTAGGGGTCGCGCATCGCGACGACTCGGAAGCGCGGCAGGGATTCCACCGCGAGCTTGGCGAGGCTCTCCTGGGCCGGATGAAAATGGGCGTCGTAGGTGAATATCACCGCCTCCTTGAACGACCGCCCCGAAGACAGGACCCGGAGCGCGGTCTCGCCGTCCGATGGGAGGGGCACCGAGGGGAAGGTCAGGAGCTCGGAGCCCGGGAATGCCTCGCGTATAGCCGCGGCCACGGCGTCCGCCTCGGCGGCGTCGGGCGCTCCGGCGGGGGGGAGGAATACCACCGACAGCATCCCGGAGAAATTTCCGTCTTTCGCCCCATCGACGACGAGGGACCCGCGCAGGAGGCTCACCGCCGAGCCGATGTCCCGGGAAGCCCTACTCAGCTCCGCGGGGGAACACCGGGCCGGCCCAGGCCTCGAGGACTTGCCTATCAGCTTCTCGACGCGGCGACGCGCCGTCTCCGTCCTGATGGAAGGCAGCTCCCCTCCGGAGGCCGCCTTCGCCAGGGCCTCCGCCGCCGCGCGCGCCTGGTCCGGCCGCGAGAATACGCACAGGTCGCAGCCGGCGAGGGCCTCGAGGACCGCCGACCTCCCCGGATCGTCCTCCTCGCCGACATCGTCCGCGACGACGACGCCGCGGAAGCGCAGCTCCTCGCGGAGGCGCCCTTCGATGACCCGGGCGCTCATCGAGGCGGGGATGCGCTCGCTCTCGAGGGAGGGCACGAGCACCTTCCCGACGAGCACCGCCGCCACCCCGGAGGCCGAGGCGCGCATGAACGGGCGCATCTCGCACCGCTCCAGGCGCTCGACGGGCAGGGCGATGAAATTGGCCCCCTCGTAGCAGTCGCGGCAGGTGGCGCCCAGGCCTGGGAAGCGGCCGGCGCAGGCGTGGACCCCGGAGCCCTCGAGCCCGCGCGAGTAGGCGGAGCCGAGCAGCCCGACGAGGCGGGCGTCCTCCCCGAAGCCTTCCAGCGCCCCGAAGGGATCCTTGGGATCGCTCGCGAGGTCGAGGCGAGGGCCCATGACCATGTCGACGCCGCAGGCCGCCAGGCGCGCTCCCACGACGCGCCCCGAGCGCCTGGCGGCCCGGGACGAGCCGAGGGACGCGAGGCCGAGCGGCGATGGGACCTCGGGGAAGAAGGGGAGGCCGAAGGACGGCGACGCGAAGCCCCCTATGGCGACGAGGGCGCGCCCCAGCCCCGCCCTCTCGGTCGCGCGCCGGGCGGCGACGATCTCGGCGGAGAGCCGCTCCGGCTCCCTGGCCAGAGAGCCGGGGAAGAGGAACGACTTGATCCCCGCGCGGGTATACGAGTCCAACAGCCCAGGCAGGTCTCCGACGTCGAGGGACGGACCCGGGACCCCTCCGATGACCATGCCTGCCGCCCCACGGGACATATTCGACATGCGACCCCCCCAGAAGCACCTACGCTGCTATCGGTCCCACGATAGGCGAATTAGATAGCTACCGCGCGCCCTTTGCCGCCTTGCGGCCGCGGGCGTTCCTTCCCTTGACGATGCTCTGCACTTTCTTCATGAGCCGCTTGTCCTCGAGCAAGGAATCGGCGGTGGCCGGCACCCGGTACGACCAGTTGCCGGGGCCGACGGTCCCGGGGACGTTGATCCGCTCGGCCTTCGGATCGCCGGGCCGGCAGCTCTCGCTCATGGCGAGGATATCCTGGATCGGGTAGGCCGCCATGGAGGACGCGGATTTCGCGATCAGCTCGAGGAGGATCACGACGTGCTCGGTCCCCAGCCTCCCCGGGCAAGCTCCCAGGTCGCGCCCGAGGCCCTCGGCGGCGAATCGCCAGAGGCTCTCCCTATCGGCCTCCGACTCCCACCACTCGCGCAAGGACGAGGAGTCGTGGACCGAGGGGCAGGCGACGGACAGCTCCGGATACTCGGCGACGGGGATATACGGCTGCCCGGGCTCCCCCCAGCGCCTCGTCCAGCGCAGGACCCGCAAGCCGGGTATCCCCAGCTTCCCCAGCACCTTGGGCACGCAGTCGGGGACCGTCCCCAAGTCCTCCGCGCAGGGGAGCATGGGGACGGCCGCCGAGAGCATCGCGAGGAGCCGCCTCCCCGTCTCGGCCCACAGCCCCTCGGATTCCGCGGCCTTGCGGGCGATGAGAGACTCGAGCTTGCCGCGCTCCTCCTCGGAGAGGGAGGACCACGACGTGGTCGACCTGTAGCTCCAGGTCGCGGCGTAGCGACCGGCCTCGTACTCCAGGAGGGCCCTGTCCCGCCACGCGGCGAGGAGGTAGTCCCGGGCCGCGGGAGAGATCAGGGGCAGCGCCTCTATGTCCCGCTCGCCGCGTATGGAGTCCTTGAACAGGAAGAGCTCCTCGTCGCCGATGCGATCGAGGGCCGCCGACGCGGCCCCCCGGGCCGCCGAATCCCCGGCGGCCTGGATGAGGCGCCAGGTAGGCAGGTGGGGACGGGACAGCCAGCGGATGCGCTCGGGGGAGAACCCCAGGGACTCGAGCTCCTCGCGGTACAGCGGGACGCTCGGCACGAAGCGCCCTTGGAAGCCCGAGCTCTCGCGGTCGGACAAGGTCCAGATGCGAAAGAACCCCAAGACGTGGTCGATCCGATAATACGAATAGTATTTGTCGGCCTCCCGCAGGCGCTCGATCCAGAAGGAGTAGTTCTCCCTCTCGAGGGCCTCCCAGTCGTATATCGGGAAGCCCCAATTCTGGCCCATGGTAGAGTACATATCCGGCGGCGCCCCGGCGATCGACTCGAGGCGGAAGAAGCGCCTCTGGAACCATACGTCGGCGGAATCCTTGTTCATGAGGATGGGGATGTCGCCCATCAGGGAGACGCCGATCGAGGCCAAGTGCTCCGAGGCGCGCTGGAACTGGCCGGCGGCCCGCATCTGCAGCCAAGACCAGAAGCGCAGGTCGTCGACGAAGCCCTCGTCCTCCCATAGGGCGGCGATATCCGCCTCGGAGGGGGCGCTGAGCACCGCCCATTCCCACCACGGGCGCTCGCCGTTCCTCGACTTCAGGGCGACGAAGGCCGCGTAGCTCCGGCACCAGGGGTTGGCCGCCAGCCAGTCGTCGAGCTCGTCGGCCGGCGCGCCGCCCCTTCGCTCCCCGCCGCGCGCCGTCGCGGAGGACCAAATCCGACGGAGGATACCGATCTTCTCCCGGAACAAGGCCTCGTACTGCACCCGGTCCGAATCGACGGAGCGCCGTCGGAGGGCCTCGAGGTCGACGCGGACCCTGGCCGCCTCGTCTCCCGGGAGGGAGCCGTCCTCCCCGGCGACTTCCGGCAGATCCCCTATCCGTATGAAGATCGGATTCAAAGCGAAGGCCGAGAGGGCGAAGTAGGGGGAGTTCTGGAAACCCGTATCGTTGACCGGAAGCAGCTGGATGAACTGGAGGCCCCAGGCCGCCGCGAGGTCGCCGAACCTCGCCAGATCGGGAAACTCGCCGCACCCCGACGACGCATCGGACCGAATAGCCGTGAGCGGCACTACGACGCCGCTTTGTTTGCATTTGGCAGGAACGGTTTTCATGCGCTCGACCTCGTAGCTCCAGTATAGTGCGGCTCGATGCCCATGTGAAGTTGATGCTGCGGCTGGACTTAGGAATATCCCGGATTATTTCGCAAAAAGGGCCTTGAGCGCGGCCTTGATATCCGACGCGCCCTCCCACGCGGAGGCCCCGGAGGCTCCGGCTGGCGACGGGCCTTCGGTCTGGCCGTCGTTCGGCCCGATCACCCGGGAGAAGCCGACCGCCAGCGCGGCCTTGGCCCGGCGCCGCATCTGCTGGACCGGCCGGAGCTCCCCCGCGAGGGAGAGCTCCCCGAACAGGGCCGCGTCGGTGGGCAGGGCGGAGTCCGACCGGGCCGAGTACAGCGCGCAGGCCAGGGCGAGGTCTATCCCGGGCTCGGTCAGGCGCATGCCTCCGGCGACGTTGACGTAGATATCCTGATCGGAGAAGCGCAGCCCCGTGTGCTTCTCCAGCACCGCGGCGATCCGGCTGACCCTGCCGGTATCGATCCTCTCGGAGTAGACCCGGGTGAGCCCCGCCTTGGCCGGCACGGTCAGGGCCTGGACCTCCACGAGGAGGACCCTGGACCCTTCGTGGACCGGCACCACGGCGGATCCGGAGGGGGCGGAGCTCGCCGCGTCGCGGCGGACGAGGAACAGCCCGGTCGGGTCGGCGACCTCCTCGAGCCCGGCCTCGCCCATGCGGAAGAGCCCCACCTCCTCCGCGCTCCCGAAGCGGTTTTTGCTCGCCCGGAGCACCCGCATGTCCCCCTCTCCCTGCTCGAAGCTGAGCACGGCGTCGACGAGGTGCTCCGCGGCCTTGGGCCCGGCTATGAGGCCGTCCTTGGTCACGTGGGCGACGAGGAGGAGGGCCGCGTCGTGGGTCTTCGCCCAGCTCGAGAGCTCTTGCACGCAGAACTTGATCTGGTTGGCCGTCCCGGGGACCGAGCCGGCCTCGTCGGCGCGGAGGGTCTGGATCGAGTCGATCACCGCGACGGACGGCTTCACCGCGTCCAGAGTCCCGCGCACGAGGCCCAAGTCGCCGCAGCAGAACACTTCCAGGGAATCCCGCACCGCCCCGATCCTGTCCGCCCTCATCCGTATCTGGGCCGGCGACTCCTCGCCCGAGACGTAGAGCAGGCGCCCTTTGGTGTCCGCCCGGGCGCAGAGCTGGAGGAGGAGGGTGCTCTTCCCGATTCCGGGCTCGCCCCCGATCAGGGTGGACGAACCGCGCATGAGGCCGCCGCCGAGGACCCGGTCGACCTCGAGGAAGCCGGACGCGAGCCGGGCGCCGAGGCTGGAATCGATGGCGGCGATGGGGAGGGGGAAGGTCTCGCCGGCGGAATCCTGCCTACCGGCGCCCTGGGCGGACTCCCGGAAGCTGTTCCATTGGCCGCATTCCGGGCAGCGCCCCAGCCACTTGGGTTCGACGTGACCGCAGTTGACGCAGCGATACGGAAGGCTCTTCGGCTTTGTCGGCATGGGGCTCTATCGTACGGTTGCGCGCCGGCGCCGTCAACGCCGGCGGAGGGGCCTGCCCGCGGAGTCGCGGAAGACGGCCGGCGGCGCGGGCCGGTCCGGGTCCGCGCCCTGCACGAAGGCGTCGATCTCGGCGCACAGCTTCCGCTTGAGCTTCTCGGCGGTCTCGAAGGCGGCCTCCGGCCCCATCGCGTCGGTGACGTCCTCCGGCCCCATGAGGAGCCGGAAGGGGCGCTGACCGAGGGCGCGGGCGATCGCCTCGAGCTTGTCGGGGGCCGGGAATTTCCGGCCTATCTCCATCTCCCCGACGTAGCCCGCCGAGAGGCCGGCTCGTTCGGCTAACTCGGCTTGAGAGAGGCCCAGGAGCGCGCGGTACAGCTTCATGTTCCGCGAGAGGGAGTCGTGGGTATCGGTCATCGCGACATGATATAATGTTTTTATAACTTTGCAAGCGGGGGTCGTCGCCCCGCCGCCGCCGGCGGGAAGGGGCGCCCGGGGTCGATTCACAAGAGGCCCCCGGGGGTAGATCCCTCACTCGGCGAGTCTGTATATCGCCTCGGCCTCGGCCTTCCCGATCGGGACGAATTTGCCTACGGTCCTGCCGCCCCCGGCGCTGCAGCGGTTCGCCATCTCGGAGACGTGGTCAGTCCCCAGGCCGAGGCCCGAGAGTCTCACCGCGAGGCCGAGGGAGGACCAGAAGGACTCGAGGCGGGCGATGCCCTCCAGGGCGGTCCGCTCCGGATCGAAGAAGTCCTGGTCGACGCCCCACACCCTCGTGGCGAACTGGACGAACCGGGGCAGGTCGTGCTTGTAGACAAACTTCATCCAGGCCGGGAAAACGATAGCGAGCCCGGCCCCGTGGGCGATGCCGTACTGCGACGAGAGCTCGTGCTCGAGGTCGTGGGACCCCCAATCCCCGACCCGACCCGTGTTGAGCAGGTTGTTGTGGGCGACGGTCCCCGACCACATGAGCTCCGCCCAGGCATCGTAGTCGTCGCCCTTCAGCAGGACCCGGGGCGCGACGTCGATCACGGTCCTCAGGGCGGCCTCGATGAGCCGGTCGGTCAGCTCGACGGGCCGGGAGTTGGTGAAATAGCGCTCCATCAGGTGGGACATGATGTCGGCTATCCCGTTCGCGGCCTGGTCCTTCGGGAGCGTGAAGGCGAGCTCCGGATCGAGGATCGAGAACTTCGGATAGAGGAGCTCGTGGTTGAACCCCCGCTTGAGCATCGTGGCCTCGTCGGTGATCACGCTGGCGGTGCTCGCCTCGCTGCCGGCCGCGGGGATCGTGAGGACCGTGCCCACCGGCAAGGCGCTCTCCGGCTCGGCCTTCCCGGCGAAGAAATCCCACACGTCCCCGCCGTAGGGCACGCCCAAAGCGATGGCCTTGGCGGTGTCGATGGCGCTTCCGCCCCCGACGGCCAGGAGGGCCCCCACGCCTTCCCGGCGGCATAGGCCGATCCCCTCGCGCACGAGGGAGAGGCGGGGGTTGGGCGAGACGCCGCCCAACTCCAGGAAGGAGATTCCCGAAGCCCGCAGGGAAGAAGCGATCCGGTCGTAGAGGCCGCTCCTCTTTATGCTCCCGCCGCCGTAGACCAGCAGGGCCAGAGTGGCGAAGGGCTTCAACTCCTCGCCCACGCGGGACTCGGTCCCCCGGCCGAAGAGTATCTTGGTCGTATTGTGAAAGATGAAGTCGTCCATCCGCGCCCCCTATAATATATACATTATACTATATAGTGTATAAGTTTTCAACTCGACGGCGCCGCGTAGCCGGCCATCGGTCCCCGGAGGCGGGGGCATTCGAGGCCCGCCCCTCGAGATCCGCATTGGGCGAGCCTCTGGAAGGCGGAAGCCTAATTCGCTAGAATCCTCCCGTGGAAAAACCAAGCTCGGAATCGACCTACGTGACGGTCTGCTTGAACCCGGTGATACAGAACACCCTCCTCTTCGACTCGTTGGCGAAGGGCGAGGTCAATAGGACGTCGAGCTACCGGGTCGACGCGTCGGGGAAAGGGATAAACGTGGCCCGGGTGCTCAGGCAGACGGGCCGCGGTGTCGTCCACGTGGCCCAGCTCGGGGGCCCGACCCGCGACTGGTTCATCGCGATGTGCGCCGCCGACGGCCTGCGCGTGGCGTGGGGGGATTCCGGGTCCGCGATCCGCATCTGCACGACCGTGATCGACGTCGCCGCGGGGAACGCCACGGAGCTCGTGCAAGAGGCCCAGCCCGTGGCGGAGGGGACGGCGGGCCGCGTGCTGTCCGCGTTCGAGGAAGAGCTCCGCCCATGCCGGGCGGTGATAATCTCCGGGACGAAAGCGACGGGGTTCCCGTCCGACACGATCCCCTCGATGGCCAGGATGGCCGCCGAGGCCGGGAAGATCCTCGTCCTGGACATCAAGGGGGCCGACCTGGCGGCCTGCCTCCCCTACCGGCCGACCGCCGTCAAGCCGAACCTGGAGGAGCTGCTCCAGGCGGTCGCTCCCGAGAAGGCCCGGGCCCTGAGGGCCGGGACCCTCCCGGACGACGGGGAGATCCGGGCCCTCGTGGCCTCGGTCGCCGACGAGTACTGGTCGAAATGGGGGACCCGCCTCGTGGTCACCCGAGGCGCCCGTTCGACCTTCTACTGGGACGGCGGCGCGCTGAGAGAATACCAGGGCCCCTCGGCCAAGGCCCTGAACCCGATCGGCTCCGGAGACTCCTTCGCCGCGGGGCTGGGGGCTACCTTGACCGAGGGCGGGAGCATAGCCGAGGCCGTCGCCGAAGGCTCGCGGCTCGGCGCGCTCAACGCGGAGCACCTGAAGCCCGGCTCCATCGAGTAGCCCGAGTGATCCGGCGGGGCCCCCCGCCGCGGCGACCGGCCGGGTTGCTCCCCTACCCTCGCTCCGCGAGGAACCGCTGCACTTCCTCGAGCCTGGGCGGCTCCGCGCCCACGCGGGTGCAGTCGAGGGCCGCCGCGGCCTGCGAGAAGGCGAGGATGTCCCGGAGCGAGGCATCGTCCAGGGCCGCCAGGGCCGGCCTCGAGTCGATGCCCTCCTTGTCGAGGCGGTATAGGAGGGCGGCGTGGAAGGTGTCGCCGGCGCCGATCGTGTCGGCGACCGACACGCGGAAAGCCGGCACGGCGACCTCGCGGGACCTCGTCCACGCGGCGGCCCCCGAGTCGCCCCTGGTCTCGGCGACGAGTTCGGCGCCCGAGTCCAGGAGCCTCCCCGCCCTCTCGGCCGGGGAGAGCCCGGGGAAGAGCCACTCGAGGTCCTCGGAGCTCGCCTTCACGACGGCGGAGAGGGACACCCAGCGGAGCAGCCTCGCCACGTAGGCCCCGCGGTCCGCCACGAGGCTCGGGCGCACGTTCGGGTCTACGGACACGAGCACCGATCCGCCGCCGCGGTCGCCCTCGCGCTGGATCAGCTTTTCCACCGAGGAGGCGAGGGGTTCCTGCAGGACCGATATGGACCCCACGGCTAGGAATCGGGCCTCCGCCTCGAGGCGCCCGGGCAGGTCCGAGAGCTCGAGGGAGCGGTCGGCCGCGCCTCCGCTGTAGAAAGCGTACCGGGCGTCGCCCCTCGAGTCGCGGCTCACGAAAGCGAGGGTGGCCGGCTGGTCCGCCCGCTTGATCCACTGGGTCTCGACGCCGTTCTCGGCGAGGCGCCCGAAGAGCGCGTCGCCCAGGAAGTCCGAGCCGATCCGGCCGAGGAAGGCCGTCCGCGCGCCCAGCCGCGCCGAGGCGATGGACGTCGTGTACGGGCACCCGCCCGGCCGCGCCAAGAATGCGCCCGGTCTGACCCCGTCGGGGACCATATCGATGAGCGCCTCACCGCACGCGTATATCATGATGCCTCCCTCCCACACAGTACGCCGCCGCGACGTTTAAAGAAAGGCGGCCGCCCGGAGGCGGCCGCCCTCGAGGGCGTTATGCGGCCCCGTCAGTCGTAGAGCAGCGGGCCGAATTCAGGCTGGTCCATGTTGGACGCGTCTTAGAACTTGGCGCCGGTGTCGACGTCCTGGACCTTCTGGCCCTTGATGGCCTTGTAGGCGAGGTCCACGGCCTGGAAGCCGATCTGCACGGGGTCCTGGGTGATCGAGCCCAGGAAGTACTTGTTCTTGACGGCGGCCTTCTGGGCCTTCCCCGCGTCGAAGCCGACCACAGCGAGGCCGGCGTACTGCTTCGGCAGGGCGGAGCCGTCGTTCGTGGCGGCCAGGACCGCGCGGGCGACGCCCTCGTTGGAGCAGAACACGCCGAGGATCCTGTCGGCCTTGACCCGGTTCAGGAAAGCCTGGGCGGAGGCGGTGGCGTCGGTGTCCTTCGGGGAGGCGGGGACCACCACGTCGATGATCACGGCCGGCTTCTTGGAAGCCGGGCTGTCGGGGGCGATGTAGGCGGGGTTGCCCTTGACGAGGATGTCCTCGGCGGCGTGCTTGCCCTCGGCGATGATCTTCTTGACCATCTCGTCGCGGAACCCCTTGCCGCGGTCGGTGACCGACTGGCTCGTGGCGTCCTGGTTGAAGTCGACGATGACGACGGGCTTGGCCGGGCTCGCCGCGGCGATCTTCTCCTTGATCGCCTCGAACATCTTGTCGGCCGCGAGGCCGGCGGCGTTGTAGCTGTTCGTCGCGGCGGTCGCGTAGATCGCGCCGGCGGGGGCGTTGGGCACGCCGGAGTCGAAGCCGATTATCGGGATCTTGCGCTTGATAGCCTGGTTGAGCTGATCCATGACCGAATTGGTGTCGAGGGCGGCGAGGCAGATGGCCGCGGGCTTCTTGGCCATGGCGTTGACGAGCATCTGGACCTGGGGCTGGATGTCGGCCTCGGTGGGCGGGCCCTCGAAGGTGATCTCGACCCCGTCCTGCTTGGCCGCCTGCTCGGCGCCCTGCTTAACCGCCTGCCAGAACTGGTGCTGGAATCCTTTGGAGACGACGGGGATGTAGATTTTCTTAGGGGCGCATGACGTCAAAGAGACGAGCAGAATCGCAGCGGCGAGGAGCCCGGCGATCTTTCCGAATTTCCTCATATCTACCTCCTAACGATCCTAAAACCCCGGGCCTACGCCCAGGGCGATTTCCGATTTCCGCGCCGGAGCGCGCCCTAGGCCACGGCGGACTTGTCCACCCGCACCTCCGCGGCCTTGCGCGTGCGGTACATGTCGAGGAGCACGGCGCATATCACGATGACCCCCGTGAAGAAGGTCTGCCAGTGCGCCTCGAGGTCCATGGCCGGCAGGCCGGTCGCGAGCACCGACATGATGAAGACGCCTATGATGGTGCCCCAGATCGTGCCGGCCCCTCCCGCGAGCGAGGCGCCGCCGATGACCGCGGACGCGATGGCGTACATCTCGTAGCCCTGGCCCTGGCCCGGGAGGACCGTCGTGTAGATCGCCGCGTAGGAGATCCCGCCCACGCCCGCGGTGGCGCCGGCGATCATGTACACGAACATCTGCCACTTGCGCACGTCGACGCCCGAGAGGCGGGCCGCCTCCATGTTGCTGCCGATGGCGTAGGTGTACCGCCCCAGCTTGGTGTTCGAGAGGGCGACGTGGCAGACGACGGCCACCACGGCGAGCAGCAGGGCGCCCGTCGGTATCGGGACGTCGTTCGGCGACATGTAGAGGAAGATGCTCTTGAACCAGCCGCCGGGGGCGCCCCGGATCGGGAAGGTCGCGCTGGCGACGTTGGAGACTATGGAGCCCACGCCCATGGAGATCATCATAGTGCCGAGGGTCACGATGAACGGAGGCATCTTGAGCCTCGACACCATGAGCCCGTTGAGGGTGCCGAAGGCCAAGCCCACCACGACGATGAGGAGGAGCGAGGGGACCATGGGGAAGCCGTGCTTGAGGGCGGTCCCGCCGACGATGGCGGCGCACATCATGACGGTCCCCACGGAAAGGTCGATGCCCCCGGTGATGATGACGAAGGTGACGCCCATGGCGATGAAGCCGATGTAGTAGGCCGCGTCGATGATGTTCACCAGGGTCGGGTAGCTGAAATAGCTGCGCCCGAAGGCGCCGAAGAAGAGGTAGAGAATGACGAGCGCCGCCGGCGCGAGGGCGTACTTCATCCCCCGCTCGACCAGGTTGCGCCCACGCGGACCGGATTGGATGTCGTTTGCCATTTGCTTCAGCTCCTCGCGGGGGCGGCTTCGCGCCCCTTGGTCGCGTATTCCATGATGCTCTCCTGGGTCGCCGCCTCGATGGGCAGTTCGCCGGTGAGCCTCCCCTCGGACATGACTACGATGCGGTCGCTCATGCGGAGTATCTCGGGGAGCTCCGAAGAGATCATGATGATGGACTTGCCCTGCTTCGTCAGCGCGTTCATGAGGGCGTAGATCTCGCTCTTCGCCCCCACGTCGATGCCCCGAGTCGGCTCGTCGAATATGAGGATGTCGCAGTTGCGTATGAGCCACTTCGCCACGACGACCTTCTGCTGGTTCCCCCCGGAGAGGTTCCTTGTCGTCTGCTCGAGCGAGGGCGTCCTTATGTTGAGCCTCTGTATGAACTCCCCGCCCACCGCCTTGATCTTCCTCGACTGGACGAAGGGGCCGCTCACGAAGCGGTCGTAGGTCGCCATGATCATGTTGTCCTTGACGTCGAGGTTCACCGCGAGGCCGAAGCGCTTGCGGTCCTCGGAGAGGTAGCCGATGCCGGCGGCGACCGCGTCCTCCGGAGTGCGGATATCCGCCTTCCTCCCTCGGACCTCGACGACGCCGCTCTCCACCTTGTCGGCGCCGAAGATGGCGCGGGCGGTCTCGGTGCGCCCGGAGCCCATGAGCCCGGCCATGCCGAGGATCTCCCCCTTGCGCAGCTCGAAGCTCACGTCCCTCACGAGCCTTCCCGCGTTGAGGTGCTCGACGCGGAGCACCACCGGGGAGCCGTCGGACACGGAGCTCTGGGTCTTCGGTTGCTCGTAGATGACGCGGCCGACCATCATGTTGATGATCTGGGCCTTGGTGGTCTCGGACACCGCCTTGGTGTCGACGCGCTCGCCGTCGCGCATCACCGTGACGCGGTCGGCGATCTGGTGGATCTCGTCGAGCCGGTGCGAGATGTGGATGATGCCGACGCCGCGCGCCTTGAGGTCGCGCATGATCGCGAAGAGCTCCTCGATCTCCGCGTCGGTGAGGGCGGCCGTAGGCTCGTCCAGGATGAGGAGCTTGAGCTCGTGGGACACCGCCTTGGCGATCTCGACCATCTGCTGCTTCCCGACCGTCAGGTCGCCGAGCCGCACGGACGGGTCGATGCCCATCTTGAGGCGGGAGAGGAGCTCCTCCGCCCGCCGCATCTGCCCCTTCTTGTCGAGGAATACGTCCCCCCTCTTCATCGACTCCCTCCCGATGAAGATGTTCTCGGCGACCGTTAGGTGGTCCATCATGTTCAGCTCCTGATGGACTATGCCGAGCCCCATCTCGAGGGCGTGCCTGGGGCTCTTCGGCTCGTAGGGGCGCCCGAGGAACTCGATGGTCCCCGCGTCCTTGTGGTCGATGCCCACGAGCACCTTCATCAGGGTGGACTTGCCCGCCCCGTTCTCCCCGACTAGGGCGTGGATCTCCCCACCCCGCAGGTCGAAGTCGACTCCCCTCAGGGCGTGGACTCCGGGGAAGCGCTTGTCGATCTTGCGCATCTTCAGGATCGCGTCGCTCACGAACCTACCCTCCGATCGCCCGCCGGTCTCCCCGGCCCGCCTTTCGCCATTCGATCCCTCTTCAGGCACTCGCCGCAGGATTCCCGCACGACGAGCCGGGCCGGGAGGAGGATCTCCCGCGGCGGCAGGGACTCCTTGGACCCGATCCTCGCCAACAGGGCGCCGAGGGCCTCCTTGCCGGTCTCCTCCACGGGCTGGGCGATGGCCGTCACGGGGCTCTTCAGGAATTTAAAAGCCCCGTGGTCGTCGAAGGAGAGGACGCCGATATCGGCCGGCACCTTGATCCCGAGCTCCTCGAGGGCGTCGAGCACCGTGAAGCAGATGTTCGCGTTGCCGCACACCACCCCTTCCAGGGCGGGGTGCGCGACGAGCCACCGCATCACCTGCGAGCGCTCGTCCCGGCTCTTGGACGAAGTGCGCAGAGCCTCTCCCCCGCTCAGGTCGCCGAGCTCCCTCATCGCGGCCTTGAAACCCTCGGAGCGCTCGTTCATGGTGACGACCGAGTTCTCGTGGCCCACGAAACCCAGCCGCCTCCGCCCCAGGGAGACGAAGTGCAGCACCGCCTCCCGCGCGAGCTTCGCGTTCTCGATCCCGACGAAATCGAAGGCTCCCCCGGTCGATCGGCGGTCTATCTGCACGATCGGCAGGTCCCGCTTCCCGGGCAGGTAGGGAGGCGAGCCCCGGTCCACGCTGGCGACGATGATCCCGTCGACCCCCCGCTCCGCGAGGATCTCCAGGTACATCGACTCCTTCTCACGGTCCTCCTCCGAGTCGCAGAGAATGACCATGTAGCCCCGCTCGCTGGCCGAGGACTCGATGGCCTTGGTGACGCAGGCGAAGTACTCCTCCCGGATGTCGGAGATGACGAGGCCGATGGTCTTCGACCCGGCGCCCCGCAGGCCCCGGGCCAACTGGTTGGGCCGATAGTCCAGCTCCTCGATGGCCCGCAGGATGCGCTTCTTCGTGGCCTCCTCGACGTGGCGGGTCTCGTTTACGACGTGGGAGACCGTCGAGGTGGACACCTTAGCCAGCTGCGCGACATCCCGGATTGTGGAGACCGCCGTCCTCTTCAAACCGCTCACTCCCTAGATCGAAACGATTGCGCAAAGCTTTCGATACCAAGAATCAGGGCATTTTTATAACTTGTCAAGGACAAATTATATTTAAATCATATCCGCCCACAACATTTCTATCGTGCTATTTTCGCTTCACGCCGCCGGCCCGGGGAACCCAGGCGGCCGCCGGCCGCCCCGCGCGCGGATCGAGGAATCAGAGGAAATCGGCGGGGTCGAGAGTCAGGAAGTTCTCCGCGAATTCGTCGGCCCCGGCCTCCCGGAGGGCAGTCTCCGGGAAGCTGCCCGCAATGGCGATGCAGCGCATGCCGGCCGCCTTGGCGGCCAGCACCCCCGAGAGGGCGTCCTCCACCACGAGGCAGGAGCCGGCCGGCACTCCGAGCCGGCGCGCAGCCTCGAGGTAAATGTCGGGGGCGGGCTTCTTCCGCTCGACCTGGAGCCCGTCGACGATCCCGTCGAAATCCGCCTCCTCGAGGCCGACCTCCCTCAGGTTCGCCACGAGCTTGCGCCGGTCGGCGCTGGTGGCCACAGCGGTCGCCAGGCCCCGCTCCCGGCACGCCCGGACGAAGGCGACGGCGCCGGGGATCTCCCGGAGCCGCCCCACGATGAGCTCGAAGTAGAGCTCGTAGGTCCGCGACTTGTCGCTCTCCACGTCGAGGCGCACGCCGTGCTTCTCCGCCGCGCCGCAGAGGAAGCGGTTCTCCCCCATGCCGAGGAAGGGGAGGAAGTCGTCCCGCGTGGCCACGACCCCGTACCGCTCGGCCAGCATGGCTATCGCGGCCTCGGCGATGAAGGGCTCCGAGTCGACGAGGACGCCGTCCATGTCGAACAGCGCGGCCCGGGTGCGTGGGACGGCGGGGAGGTCCTTCGTCCTATCCATGCGGCTGCCGCGGGCCCTGGGCGGGGACCTAGATCTCCGGCGCGCGCGCGAGGAGGTAGTCCTCGGCTTCCTTGTTCCACAGCATGTTGTTGCCCGCCACGATCCGGGCCAGCTCCGCGTAGAGGGGATCGGCCTTGCCCCGCTCGGCGAAGTCGGCTATCGCGACGAGGGGAAGCCGCTTGTGGGTGTAGATGAGCTTCTTGCCGCCGGGGATCTTGTCCAACCCGAGGGTGGCGGCGACCGCCGAGTCGAGGCCGCCCACGTGGGTGATCATCGCCACCGGGTTGAGCCTCCCTTCGGCCATCATCGCCAGGGACTCCACGATGTCGTCGGTGTTGCCCCCCGAGGTGCCGACGAGGTGGTGGGCCTCGTAGTGGACGTCGTAGAAGTTGAGGCCGGCGGAGAAGGAGGTGTCCGTCGGGCCGGCGAAGAAGTTGAGGCAGCCGTCGTGGCCCAGGAGCCTGCCGCCCAGCTCGACGACGGGCTTCACCGGGGCGAAGACGAACACGTCGTCGAAGAGCGCCCCGCCGTTCAGGGACTTGAGCAGGGCGACGGGGTCCGGGACGTCCGACGTGTTGACGTAGCGCAGCTCGACGCCGTTGCGCCTCGCCTCCTCGACGGTGAAGATCGAGGCGGCCCGGGCGAGCCTCGACTCGTCGATGTCGGTGACCACGACCCGGGAGGGCCTGCGGGGGGCGTGCATGGCGTAGTCGATGGCGCCCATGCCCATGGGGCCCACGCTGGCGAGCAGGGCCAGGGAGCCGCCCTCGCGGATACCCATCTCGTGGACGTAGGAGCCGCCCTGGGTGTGGTACTGGGCGTGGTAGGCGCCCACGATGCAGGACATCGGCTCGGAGAGGCTGCCCATGAAGAACGCGTCGGCCTTGTACTCGAGGAGGCAGCCGAGCTCCATGACCTCCCGGGGGATGACGACGTAGGTGGCGTCGCCGCCGATGTACTGGTAGGAGTAGCCGGGGGCCCAGAGGGTGCCCTGGTAGTTGAGGGCCGGCTGGATGGCGAACTTCTGCCCGGGCTCGAACTCGCCCCGCCACCTCGACCCGACCTCCACGAGCTCCCCGCAGAACTCGTGCCCGACGATGACCGGGGTCGAGGCGAGGGGCGCGCGGACCCGCTTGTGCTTGTCGCCCTGCAGGGCGAGCTTGTGGCTGGACATGCAGATCGAGTCCGAGACGACCTTCGCCAGGATCTCGTCGTCCTTGAGCGGGGGCAGGTCGAATTCCTCGAGCCGCAGGTCGTCCACGCCGTAGATGCGAATCGCCTTAGTCTTCATGCTCATCCTCCCTGGGCCCGGTGCCCCGGCCCTCCCCTATTCCGCCTCCGACAGGGCGCGGATCCAGGCGGCCCGGTACGCGCCCAGCCCCTCGAGCCCGGCCATCGGCGGGACGCGCTTGTACTCGATGTCGAACAGGTCCCCGAGCCCGTCGGGGCTCCCCCCGCCCAGGGCGGCCGCGGCGGTCATGGCCGCGCCGAGGGCCGTGGCCTCGGAGATGTCCGTCAGGAAGGCCCCGGCCGAGCGCCCCAGGAGGGCCGCGGACAGGACCGCGTTGTATCCCGCGTTGCGCCGGAAGCCCCCCTCGGTGTAGACCGAGGTCGAGGCGCCCAGCCCGGACCGCTCAAGGGCGACGAGGGTCTGCAGGGCCAGGGACACGTTGAGCGCTGCCACGGCCGCCCGGGGGTCCCGCAGGAAGGCGGGGGCCCGGTCGCCCGAAACTATATCGCTCAACGCGTAGGCTCTCCCGCCCTGAGAGGCCCTCGCGACCTGCCCCGGGAACTGGCCCGATCCCGGGACCAGCTCCGGGAGGATGAACTCGGACCGGGACTCCACGAGGGCGCGGTAGTCGGAATCGGCCGGCTCCGGGAGCTTGTCCCCGGGCGCAAGGCCACAGGCGCCCGCGATGGCCTTGGTCCAGGCCTCGTACTCCATGCCGCCGAGGAAGATGGCCGTCTTGACCGGCCGGTTGTACGCCGAGCGGTTGAAGAACACCACCTTGCCCAGCTCGTCGGGGCCGAAGCCGAAGCGGTCCTGGGGGTGCATGAGGACGCACCAGGTGCCCGTGGAGTTCAGTATGAAGTCGCCCCCCGAGCCCTTCGCGAGGTGGGGTAGGAGGGAAGCGTTGGAGTCGTGGATGCCCATCGTGACGACAGTGTCCGCGGCCAGGCCCGCCCGGCGGGCCAGCTCGGGCCTCACGGTCCCCAGGACGGCCCAGGAGTCCCTGAGGGGGAAGGGCAGCTTAGCGGCGAGGCCGAGCTCCTCGGCGACCGAGGAGTAAGCCTCGGTCTTCCAGTTCCAGAGGTAGGAGTGGCAGCCGGTGTAGGTGCCCTCGGCCCCGACACGGCCCGTGAGCCGGAAGCCCCAGTACTGGGGATAGTTGAGAGCCCACCTGGCCCTGGAGTAGGCCTCGGGAAACCGCTCGCGGAGGAAGAAGTACCCCTTCGCGAGGTTGATCATGGCCGATAGCCTGGGGGTCCCCGTGAAGGACTGGAGCTCCCGGAAATCCCCCATGCGGTCGTAGAAACGGCCCTGGAACGCGGGGCCCGGCTCGTGGGTGTAGTAGGGGCAGGGCGCGCAGGCCTCCCCCGAGTCGTCCACGAGGACGCCGGTGGCGCCGTGGGTGGCGACGGCCACCGCCCCGATGGGGAAGCGCCTGGCGAAGGCGGCGATGGTGTCGAGGAACCAGTCCTCCATGCCCGCGAGGTCGTGGGCCTCGAAGCCTTCAGTCGTCACGGGCTCGAAAGTCCGGGAGGCCGAGTCGAGGGGGTGGAGGCCCCGGTCGTAGACCGCGACCTTCTTGTTGGTCATGCCTATGTCGATGACCGCGATCGCCTTGTCCATCGCCGCTCCTAGCTCAACATAACCTGGCCCCCGGTGACGGGCAAGGCCTGGCCGGTCTCGTACTGCTGCTCGACGATGTAGTACAGGGCCCGCATCACGTCGGCCCCCGCGCAGCCCCGCCCCATGGGCACCTTGGCCTCGTAGGCCCTGCGGACGTCCTCGACGGTCTTCGCGCCCTTGACCTTGCCGGAGCGGAGGTACTGCACGAAGAGGCCCTTGACCGGGTCCGACCAGAGGGGACCGTCGAGGAAGTTCCCCGGGCAGATCGCGTTGACCTTGATCCCGTACTCCACGAGCTCGAGGGCGAAGCTCTGCACGAGGCCGATGCCGCCGAACTTGGAGCCCGCGTAGGAGCCGTTCTTGTTGGACCCCTCGAGGCCCGACTTGGAGTTGACCTGCACTATGTCGGTGGACCACCGGGGAGCGGTCCTGCGCTGGCGCCTCATGAGGAGGCCCGCGTGCTTGGCCACGAGCATGAAGCCCACGTAGTTGACCTCGGTGACGAACTTGAAGGAGGCGAGGTCCTGCTCGAGGATCGAGGAGGCCTTGAGGACGCCGGCGTTGCTCACCACGAGGTCGAGGCCGCCCGTGCCCGCCGCGACCGCGCCGAACATGGCGGCCACCGAGGCCTCGTCGGAGACATTGACCGCGACGGGTAGGGCGGCCGTCCTACCCGCCTCGGCGTTGAGCTCCGCGGCGAGCTTCTCCGCTCCCCCAAAGTTGAGGTCGGCGAGGTAGACCACCGCTCCCGAGGCGACGAGCCCCCGGGCGATCTCCTCGCCGAAGCCCTGGGCGCCCCCGGTCACGAGGGCGACGCGGCCCTCCACGACCTCTCCGCGACCCCGGGCCGATCCAGGGGCGGGGGAGCGCCGCCGGTCCGCCCGGCCCCGGGCCTCGTCGTAGCCCGCGCCGGGCCAGCACGCCAGGCCCCGGTCCCCCGACCTAAAGTAGAGGCAGCCCGGGACGGCGGAGCCCCTCCCGGCCCTCCACGACTCGAGGCCGCGCCCCAGGGCGGCCGCGGCGGACTCTTCGCCGGGGTCCGCGCCCAGGTCGACCGCGAGGGCGCCCGCAGGCGCCTCGTCGGCCTCGCGGGAGGCGATGGCGACGGGCGTCCCTAAGGCCTCGAGGTAGAGGCCCCTCGCGAGGGGCGCGACGACAGAGACATCAATGGCGCTCAACGTGTGTACCTCCCTTTCATGAGCCCGTCCAGGACATCGCCGACCTCGTCCGGGCGGCCGGGGTCCAGGGACCGCCCCGCCCGGGCGTAGGCCTCGAGCCTCTCGGCCAGGGGCATGGCCGCCAAGGGGTTGGCCCCGGAGAAGAGCCCGGCCCCGGGGTCCGCCGAGGAGAGGCGCTCGTGGGCGACGAGGGCCCAGGTCGCACCCCGCAGGTTGGCGAACTCCGGCCTCCGCAGCTCGGGGCAGTTGAAGGATTGCCTCGGGCTGTTTATGTCCACTCCGGAGATCTGCATGAGGCCCCGCTCCTCGCAGAGCTCCCTCACCCGCTCGAGCTGGGCGGCGGTGTTGCGGGGCGGCATGTACGCGACCGCCAGGAACCCCGTCGCCTGCAGCGCGTCGAAGAGCGGCACGATGAAGTCGTCCTCGAATTTCTCGGCCTTCTTGTCGCCGGTCGGGGACTCCCCCACGTCCCCCAGGTAGGCGTAGGCCGGGATGGCCCCGATGGAGCGCGCGAAGGCGACCGCCTCAGCCGCGTCGGGGCACTCGCCGTCCCCGGGCTGCTCGAATATCCGCTCGAGGAAGGCCGACTTGAGGACTCCGAGGAGATCGTAGACTAGCATCGGGTTCGAGGCGTCGCCGATCAGCGACGCGAGCCTCCCCGAGAGGGCCACGCCGAAGCCCCGCCCCAGCCCCCCGAGGAGGGAGGCTCCCCGGCCGTAGCGGCCGATGAGCTTCTCCGCCACGGCGGCCAGGAGGTGGCGCTCGGTGATGCCGCCCCCCTCGGCGGCCTTGGAGCGCCCAGCTACGTCGAGCTCGAAGTCGAGGCCCTCGGCCCCGACGTCCCGGAGCGCGGACGAGGCCGCGGCGGCCATCCGCGCCGTGCGACCGCGCCTGGCCTTCCGGATGGGCTCGAGGAAGGCGGCGAGCTCCCCGGCCCTGCCGGCCGGGACCCCCTGGATCGTCATGTAGACGATGCCCCTCGAGTCGGGGTTGTTGATCTTCCGGTCGGAGAAGGGGAACGGCCGCCCGCCGGGGCCGCCGCGGAAGGCCACGCGCAGCTCGCAGCCCGTCACGCAGCCCACTCCCACCAAGGCGCAGGCCGCTGTCATCTCCCGCGCCGCGGCGATGGAGTCGTGGTCCACCGACCCGGCGACCTCCAGGCCGGCCTCCGCCGCCCGGAGCGCGGCCATGGAGGGCGAGTACGGGCTGAAGCTGTAGATAGTGTGCACGTGGTTGTTGGACTCTCCGGAGGGAGCCCCCCGGGGAGGGACGGCCGAGACGAGATCGGTGAGCGCCTCGAGCCTGTCCTCCCGGGAGGATCCCGCGTCGCCGACGCGCCTCCGGAGCTCCTCGCCGTCGATCGGAGACCGGGCCATCAGACCCCCAGCCGGGCGCGGCGGGCGATCTCGAGGGTCGTCTGCGCGGTCCCGGGCGCGTAGCCGGGCAGGGGCAGGATGCGCTCGTGAATGGCGTCCAGGATCCAAGATTTCTGCGGGAAGTAGAGCTCCTCCTGCTCAGCCGCGGGCGTGATCCAGTTGCGGCTGCCCACCACAGTCACGGGCGCGTCGAGGTAGTCGAAGGCCAGGCTCTGCACGTTGGACGCCACCGTATGGAGGAAGGAGCCCCGCTCCGCCGCGTCGCTTGCGAGGAGGAGCCGCCCGGTCTTCTTCACCGACTCGACGATGGGACCGTAGTCCAGGGGATTGATGAAGCGCAGGTCCACGACCTCCGCCTCGACGGCGAACTTCGCCTCCAGCTCCCTCGCGACCTCCATCGCCTTGTAGAGGGTGGCCCCGAGGGTGGCGATCGTGATGTCCGCGCCGATCCTGCGGATCGCGGGGACGCCCTCGGGGACCTCGTAGTAGCCCTGGGGCACGCCGCCAGCCTGGAACTCCTCGCCCTTGTCGTAGAGGAGCTGGCTCTCGAAGAATATGACCGGGTCGGTCCCGCGGAGCGCCAGGTTGAGCATGCCCTTCGCGTCGTAGGGCGTGGCGGGGAAGTAGGCCTTGAGCCCCGGGATGTGCGAAGCCAGCGCGGCCCAATCCTGGCTGTGCTGGGCTCCGTACTTGTTGCCCACCGAGACCCGGACCACGAGGGGCATCTTGAGGAGCCCGGCCGACATCGCCTGCCACTTGGAGGCCTGGTTGAAAATCTCGTCGCCGGCCCGGCCCATGAAGTCGCAGTACATGAGCTCCACGACGGCCCGGCCGCCGGACAGGGCGTAGCCCACCCCGGCCCCGACGATGGCGCCCTCCGAGATCGAGCTGTTGAACAGCCGGTGGTAGGGCAGCGCCTCGGTGAGCCCTCGGTAGACCGCGAAGGCCCCGCCCCAGTCCCGGTTCTCCTCGCCCCACGCGGCCATGGTCGGGTCGATGGAGAAGCGGTGCAGCATTGCCTCGAAGAGGGCGTCGCGGTACTGGAAGAGCTTGTTCTTGGAGATGGGTTTCCCCTCGGCGTCGAAGGCGAAGCGGGCCTTGCCGGCGATCGCCTTCACCCGGGGGTTCTCCGCGAGGTCGGCGATCTCGGCCTTCCGGTCCTCGAATTTCTCCACTTTCCCGTTCGAGAACATGACCGACTCGATGAGCTGCCCCCCAGCGCGCTCGCTGACCGAGTCGTCGGCCGCGAGCCTGAGGACGGCGGTGAGCCGCTCGACGATCTCCGCGCGGATCGACTCGAGCTTCGCCTTATCGACGGCCTTGTTCGCCAGGAGGTACTCGCCGTAGCCCTCGATGGCGTCGGCCTTCTGCCAGGCCTCGACCTCTTCCTTGGTGCGGTAGCTCGAAGCGTCGGAGGGCGAGTGGCCGGAGAATCGGTAGGTGATCGTGTCCATGAGGACCGGCCCCTCGCCGGCGAGGAGGATCTTCTTCTTCCTGGCGACCGCGTCGGCCACAGCGAGGGGGTTGTAGCCGTCAACCCGCTCGGCGTGCATATTCTCGGGGTTCACTCCGGCGCCGACCCGCGCGAGGACCTGGTACCCCATGGTCTCGCCGGATGTCTGCCCACCCATGCCGTAGAAGTTGTTGAAGAAGTTGAAGAGGATGGGCGGCGCCCCGCCGACGTCCTTATCCCAGAGGCTGCGGTACTGGTCCATGGAGGCGAGGCACATGGCCTCCCACACCGGGCCGCAGCCCATGGCCGCGTCGCCGATGTTGGAGACGACTATGCCGCCCTTGCGGTTGATGCGCTTGAAGAGGGCCGCGCCGGTGGCGATATCGGCGGAACCGCCGACGATCGCGTTGTTGGGCATCGACCCGAAGGGGGTGAAAAAGGCGTGCATCGAGCCGCCCAGGCCCCGGGTGAACCCGGCCTTCCGCGCGAATATCTCCGCCAGGGTGCCGTAGAGGATGAAGGAGGCCACGAGCCCGCGGAAGTCCTTGTGGGGCACGCGCTCCGCCACGCGCAGGGTCTCGCCGCCCCAGAAGGCCTCCATGGTCTCCTGCACCTTCTTCTCGGGCAGCTTGCGGGAGGCGGAGAAGCACTTGGCGAGGATCTCGCCGTGGCTGCGGTGGGAGCCGAAGACGAAGTCCTCGGGCTCCAAGCTGGCGCACTGGCCGACCGAGGCCGCCTCCTGCCCGGCCGAGAGGTGGGCGGGGCCGCGGTGGTTGTACTCGACGCCGTTCCAGCCGCCCTTGGTCTTGATCTCGTTGAGCATCGTCTCGAACTCGCGGATCCGGACCATGTCGGACCAGAGGGCCACTAGCCCGTCGGCGCCGAAGCGCCCGAGCTCGGCCTTGTAGTCGCTCTTGTACTGGTTGATCGGTATACTCGGTATGTCGATCCTTCCGCTGGCGCGCACGCCGGAGGGATCCACGAACATCGACTTCGGCATTGGACAACCCCGCTTACGAGAAGTAAGCTATCGCCGAAAGGCGGTAGCATCGCGAGCCGAATACGGTCAGGAGCGGCCCGCTATAGTTCGAACAACGCGTCCCGTATCGCCTCGCAGACCGAGGGATGCGGGAATATCACCTGCTGGGCGTCCACGACGCGCAGCTCCTGCTCGATCAAGGCCGCGGCGCCCCAGATCATCTCCGAGGCGTAGGCGCCCACGACGTGCACCCCGAGGATGCGGCCATCGGCGGCGTCGGCTATCACCTTCACGGACCCGGGCGCGGCGAAGCCGTTCTCCGCGCAGAACCTCCCGGACACCTTCAGCGTCACGGTGGCCTTGCGGATGGGCCGGCCCGCGGCCTCGGCCTCCTGCTCGGTCGCGCCGACGCCCGCGGCCTCGGTGAGGCCGTAGACCGCCCAGGGGACCGCATTATATCGCATAACGTCTAGCCCCCTGGATGCGCCGCCGCCGGCCAGGATGTCGCAGACCGCGACGTCGGCCATGCGGTAGGCGGAGTGGGCGAGGAGGCTCCGGCCCGTGACGTCCCCGACCGCCCAGACGCCGGGCAGGTTGGTGCGCATCCTCTCGTCCACGACCACGCCCTTGGGCGTGACATCGAGGCCGCACTCCTTGGCGCCCCAGCCCTCGAGGGTTGGCCGGCGGCCCACCGCCATGAGCACCAGGTCCGCCTCGGCCGCGGCGGCGGAGCCGTCCTTGGCCACGTAGCGGACCGTGGCCCCCTCGATCCCCTCGACCTTGCACCCGAGGCGGAACGCGACGCCCTTCATGGCGCGGCGCAACACCGGGGCGAGCTCCCTGTCCATGAAGGGGACTATCTCGTCCATCATCTCCACGACTTCGACCTGGGAGCCGAGGGCCGCGAAGAGCCCGGCGAACTCCACGCCGATTACCCCGCCGCCAATCACGCACAGGCGCTTCGGCACTTCCTCGAGGGAGAGGATGCCCGTCGAGTCGAGGACCTTCGGGTTGCCTCGGGAACCGGGGATGGGGGGCATCGCGGGCGCGGAGCCGGTGGCCACGACGATGGCCGGGGCCTCGTGGACGACCGGGGCCGCCCCGGCCGCCGAGACCTCGACCTTGCCCGGGCCGAGAAGCTTCGCCTCCGCCGCGAGGACCTCGACGCCGAGCTTCTTCTCGGTCATGGCGACGCCGCCCCGCAGCTTCTCGACGACCTCGGCCTTCCAGGCCTGCATGGCCTTCCAGTCGAAGGTCACCTCCCGGGCCGCGACGCCGAACTTCGCGCCCTCGAGGGCGTGGGCGTAGTGCTTCGCCGAGTTGAGGAGCGTCTTCGTCGGTATGCACCCGACGTTGAGGCAGGTCCCGCCTAGGGCCGCCTTCTCCACGAGGAGGACCTTCTTCTTCGCCGCGCCCAAGCGCTCCGCGGCCACGTAGCCGCCCGGTCCCCCGCCGATGATGATCGCGTCGTACTGAGCCATGTTCGCCTCACGCCATGAGGAGCAGATCTATGTCGGCTATCGCGTCCGCGAAAGCCTTGAGGAGGCGCGCCGCCGGCGCGCCGTCGACTACCTGGTGGTCCACGGTGAGGGACAGCCCCAGCCTCGGCTCGAGGACGACCGACCCGTCCGGACCCGCCGCCGCCCGGGGCACGATGGCGTCCACCCCGAGGATCGCGACCTGCGGAGCGTTGAGCACCGGGGTGAAGGACTCGACGCCGAAGGAGCCGAGGTTGGACACCGTGAAGGTTCCGCCCGAGAGCTCATCTGGGTCGATGTTGCCCGCCTGGCAGGCTGCGGCCAGGCGCTTGGCCTGGGCCGATATCTCCCGCAGGGAGAGGAGGTCGGCGTTGCGGATGACGGGCACCATGAGGCCCCGGGGAGTATCGACGGCCAGGGCCAGGTGCACCCGCTCGTAGGTCCGGAGCACGCCTCCCTCGAGGGTACCGTTGGCGCTCGGGAAGCGGGGGAGGACCCGGGAGACGGCGTAGAGCACCAAGTCCCCGATGGTCACCTCGGCCAGGCCGAGGGTCGGGTCGCTGGCCTTGAACCGAGCCCGGAGGGCCTGGAGCTGCTTAGCTTTGGCCGACCCGTTGAACGTGAGCTGGGCGGAGCCCTCTAGGGAGGCGCGCATCCGGTCGGCGATGAGCTTGCGGATGCCCTTGATCGGGGTGTCGGTGTGCCCGTCGGAGGCGGGCGCCGAGGTCGCGGAGGGGGTTCCCCCAGCCGCCCGGACGGTCCCGGAGGGCGCCGCGGCCTGGCCTCCCGCGAGGTCCGCGATCCCTGCGCGGCCGCCTAGGGCGGTCCCCGCGGCGGGCACGGATCTCCCTCCGGCCACCGCGGCCCTGGCGGCGGCGGTCAGGGGGGGGCGCCCGGCGATAGCCGCGGCGACGTCGCGCTCGATGACCCGGCCGTTCGGTCCGGTACCGGGCAAAGAGGCGGCGTTCACAGCTTCGGAGGCGGCGAGCTTTCTGGCCCGGGGTGAGACCGCGGCGGCCCGGGAGAATGACGGCCCTCCGGTCTCCGGCCGGAGGGCCGGAGACCGGGCGGGGTCCGAAGCGTCCGTCGGAGGCTGGCCTCCGGCGGGGGCGCCCTTAGCGGCCTGATCCTCGGGCTTCTCGCGGGCCTTCGACCCCGAAGCCCGATCCCCGGAGATGGCGGCGGTCCAGTCCTCGCCGGCCTCGCCGATCACGGCGATCGGCTCCAGGACCGGGACGTCGTCGCCCTCGGGCCTGAGGATTTTAAGGAGGATGCCTCCGGCCCCCGCCGGCACATCGAAGCTCGCCTTGTCGGTCTCGACCTCGCAAACTGTCTGGTCCGAAGACACCTGCATCCCTTCGGCGGCCTTCCAGGCGGTGATGATGCAGGACTCTACCGTGTTCCCCTGGCGGGGCATGATCAGCACATGGGCCATGGAGGACCTCCGTCTCAATTTACACGAGCGTACAGGCTATCGATGCTTCGGAGAGGGCTCGGGCGGCTTCCTCCCCGAGGCCGGTATCGGTTATCACGCCGCCGACCTCCGAGAGCTTAAGGACGTTGACGAAGCCGGTCTTGCCGTATTTCGAGGAATCCGCGAGGAGATAGGTCATCTCGGCGCAGTCCTTCATCGCCTTGACGATGGCGCCGCCCTCGAAGAGCTGGGTCGTCATGCCCTTCTCCAGGGAAAAGCCATCGGTGCCGACGAAGGCGAGGCGCACGTTGAGCCCAGCGAGAGTGCGCAAGGCCACCGGCCCGACCATGGACTCGGTCTCCCGGCGGAATTCGCCGCCAGTTAGGGTGATCTGGATAGCAGGATTGAGCCGGGCATAGGAGAAGACCAAGGTCGAGTTGGTCACCACATGCACGTCCCGCTTGCCGATGAGGTACCTCGCCACGAGGGCGGTGGTGGTCCCGGCCTCGATCATGATGCTGTCCCCATCTCGGACGAGGTCGGCCGCGGCCTTCGCGATCCGATTCTTCTCGTCCACCTTGAGGAGCTGCTTTTCAATGATGCTCTGGTGCATGGCCGGGTAGGCACCGCCGCGAGACCGGGACAGGTAGCCCCGCTCCTCGAGCTCTTTAAGATCCGACCTCACCGTGACTTCCGAGACGCCGAGCTCCCGGCTGAGGTTGGAGACCGACAAAGAGCCGCGCTCGGAAAGAAGCTTGAGAATCGTCTGTTCCCGGTCCATCAGCTCTTCGATCAATTTCTGTTCCTCTTCGAAATACTTTCGAAGTAATTATTACAATAGGGGATATTTTTGTTTAAATCAAGTACTTTTGAAACCATTTCAAAATAGTTTCAAAAGTACATAAAAAGACAAAATCGGACTAGGAGAGATACGCAACCTCGTCTCCCTAAAAGGGAGACGAGTTCCTCGAACCTTGTTGGGAAGCAGGGGGGAGTCACTTCCCCCGGGAAACAGCTCCACTTTAGGCGACCGCATACTTGGGTAGATAGTCTCCGGAAGGCCTGA
>Ga0268360_1001150_pt1 | contig 30804 bp, 26 predicted proteins | sample BioMet11_FD_192465 | JGI IMG/M metagenome (GOLD analysis project Ga0268360, IMG submission 192465) | Sewage microbial communities from Oakland, California, United States - Biofuel 11 (Illumina Assembly) | ecosystem: Engineered > Wastewater > Sewage > Unclassified | place: USA: California... | reverse complement strand
ATCAACATCAAGCAGGGGCGGGTCGGGGGCCTCGTGGAGTCGGAGCGCATCGCCCGCTACTGCGAGGCCATGGGGGTGCCCGTCTGGTCCGGCGGGATGGACGAGACCGGGATCGGCCGGGCGGCGAACATCCAGCTCCAGACCGACCCGGCCTTCAGCCTCCCGGGGGACACCGCCGAGACGGCGCGCTACTTCGACCTCGACCTCGTGGAGCCCCCGGTCACCCTGGGACCCGGGGGCTGGATCTCGGTTCCCGAGGGGCCCGGCATCGGCGTCGAGGTGCAGCCCGACCGCCTGGACCGCCTCACCATAAGCAGACGCCGGATAAAGTGAGGCCCCGCGGCGCGGGGTCCGGACTACCCTTTGGAAGAGAAAGGGCGAAAGGGAAACCTTACCTAAAGGTGTCCCTTTCGCTCGTTTTTTAAACTCCGCCCGACCGAGGCCGGCGAGGGCCCGGGCTTCAGCGCCCTCTCCCCGAGTTCCTCCGGATGAGGGCGAGGCGGCTCTCGACGCTCGCGCGGGAGCGGAGGCCGTCGGCGGGGGTGTTCGCGAGGTAGTCGAGCATGCGGTCGACGCTGGTCTCGGCCACGTGGAGCCGCGTGTCGCTCGAGGCGTAGTAGATGAGGAGGCGGCCGTCGGAGTCGGCTATCGCGCCGTTCGCGAAGACGACGTTGGAGACGTCGCCGACCCTCTCCTCACCCTCGGGGGCGATGAGGTAGCCGCCGGGGCTGGCGATGACCTTGGCGGGGTCGTCGAGGGCGGTCATGAAGGCGTAGATGACGTAGCGCAGGCCGGCGGCGGTGTTGCGCACGCCGTGGGCGATGTGGATCCAGCCCTCGCTCGTCTTGATGGGCGGCGCGCCGGCCCCGTTCTTCACCTCCTTGACGGTGTGGTAGAGCTTGGGGTCGAGGACGCGCTCGTCGGAGACCACCGCCTCGGTCATGGAGTCGACGAAGCCGACGCAGATGCCGCCGCCGGTGCCGGTCTCGATGAAGCCGTCCTGGGGCCTGGTGTAGAGCATGTACTTGCCGCCCACGAGCTCGGGGTGGAGCGCGACGTTGCGCTGCTGGGCCGAGGCGGTCACGAGGTCGGGCAGCCGCTCCCAGGTCGCGAGGTCCCTGGTGCGCACGATGCCCGCCGAGGCGGTGGCCATGGAGGTGTCGCCGGCGGGGGCCGAGGGGTCCTTGTGCTCGGAGCAGAAGATGCCGTAGATCCAGCCGTCCTCGTGCTCGGTGAGGCGCATGTCGTAGACGTTGGTCTCGGGGGTCGGGGCCGCCGAGCGGGGCGCGTCGCCCAGGAGGATGGGCTCCGGGGCGAAGCGGAAGTTGTCCACGCCGTTCGGGCTCTCGGCCAGGGCGAAGAAGCTCTTGCGGTCGGCGCCCTCGACGCGGCACACGAGGCAGTATCGCCCATCGCGCTTTATCGCCCCGGCGTTGAAGACGGCGTCTATGCCCAGCCGCTCCATGAAGCGGGGGTTGCGCCCCTCGTCGAAATCGTAGCGCCACTCCAGGGGGACGTGGGCCGCGGTGAGCACCGGCCTCCGGTACCGCCAGAATATCCCGTTCCCGGGCTCCACCCGCTTGTTGGGCCTCTTGACGAGGGACTCGTACTCCCTCTGGAGCGCCCTCTTCCGGCGCGCGGCTTCGCTCATGTCCCCTTCCTTTCGGTTCCGGATGCGCTCGGAACGCTCCATGATCTCTAGGCAGGCCCGGCCGTTGTGGTAGCAGGTCTTCCAGAGGCCGCCCTTGGGGCGCCCCAGGTCGGGCTCCCCCTCGGCGGACAGGCCCCAGAACCACTCGCCGTGCTCGCGGTCGACGACCTTGTCCTCTATGTAGTTCCACAGCCGGAGGGCGGCGGCGAGGTGCGCGCCGTCCCCGGTCTCCTCCCACGCGTCCACGTTGCCCACCACGGCCTCGGCCTGGATCCACCAGTCCCGCTGGAGGTCGGTGCGGCCGCCGGCCCGCTCGTGGGGCAGGGAGCCGCCGTTCTCCGCGAGGACCGGGAGGATGCCGGCCCGGGCCACGCGGATGGCCTCGGCCACGTGGACCGGGGCCCTGCCCCGGCCGTATGCCAGGTCGGCGGCCTCGGCCATGAGCCAGCACGACTCGATGTCGTGGCCCCAGGATACGTGGTCCGTCAGGCTGTTCCAGTCCCGGTCGAAGTAGAGGGAGAGGTTGGGCGCGCCCGCGAAGACCCGGGTCGAGTAGACCTCGAGGAGGCTCACGAGGGACTCGCGGACGTCCTTGCGACGCGATGCGCGATACAGGTTCGAGAGGGCCTCGAGGACGTGGAGGTTGGTGTTCATCGACTTGTCGCAGGGGATGTCCACCTCGCTGAGGGCGAAGCGCATGGGCCTCGTCCAGGACCGATCGCAGGCCTCGTAGTAGCCTCCCCGGTCCCGGTCCCTGGCCACCCGCTCGAGGAGGGAGTAGGTCTCCAGGGCCAGGTCGAGGGCCGCCGCCTCCCCCGTGGCGAGGTAGTACTCCGACAGGGCGTAGATGGCGAAGGCCTGGCCGTAGACCATCTTGGCCTCGACGGCGGGGCGCGGCCCGTCGCGCTCCGCGTCCCGGGGGGAGCCGGGAGAGGGCTGGGGCGGCAGCTCGACGATCCACCAGAAGCCGCCGGAGCGCTGGTCGCGCTGGCCGCCCCGGAGGAAGTCGTAGGCCGCCCGAGCGGCGTCCAGGTACTCGCGCTTGGCGTAGCGCCGGTAGGCGGCGGAGTAGGCCCACAGGAAGCGGGAGTGCATGACGAGGCCCTTGGGGGCCCGCTCGTCGTAGCCGCCGTCGTTGCGCACGAGGCCGTAGAAGCCGCCCCAGGCCCGGTCGACGTAGGGCAGCCAGAAGGGGAGGATGTCCGACTCGAGCTCGGCCCTCATGCGCCGGGCGAGGTCGTGGAAGGAGCGCAGGTCGTCTGGGGAGTACTTGGCGCCCATGCTAGCCCCTGTCCTCTTCGCCGTCCCCCGGGACGAGCTCCGAGCCCGCCTCCACGCGGGCGACGAGCTCCTCGACCCTCGCGTAGGCCAAGGCCACGCAGGTGTCCGCCGCCCCGTAGTAGATGGCGAGGCGGCCCGTGGGCCCGTCGCAGAGGGTGGCGCAGGGGAAGACCACGTTGGGCACGAAGCCCGCGGTCTCGTAGCTCCTCTCCGGGGTGAGGAGGTAGTCCCTGGTCCGGTAGAGCACCTTGGAGGGCCGCTCCAGGTCCAGGAGGGCCGCCCCGAAGCTGTAGACGTAGCCGTTGCAGGTCCAGGAGACCCCGTGGTAGAAGAGGAGCCAGCCTTCGCTCGTCTCGATGGGCACGGCGCCGGCGCCTATCTTCGTGCCCTGCCACCAGCCCGAGCCGCCCTTGGACATGACCTTCCGGTGCCGGCCCCAGTGCACGAGGTCCGGGCTCTCGGAGAGGAAGATGTCCCCGAAGGGGGTGTGGGCAGGGTCGCTGGGCCTGTGGAGCATCAGGTACACGCCGCCCACCTTGCGGGGGAAGAGCACGCCGTTCCGGTTGTAGGGGTAGCTCGGGTTCTCGAGACGGGTGAAGGTCTCGAAGTCCTCGGTGAAGCCCAGGCCGAGGGAGGCGCCGGAGAAGTCGGTGCACCAGACCACGTAGTACTTGCCGTCGAGCTTCACGACCCGGGGGTCGTAGGCGTAGGCCGGCTGGTAGTCGGCGCCCGAGGGGTCCACCCAGCGTATCGCCTCGTCGCGGATTTCCCAGGAGAGGCCGTCCTTCGAGAAGCCCGCGTGGAGGTGGGCGCGGCCGTTCCGGTGGTCCGCCCGGAAGACCCCGGCGAAGCCTCCCTCCCAGGGCACCACGGCGGAGTTGTACACCCTGGCGCAGCTCGGCGTGGGGTTCCAGCCGATGATGGGGTTGGCGCTATGCCTCCAGACCGGGTCGGTGCAGCCCGCCGGGCGCTCCTCCCACGGCATGTTGGGCAGGCTCGCGCCCACGATTTTGATCGTCGACAATCTGAGCTCCTTACGCTATGCGCGGCGCGCGGAATCGCGCCGCCTATTTCCCCGAGGGCACCTCGAGCTTGATCCTGTCGTACAGGGCTCGGTTCTTCTCGTCGGGGCCAAGGCTGATCGCGAAGTCGCGGTCGTCGGTGCGGAGGATTATATACGAGACGTTGGGTCTCTTGAGGAATATCCGCGCCTTGCCAAGGCCCTCGACCTGGTAGTTCCCCTCCTTGAAGAGGCCGAAGGCGTCGTTGCCGACGGTGCGGGAGCCGACCACGGCGGGGGAGGCCTCGAAGGAGAGCTCCTTGACCTCCGCGAGGGGGACGCTGAAGCCGAAGAGGGAACGCACCTGGAGGGTCCCGTCCGAGACGGAGACCTGGTCGGTGCCGAGCTCGATCCCCACGTAGGCGACGAGGAGGACGACGATGACGCCCAGGAACCACAGGGAGATGCGGTTGGCCTGGCGCCTGTCGTACAGGGCCCCCTTCGCCGATCCGGCCTTGGCCCTGGCTCCCTGGGCGCTCTTGAGGAGCCCCGGGGCCTTCTTCTTGGACATCGGCCTCAGCCCACCCTGACTTCGTAGGCCGAGCGGAAGACCGCCGCCGGCTCCAGGTGGAGCACCGCCTCCTTCTCCTCCAGCTCGGGGCTCGAGCCGGCGCGGGGCATGACTCCGTACCAGGGCTCGATGCAGACGAAGGGGCACTCCCCCGCGGCGTTGTCCTTCGGGGACCAGATGCCCAGGTGGGTGAAGCCGGGGAAGGACAGCTCCACGAAGCGGCCCGAGGCCGCGCCGCGCAAGGTCACCTTCCTGGACTTGTGCTCCTTGAGGACCACCGCCCCCTTCTCGAAGAGGGAGCCCGAGAGCGCGATCCGGTCCTGGCCGTCGAGGAAGCGCTCGGTCTCGCCCGACCCGACGTTGTCCGGCGTGAGGAGGTAGCGGTCGATGGTCTCCCGCTTTTCGAAGACGAGCTCGTAGTCCCCCCGCTTCCCGCCCGCCTCTATGGGAGCCCGGAAGGCCGGGTGGGCGCCGATGGAGAAGTGCATGGTCTTGGCGTCGGCGTTGGACACTTCGTAACCCACCTTCAGGGTCGAGCCTCGGACGGAATACTCCACCGCCAGCTTGAAGCGGAAAGGATAGATGGCGAGGCTCTCCGCGTCGCTCTCCAGCTCGAACCGCAGGCTATCGCCGGAACTCGCGGCCAGGCGGAACTCCCGGTTCCGGACGAAGCCGTGGTTCCCCATCTTGTAGGTCTTGCCTCCGTAGGCGTAGGCGCCGCCGGGGAGGGCTCCCACGATGGGGAAGAGGAGAGGAGAGCGCCGCGACCAGAAGGCCGGGTCTCCCTGCCATAGGTATTCGAGGCCGCCTCGGCCCACGATGCTCTGGAGCTCCGCGCCCTTCGACGCGACCTCGACCTGGATGTCCTTAGTCTGTATGCGTGCCATGATGGGGGCAGTATACGTTTCGCCGGGCGTTCGCGCTAGGGAGAGGCAGGAGGTCCCGGAGGCCCCCCTCCCCCGGGTTGGGCGGGCGGCCTGCGGGCGGCCCGCGATGGCCGCCGAGGCCGGTTAGACGGAGCTCTTGGCGACGATGTCGTCCATGCGGCGGAGCCTGCGGGAGAGGTCCCGGGCCAGGTTCATCACCACGAGGGCGAAGACCCGCATGTTCGCCTTGGAGAGCTCGTAGAGGGCGCGGTTGCTGATCGTAGCGACCGTCGAGGGGACGAGGGCGCGCACCGTGGCCACGGCGGGCATAACGTCCAGGAACTCCATCTCCCCGAAGGTGTCGCCCTCCTTGAGCCGGGCGAGGACCACCCCGCCCTTCTCCACCGCGACCTCGCCCTCGAGGATAAAATGGATGCGGTCGTTGGGCTCCCCCTCCCGCATTATCTCGGCGCCCGGCTCGAAGGAGGCGGTGCTCAGGTGGGGACGGATGGCGTCGATCTCCTCCGGCAGGAGTCCGCCGAAGAAAGAGTAGTTCTTGAAGGTCGAGGCTTCTATCACGGACTGCGGTCCTCAACCGAAACCCTAACATACGGGGGGCTCGGCTTCAACACCGGCCGAGGGCTACCCACGCCGCCGACGGGCGGGGATCCGGGGCGGCGACGCTGGCGAAGCGCCGGGTCGGGGCCTCGCCCTGAAGGACTTGACGGGTCGCCGGGTTCGAATTACATTGACTATAAAGTCAATGATTAATCAGTCAACGAAGGGCGCCGACCTCCCCTCTGGCGGGAGGGAAGGTCGCAAGCGCGAGACCCGCCGCCGGATCCTCGAGGCGGCGCTCAAGGTCTTCGCCGAGGATGGCATAGCGGCGGCCACCGCGTCTGCGGTGGCCGAGGAGGCGGGGGTCTCCCACGGGAGCGTCTTCGTGCACTTCGGCAGCCAGGAGGGCCTCCTCGCGGCGGCGATAGCCGACTTCGGGGACGAGGTAGTGAGGCATCTCCACGGGTCCCTGCGCGCTGGCGCCGGGACTCGGCGGGTCCTCGAGGCCCACCTCGAGGTCATCCGGAAGCGGGAGGACTTCTACTACCGCCTCGTGACCGAGGCGCCGCTCCTCGGGGAGGGGGCGAGGACCAGCCTCGTGCTCATCCAGTCGGCGATCTCCTTCCACCTCGCCCCGGCCATCGAGGCCGACCAGGCCGCGGGCCGGATCGTGGACTCGAGCCTCGCCCTCCTCTTCAACACCTGGTTGGGGCTGGTCCACTACTATCTCGCGAACCGCGAGCTCTTCGCGCCCGGCGCCTCGGTGATACAGTCCCGGGGCGAGGAGCTCCTCGACCACTACATGCACCTCGTTTCGACTAAAGGAGGCCGGCGATGAAGGAGCCGAAGCTCTGCGTATCCTGCGGCATGCCCATGGAGGCCGACCGGGATTTCCCCCTCGGCGATCGGAGCAAAGACTACTGCGCCCACTGCGCGCGGCCCGACGGCTCGATGCAATCCTACGAGGAGCGGCTCGCGGGCATGGCCGCATTCATGGTGAGGACCCAAGGCCTCGACGGGGGCGCGGCCACGGCGGCCGCGCGGGCCGCCATGGCGGCCCAGCCTGCCTGGTCCGGGCGGGGAGCGCGGGGATGAACGGCCTCGGGGAGATGCGGAACATCGGCCCGGTCGTGGCCGCGGAGCTCGAGGCGGCGGGAGTGTCCGAGCCCGGGGAGCTCCGCGCCATGGGATCCGTCGGGGCGGCGATCAGGCTGAGGGCCACCGGCTTCGACGTGTGCCGCTCGAAGCTCGCGGGCCTCGAGGGGGCGATCCGCGACGTGAAGTGGAACCTCGTCCCCAAGGGCGAGCGCGAGGAGCTGTGGCGGGAGCTCGAGGGGATGGCCGCCGTCCCGAAGCCCGGCCGGGAGGGCTAGGCCGAGGGGCGGCCGAGCCGGGGTTTCCTCTTTGCCCCGACGCTTCCCATAGACTAGAATTGGACCCCGGAGGCCCGGGATGATCGAACCCTACGCGCTGGAAGACGGGAAGCTCGTCCCGAGGGAGGAGGGCGACGCCGTCCTGGTCTACATAGCCCCGGACGAAGGCGAGAAGCGGGAGCTGGCCGAGAAGTGGCGCGTCGACCCCTACGACCTCGCCTCGGCCCTAGACCCCGACGAGCTCGGGCGAGTCGAGTTCTCCGGCGACCGCGCTACGATCATCGTCAAGCAGCCGCGGAACTACAACTCCCAGGACCAGCTCCTCTTCACCGTGGCCTCCATCGGCCTCTTCGTGGACAAGGAGCGCCTCATCGTGGTAACCCCCGAGCCCCTGGAGATCTTCGACGAGAAGATGGTGCGCCGGGTGGACTCGCCCCAGGACGCCCTGCTCAAGGTCCTCTACGCCTCGGTCGCCCACTTCCTCGGCCACCTCAAGGTGATCAACATGATCTCCGAGGCCCTCGAGAAGCGCATAAACGCCTCGATGGGCAACAAGTACCTCCTCGACATGTTCACCCTCGAGAAGAGCCTGGTCTACTTCGTGAACGGCATCGGCTCGAACCAGATGGTCCTCGAGAAGATGCGCTCCTCCGCCGCGAGGCTGGAGCTCTCGGGCCACCACGTGGAGATCCTCGAGGACATCCTCATCGAGAACCAACAGTGCGCGAAACAGGCCGACATCTACTCCAACATCCTCACGGGCCTCATGGACGCCCGGGGCTCGGTGGTCAACAACAACCTCTCGATGCTCATGAAGAAGCTGACGGTAATCTCGGTGGTCTTCATGCCCATGAACGTCCTCGCGGGCATGGGCGGCATGTCCGAGTTCTCCTCGTGGACGAAGGACATGCCCCCCTACGTGACCTACCCCCTCTTCCTCGCGAGCATGTGCCTCGTGGGCTACCTGACCTACCTGGTGATCCACAAGTGGGACGCGGGGGCCCAGGAGTTCGAGGTGCCCAGGGGCAGGAGGAAGTCCGGCAGGCGCTAGCTTGCCGGGTGGCGGAAGCCGGGGCCTCGGCCCCGCGGGAGCCGGCGATCGCCGCCCCGGCGCGGGCTTCGGCTTGACCGCCGGCCGGAGAGAGCCGATCATGTCCCGAGGCGCCTAGCGCCTAAAGGAAGGAACATGGATCCCGTCCGCTGGGGCATTCTCTCGGTGTCCGATCATTACGGCCTTCGCATCCACACCCCCCTCTCCCACCTGGCCGAGGCGCGGGTGGTCGCCATCGCGAGCCGCGGCGCGGGCCGCGCCGCCGAAGCCGCTGCCCGCTTGGGGATACCCAAGAGCTACGGCTCCTACGCCGAGCTCATCGCGGATCCCGAGATAGAGGCGGTCTACATGCCCCTGCCCAACAACCTCCACGCCGAGTGGGCGGCGGCGGCCATGAAGGCGGGGAAGCACGTGCTCTGCGAGAAGCCCGTGGCCATGGACGCGCCCCAGGCCCGCGCGATGGCGGCGACGGCCGAGGAAACCGGGAAGCTCCTCATGGAAGCCTTCATGTACCGCTTCCATCCCCAGTGGGTCCGGGCCGCCGAGATCGTGGCCTCCGGGGAGCTCGGGGATCTCAGGGCGATCCAATCCTGGTTCACCTACAGCAACGCCGACCCCTCGAACATCCGGAACAGGACCGAGACCGGAGGCGGAGCCCTCTACGACATCGGCTGCTACGCCGTCTCGAGCGCCCGCTTCCTGGTCAAGGCCGCCCGCGGGGCCGCCGCGGAACCAGGTCGCGCCCTCTACCTGGCGGACCGGGACCCGAGCTTCGGGACCGACGTCCTGGGGACCGGGGTCCTGGACTTCGGCTCCTCCCTCCGCTCGACCTTCCACATCGGAACCCAGACCTACCCGGTGCAGCGGGTCGAGGCGGTGGGGACCAGGGGCTCCCTGGCGGTAGTCCTGCCCTTCAACGCCTTCCCCGACGTGTCCCTGGCCCTCGAGGTCTCCACCGGCCTCGGGACCCGCCGCGTCGAGGCAGGCCCCGTGGACCAGTACGGCCTCATGTTCGCCGCGGTGTCCAAGGCGATCCGCGAGGGCCGGCCGGCCCCGACGCCGATAGAGGACGGCGTCGGCAACATGGCGGCCATAGACGCCCTCTTCCGTTCGGAGAAGAGCGGGACCTGGGAGAGGCCCTGACGCCGGGGCCCGGGCGCGACGGGAAAGGCCGGCGCGGCCCGAGGCCGGGCTCTGCTGGGGAGCAGGCGCGCTCTTGCCCCGCCGCCGGAAGGCCCCTAGAATCCCCAACATGAAGGCCCCGGCAGACCGACTCGAGAAGTCGCATATTGTGCTCATCCTCCTGGTCTCCACCGCCAGCTTCTTCGAGGGCTACGACTTCATCATCCTGAACCTAGTGCTGCCCTACCTCCGGGACGAGTTCGGGCTGTCGGTGCAGGAGGCGGGCCTCGCCATATCCGCCATAGCCTTGGGGACCATAGCGGCCTTCCTCGTACTCCGCCTCGGCGATTACTTCGGCCGCCGGGCACTCCTCATGTGGACCGTCCTCGGCTACACCGCGGCCACGGCCCTCACGGCGGCGAGCCGCACGATCTACGGCTTCGTGGCCCTCCAGTTCCTCGCGAGGGTCTTCCTCGTCGCGGAGTGGGGAGCCTCCACGGTGATCATCGCCGAGGAACTGCCGGCCTCGAAACGGGGCATCGGCATATCCGTGGTGCAGGCCATGGCCGGAGTGGGCGCCGTGGCGGGGAGCGCCATCTTCCCCCTGGTGGCCCAGGTATCCCTAGGCTGGAGGACCATGTACCTCATCGGCGTGCTGCCCCTGGCAGTCGTCTTCTTCATCCGGCGCAGCCTCAAGGAGACCAGGCGCTACGTCGAGCTGCGCCGCCTCTCGCCGGAGAAGCCTAGGTCCGTCGAGGTCCTCGGCCCGGACCATCGGAAGAACCTCGTCCTCGTGGCCCTCCTCTGGTTCTTCATGTACTTCGGCTACACGCCCCTCCAGACCTTCTACACCGACTACGCGCGGAACGACGCGGGACTCCCTCCGGGCCAGGTGGGGCTCATCGTCGCGGTGGCCTTCGTGGTCGGATTGTCGGGCTACGTCGTCGCGGGGAGGCTCATGGACCGATGGGGCCGCAGGCCGACCAGCGCGCTCTTCTTCTCCGTGGGCTCCCTCAGCACCGCCCTGGCCTTCAACGCGCCCCACAACGTCTGGGCGATGGGCCTCTCCCTGGTCGTCGGCATCTTCTTCTCCACGAGCTACCTGCCCCTCGTCTCCACCTACACGGCCGAGCTCTTCCCGACGCGGCTCCGGACCAGCGCGTCGGCCTGGGCCAACAACGTGCTGGGCCGAGTCGGCATGGTGCTCGCGCCGACCTCCGTGGGGCTCTTGGCCGCAGGCTTCGCGAGGCCGACTGGCGGCGCCGGAGGCGGCCCCCTCTCCGGCGTCGGGCCGGCGGTGAGCATCCTGGGACTCTCCCCCCTGGTCTGCGCCCTCATAGTCCTCGTCTTCCTCCCCGAGACCAAGGGCAAGGAGCTCGAGGAGATCAGCGCGTGAGGCGCCCTCTCATCGCGGTGGCCCTGGCCGCGGCGGCGGCGTTCGCCGCCTCGAGCATCTCGGCCGAGGGACTCACCGAGGACCTCGCTGGGGCCCGGGGGGACGCGCGGGTCGCTCGGGTGGACTACGCAGGCAACGAGAGGACGAAGCGGGAAGCCCTGGACGAGCTCGTCGGCATAAGGCCCGGCATGCGCCTCTCCGAGATCGACCTCGAGGAGGCGCGGCAGCGCATCCTCAGGGCGGGCATCTTCAGCGAGGCCAGGATCGACGCCGAGATTCAGGGAGGCGCCGCGTCGATGCTGGTGACCGTGAAGGAGAAGTGGACTTTCATCCCGATCCCCTTCGGATACTTCGGGGACGACGCATGGTCCTTCGGCCTCAACGCGATCGAGTACAATTTCATGGGCATGCGGCGGACCTTGGCCGCCAAGGTCGCCGACTCCGACCGAGGGGCCTCCGGCTCGCTGGCCTACGTCGAGCCGCGACTCCTCGGCTCGAAGATCTCGATCAAGGCCTACGCATCCGGCGGAGAGTCCCAAGAGGAGGCGAGGTTCATGGACGACGAGCCCTTCGCGACCTTCGGCCTCGAGGCCTGGAAGGCTGGGCTCTCCGCAGCCTTCCCTGCGGACGGGAGGCTCTCGGCCAGCCTCGAGATGTCGATGCGCTACGCGGGGGTCGGAGACGAAGCGAGGAGGGACAATCCCGAGCTCTACGGAGAGACTCTCTACCTCGTCCCGGGAGCGGGGATCTCGTACGACGGCCGTCGTCGCTCAGGCTACCGCGAGGCGGGCATAGAGGCGAAAGCCGCCTACGCCCGAGGCCTCAGCCTCAGGGACGCGCCGGGCTACGACGAGGTCGCGGCGGGGATCGAGCTGAAGTTCGGCGCGGTCCTCGACTCGCTGGCCACCCTTGGGCTGACCGGCCGTTACGGATCGCGACCCTTCCAAGCGCAGGACAGCCTCTCGGGTCCGGGCTACCGGACCTTGGCCCCGGCGACGAGCTTCTCGGATAAGAGCGCGACATCGTACGCGTCGATCGAGCTGCCCTTCGCTAGACCAGCCTGGTGCGTCTTGACCGCCGGTCCCTTCTACGAGTGCGGGGCCTACGCCACGGGGCCCGAGGGGAAGACGACAGAGGTCTTCCACGGGCCGGGCTTGAGCGCGAGGATGTACGTCTCCGAGGTCGCTCTCCCGGCCATGGGCATCGACGCCGCGTACAATGTCCCCGCGGGGCTGTGGTTCTTGAGCGCCTACCTGGGGCTATCGCTCTAGTTTGAGGGGAGAGGATCTACGGAGCCCCGGAGGAGTGAACCGCCGGGGGCGACGGGAGAAGGGGCGCCCAGCCTAGAAGCTCGAGAGGACGTACACTCCCACGAGGAGCTCGACGGTAAAAAGTTCCTCAGGGTAGGAACCTTCTCGGGCCTGCCCCTCGAGCTGGCCGACGTACCAGAAGAAGAGGCCGAACTTGGGATCGATGCGGAAGCAGTAGGCGATAAAATCCTCGGCCTTGCTCTGGTGCCCGAAGAGGAGGCTGGCGAGGGAGTTGGCGAGGGCCACGAAGCGCTTGAAAGCGATGGGCACTGCCCCGTCGCGGAACTCCCGCTCGAAAGCCACCAGATCCTCGAGGAGTCTGTCCTTGGGCTTCTGCTCAGCTTTCTCGACCCAGGTCTTGTGGATAAGGAGCTCGACGTTCTCCCGGAAGACCCGGAGGAGCCGGTCGATCCGAGCCAGCCTGTCGGCCGCCGAGCCCGACACGTACTGGTGGAATTCGCCGGGATTGCCCAGTACGTCGGCGATCTGCGCCGCGTATTTGCCGCGGCGGCTCTCGTCCGCGGACACGAGGAGAGGGAAGGCTTTGAAAGCCGCCTTCTCGGCGTCGGTGGCGAGCCGATCGTCTATCTCTGTTTCGCGGGAACTCATGACCTACCTTGCCCAAAAACGAGCCCCTTGGTCAATCCCCTCGCCTTGCCGGGGATTGCGCGGGGTAGCCCGCAACTATATGCTCCCTTCCAATGAACGAGATACGCGTCCTCCCCGAGTCGGACTACGGCCTGGGCTTCGTGCCCGAGCGCTACCTGAAGCCAGGAGAGACCGAGTATCGAATCCGGGACGAGCAGCTCGCGGAAGTCCTAGGCCGAAGCCCCGGCTCCTACCGCGCGTTGACCGGCGCCGAGCTGACCGCCATGGTGGCCAACGGCAACCGCTGCCGTGACTGGAGCCTGGTGAGGGTCTCCGATCCCTTCGTCCCCGACCTTGTGCGCGACTGCGAATTCGCGGGCCTCGTGAGGTTGGGAGCCATAGACCGGGCGGTCATCGAGCACCACGATCTCCTCGCCCCGGTGGGCATCACCGGCTCCTGCGTGGTAGCCTGCGATATCGGCGACCGTTGCGCCATACACGGCTGCGCCTACCTCGCCCACTACGTGATAGGCGATTCCTGCCTCCTCCTCTCGAACGACGAGATCCACGTCTCCAACCACTCGAAATTCGGCTCCGGCATCGTGATGGAGGGGGAGGACGAGGAGCTCCGGGTCCTCCTCGACCTCATGAACGAGGGGGGTGGTCGGTCGGTTCCGCCGTTCCGGGGGCTCCTCGCGGCCGACGCCTACGTCTGGGCGCGGAAGAGGGACGACCCGGCGCTGATGGGCGCCTTCCTCCGGATGACCGACTCGATGTTCGACCACCGGCGCGGCCGTTACGGGACCATCGGCCGAGGCTCGGTGCTCAAATCGAACCGCATAGTGAAGGACGTGGCCATAGGGGAGTCGGCCTACGTGAAGGGGGCGAACAAGCTCAAGAACCTCACGATCCTCTCGAGCGAGGCCGAGCGCACGCAGATCGGCGAAGGCGTGGAGCTGGTGAACGGCATCGTCGGCTACGGCTGCAGGATATTCTACGGTTGCAAGGCGGTGCGCTTCGTCCTCGGCACCAACTCCTCCCTGAAGTACGGCGCCAGGCTCATCCATTCGGTGCTCGGCGAGAACTCGACGGTCTCGTGCTGCGAGATGCTGTCTAACCTCATTTTCCCGGGGCACGAACAGCACCACAACACGAGCTTCCTCATCGCCGCCCTGGTGCGGGGCCAGTCGAACATGGCCGCCGGGGCTACCATCGGCTCGAACCACAACTCCCGGGCCCCCGACGGCGAGGTCGAAGCCGGCCGGGGCTTCTGGCCGGGGCTCTGCACTTCGGTGAAGCACTCCTCGCGCTTCGCATCCTTCTGCCTCCTCTCCAAGGGCTCCTACCGCTTCGAGCTCGATATACGCCTCCCCTTCTGCCTCGTGGACGACGACCGGTCCAGGGATCGGCTCGTCCTCGCGCCCGCCTACTGGTGGACCCACAATCTCTTCGCCCTAATGCGCAACGAGGGGAAGCTCATCGCGAGGGACAAGCGGATCGCCAAGGTCCAGGCCCTCGAGTTCTCGCCCTTCGCCCCAGACACCGCCGAGGAGATGATAGCCGCCATACGTCTCATCGAATCCTGGGCCCGGGAGGACGGACTCGCCGAGGGCGCAGAGGCCCGGGAGATCAGAGTGCCCCGGGGTCTCGCCGAGAACTCCAACCGTACCGTCGTCCTGCGCCAACCCCGGAGGTCCGTGAAGGCCTACAGGGAGATGCTCCTCTGGTACGCCGGAGGGACGACACTCAAGGTTCTGGCACCGGCCATCCCCCGGGGGAAAATCGACGTCGAAGAGGCCCTCGCGGACCTGGCGTCGCGCCCCGCCGCCGCCCGCGACCGAGTGACCGCCTGGGAGAACCTGGGCGGACAGCTCGTCCCCGAAGCCAAGCTCGAAGCCCTCCTCGACGAAGTCCGCGCGGGGCAGATCCCCGACTGGGACGCGATGCACGCCGGCTACGAGCGGCTGTCGACTGAATACCCCCGCGACAAGGCCGAGCACGCATGGTCGATCCTGCGCTACCTCTATCCTTCGCTGGCTGAGGCTCCCAAGGCCCTCCTCGGCGAGGCCATGGCCGAGCTGCTAGAGCTCTCGGCTCGCGTGGAGAAGGAAGTCCTGGCAACTCGAGCCAAGGATTTCTCGAACCCCTTCAGAAAAGCTACTTTCCGCAGCGACGCGGAAATGCTCGCGGTCGTAGGGAGGGCTGAGGATAATCCATTCGTCGGGAAGACGGAGAAGGACATGGCTCAGCTCCGTTCCGACGCGGCCGCCATAGCCGCAGCTATGGCGGATTCTCGATAATCATTGACTATCTATGTAGTGCCTCGAAGCTTGTTGTGGACCGCGATGGGTATTGCAAACGCATGGGCTAAAGCGCGATTCTTCGCCCCCCAAACGGCTTATCTCACTCCACCAACAATGTTCGAGGAACTGAATACGTAGAACCTTGCACTAGGCAATAGCTGGAATAGCCCCAATCCAGATACGCCACAACAAGCTTCGAGGCACAGTATACAATTTCAATATATAAAACGCTATGAATTGTGGATAAGCTACAAAAACGTAGAGTTTTTTGCTGATATACCCGTTTATCGCTGCCATTACCATTTTTCACTATTCATCTCCTTGACAATCCCAGTTCTTGTCTACAAACTGCCCTCACTTTTTGAAATGGCTATTTTGCATTTTTATAGGAGTTCAACTTATGAAACGAACGTTAATCGCCATAGCTATAGCCTTCGTGACCCTCGGCGCCATCTCCGCCGCTCCTCTTCCTGCCACGATCAAGGTCGGCTCAGCCGAGTCCCTGACCGGCGATAACGCCTCCTACGGCGTACCCATCCGCCGGGGCATCGAGCTCGGCGTCGAGGAGGCGAATGCTTCGGGGATTCTCGGTTCCTCCAAGCTTCAGCTCGTCGTCTACGACGACAAGGCCGACAAGCAGGAAGGCATCAGCGTCTTCAACAAGCTCATAAACGACGACAAGGTCTCGGTCATCATAGGCCCCACCCTGTCGGGTACCGCCTTCGCGGCGATTCCCGTCGCCCAGAAGGCGGGGGTGCCGGTCATCGGCACCAGCCTCACTGCCGTGGGCATAACCGCCATGGGCAACTACGTCTTCCGGGACAGCCTGCCCCAGGCCTCGGTCATCCCGGGCACCCTCGCCGCGGCGGTCGCCAAGTTCCACCCGAAGAAGGCGGCCCTCCTCTTCCAGGCCGACCAGGAGTACTCGAAGAGCGAGGCCGACGTGTACAAGGCCGCTCTCCAGAAGGCCGGGATCCAGCTCGTGGCCTCCGAGAGCTACTCGAAAGGCGACTCCGATTTCCGCACCCAGCTCTCCAAGCTTGCAGCCAGGAAGCCCGACATCTACGTCTTCTGCTGCCTCATCGGCGAGGCGATCCCCGTGCTCCAGCAAGCGCGGGAGATCGGCGTGACCCAGCCCATCCTCGGCGGCAACGGTTTCAACAACCCGAACGTCATCAAAAGCGGCAAGGAGGCGGCGGAAGGCCTCATCGTCGGCTCCTCCTGGTTCATCGAGAGCAAGAATCCGAAGAGCCAGGCCTTCGTCGCCGCCTTCACCAAGAAGTACGGGACCCCGCCCGACCAGTTCGCGGCCCAGGGCTACACCGCCGTGCTGATCCTAGCGCAGGCGATCAAGAGCGCCGGGTCCGCCGACCGCGCCTCCATTCGAGACGCCCTCGCCAGGGTGAAGGGCTTCGACACGGTCCTCGGGACCTTCTCCTTCGACGAGAATCGGGATCCCGTGCATCCCAGCACGCCCATCACCGTGAAGGGCGGCAAGTACGTGCTCTTCGAGTGAGCGCGCCTAGGACGATCTAGCGGAGCGGCGACGTGGACTTCAGCCTTTTTGCGGACCCGACTTTCCTGGCTCAGAATCTCGTGGACGGCCTCTCCCGCGGGGCCCTCTACGGGGTCTACGCCATCGGCTTCACCCTCATCTTCGGCGTCCTGGATATCCTGAACCTGGCCCACGCCGCCACCTTCATGTGGTGCGCCTTCGCAGGCTACCTGGCGATGGCCGGCCTGGGGCTTCCCCTGCCTCTCGGCCTGGCCGCCGCCATGGTCGCGGGCGCAGCAGTGGCCCTCCTCCTGGAGTTCGCAGCCTTCCGCCCCCTGCGCAGGGAGGGGGCCGATAAGCTCTCGGCCATGATCTCGAGCATCGGCGCCTCCCTCATCCTCGTGAGCGTCGCCGAGGCGATCTTCGGCACCGAGACCCGACGTTTCCCGAGCAGCGCCCTCGACCCCAGACCCCACCTCGTGGGGGGACTGAGGATCTCCAGCGCCCAGATCCTCATCCTAGTCGCCTCGGTGGCCCTCATGGCGGGCGTGGGGCTCTTCATCAGGAAGTCCCGGATGGGCAAAGCGATCCGGGCGGTGGCCGCGAGCCAGAGGGCCGCCCGGCTCCTGGGCATAGACGTGAACGGGGTGATCGTCGTCACGTTCCTGGCGGCCGGCGCCCTCGCCGGGGCGGCGGGAATCCTCGTGGCCCTCCTCACCAACAACATCGTCCCGGGCATGGGCTCCCAGATAGAGCTCCGGGGCCTCGCGGTGGTGATCCTCGGCGGCATGGGCAACATCGAGGGAGCCGTCATCGGCGGCTTCGTCCTCGGGCTCGTGGAGACCTTCACCATAGCCTACGTCCCCGGCGGGTCGGATATAAAGGACGCGATCGCGTTCCTGATTCTCTTCTTCATCCTCCTCGTGAAGCCCAACGGCATCATGGGCCGGGGCGTGGCGGACAGGGCATGAGATCCCACAACTCGTCGACGGGAGAGCCCGCCCCGCGGCGGCCCGGCATGGCTCCATGGGTCGTCGCCTCCGCCATCGTGGCGGCCGACGCATTCCTCTGCGTGAAGACACCCCAGGACCTGGACCGACTCCTCATCAACGTCATGCTGGCCCTCTCGGCCTTCGCCACCCTCCACGCCCGGCTCCTGTCCCTAGCCAGCGCCGGCTTCGCGGCTATAGGCGCCTACGCCTCGGCCATCCTGGCGGTGAAGCTCGGGCTGCCCGTGGGCCTCTCGATCCCAGCGGCGGCCCTAGCCTGCGGGGTCCTCGCGGTGGTCATAGGCGTACCGGTCCTCAAGCTGAACGACGTCTACCTCGCCATATGCACCCTCGGCTTCGGCGAGATCGTTCGGGTGGCCATCATCCTCCTCCCGGGGCTGACCGGCGGCTCCACCGGGGCCAACCTCTCCACGGGCTTCGCCTACGAGGCCATGAGGAAGACGAACTCCTGGGAGCTCGGCTTGGCGCTGGCCGCCCTGTGCTATCTCTTCTGGGCGACCTCCCGGGCCAAGGCCGGCCGGGCCATCAGGGCCATCCGGGAGAATCCCGACGCGGCGGCGACCATGGGCATCGACGTGGTCGCCTACAAGAACCTGGCATTCACGGCCAGCGCCATGATCGCCGGCCTCGCCGGCGCATTCTACGCCCACTCGGTCGGCTCTCTGGACGCTGGCGACTTCAAATTCAGCCGAGCGGTGGACATCCTCTCCTACGCGGTCCTCGGAGGCTCGGGAGCCTGGTTCGGGCCCATCCTCGGCGCGGGGCTCCTCACGGCGCTCCCCATAGTCCTCCGGGACCTCCTCTCCTTCCTGAAAGACTTCAGCCAGCTGCCCAACATTCTGAACGGCGCCGCCCTCATGCTGGCCATCATCTTCATGCCAGGAGGCCTCGCCGCCCTCTTCGGGCGGAGCCCCCTCGGGGGCCCCCGGGCAGCCCGCCGCGCATCGAGCGCCGGGGCAGTGACGAAGGGAGCCGGGGGCATCGAGGACGCCGAACCCTCGGGCCCAGGCGGGGCCGGAGGTCCGATCCTCGAGGTCCTCGGGCTTTCGCGCTCCTTCGGCGGAGTCGACGCCCTATCCGACGTGAGCTTCGCGGTGGGGCGCGGGTCCGTCCTGGGCCTCATAGGCCCGAACGGCGCCGGCAAGACGACCCTCATCAACACGGTGTCCGGCATCTTCCCGCCCACCGCCGGCAAGATCAGATGGGAAGGTCGGGAGATCCAGGGGAGGCGGCCCAACCGCATAGCGCGCTCCGGAGTGGCGCGGAGCTACCAGAACATCCAGCTCTTCGGGGAGATGAGCGTCCTCGAGAACGTGGTGGTCGGGCACCACACCCGAATCGAGGCCCGGCTCCCCGAAGCCTGGCTCCGCCTTCCCTCCGAGCGCCGGGCCGAGCGGGAGGCCCGCGAGGAAGCTTTCTCCCTCCTCGAGAGGCTGGGGCTCGCCGCCCTAGCCGGACAGGAGGCCTCCAGGCTCTCCTACGGCGACCAGCGCCGGGTGGAGATAGCGAGGGCCCTGGCCCTCAGGCCGAGGCTCCTCCTCCTCGACGAGCCGGCGGCGGGGATGAACGAGGTGGAGACCGCGGCCCTGGGGGACTTCATCCTCGAGCTGAAGCGCCGCGGCTACACCATCCTGGTGGTGGAGCACCACATGGACCTGATCATGAAGATATGCGACGAGATAGTCGTCCTCAACTTCGGCAAGAAGATAGCCCAGGGGAAGCCCGAAGAGGTCTCCCGCGATCCGGCCGTCCTCGAAGCCTATCTGGGGAGCGAGTGATGGCGCCGCTCCTGGAAGTCGAAGGCCTCTCGGTGCGCTACGGCGGGATCGAGGCGGTGCGCGGCGTCTCCTTCTCGGTGGAAGAGGGGTCCATAGTCGCGCTCGTCGGCGCGAACGGCGCCGGCAAGAGCTCCACTCTCCTCGCGATCTCCGGCATGGTGAAGAAGGCGGGCGGCGCGGTCCGCTTCCGCGGCGAGGACCTAAGCCGGACCAGGGCCGACAGGATAGTCCGAGCCGGACTCGTCCAGGTCCCGGAGGGCCGGGCCATCCTCTCGCCCCTCTCGGTGGCCGAGAACCTCGAGCTCGGCGCCTGGACAAGGAGAGACAGGGCCGCGGCCCGAGTCGACTTGGAACGGGTCTACGGCCTCTTCCCCAGGCTGGCCGAGCGGAAGTCCCAGGTCGCCGGCTCCCTGTCGGGAGGCGAGCAGCAGATGCTCGCCATGGGCAGGGCCCTCATGGCCTCGCCGAAGCTCCTCCTCCTGGACGAGCCGTCCATGGGCCTCGCGCCCAAGCTGGTGTCCCTCGTCTTCGCCACGGTGGCCGGCATCGCCGCCGCGGGCACCACGGTCCTCCTCGTGGAGCAGAACGCCCGCGCGGCCCTCAAGATAGCGGATCGCGGCGTCGTGCTAACCCACGGCTCGGTGGCTACGGCGGGGCCGAGCGACCGGCTCCTCGCCGATCCTGCTGTGATCGAGGCCTTCCTCGGCAAGGCCTAGGGCCTGGACAGGGGGAAGACTAGGCCGAAGGTGCTGCCGCCCTGGGACGAGAAGTCGAGCTCTCCCCCCAGTTGGCTGGCGAAAGATTCCACGATCATGGATCCGAGCCCGGGCTCGGCGGAGGGCCAGGCGGTGCCGACGCCGTCGTCCCGGACCTCGAGGCGCAGCGCCCTGCCGCCGTCCTCCGGCCGGAGGGCGAGGGAGAGCTTCCCGCTCCGCCCCCCGGGGAAGGCGTACTTGAGCGCGTTCACCGCCAACTCGTTCATCACGAGGCCCAGGGGCGAAGCCAGGGCGAAGGGTACCTCCGCGGCGGCGAAGTCCTGGACTACCTCGACCCCCGGCCTGGTCGGCAGGCTTGCGGCCACGGCCTCGAGGTACTCGTCCAGCCGTATCGAGCGGAGATCCTTGGACACCGAGAGCCGCTCGTGGGCCCTGGCCATGCAGCGGATCCTCTCCCTGAGGGCCTCGAGGCGATCGACCCCGAGGGCCGGGGTGTCCCGGGACGGATCGGGGCAGGAGCCGAGGGCTCCCTGCTCCAGCGAGATGAGGCTATCGACCAAAGCGAGATCATTCTTGGTGCGGTGAGCCATCTCCCGGACCAGGAGCTCCCGCCCTTCGACCGCCCGGGCGAGCTCGGCGTTGAGACTCTCGGCCCGGAGGAGCACGAGGGCCAGGGAGAGGACCGCCACCAAGGAAGCCTGGAGCAATTGCAGGATGGCGTCCCAGCCGGCGCCCTCCATGAGACTCGGGCTCAGGCCGAGGACGAGGCCGAGGGCGCTCCTGAGGACGAAGCTGAAGGCCAGGAGCCCGATGATCCCGAGGACGAGGCGCGCCGTGACGCCGAGCTCTCGCCGCGTTCCGCGCGCCAGCTCGACGGCGCTCGCGGAGAGGATCAGGACGGCGACGGCGTCGTAGATGTGGAACCTGGCGGGGAAGGACGGGATCGCGTAGGCGAAGACCGCGACCGACGGGCCGAAGACGCCCATGACGACCGCGGCCTGGGGCCAGCGGGGCGGCTTCCCGAGGAAGAAGCGTATCCCCGCCAGGGTCCCCACGAAGAAAGCCACTATGGCGCAGTTGCCCACCACCACGCTGAGGAAGTCCGGTATCGCCCCTCTCAGGGCGATGAGGATGGAGCCGAGCATCATGACCGCGTAGGAAGTCGCCCAGGAGTATATCTCGGGCCTCTGCGGCCTGAGGGAGAGGGCGTAGGTCCAGAGGACGATCGCCACCAAGATGTTCAGGAGGCCGCAGGCCACGATGACAGAGCGATAGTCCAGGCTCATGAGTCTATCCTTCCGGCGGCGCGCTCCGCATCGAGTTCCACGGCATAAAAATATCGCCGAACGGTGTACGCTTGTCAAAGGGAAGGAAACCGAGGCCGCCCCGGATGGGCATTCAAGGGGGAGGGCCGGCGAAGGTATAATCTCCGCGATGAAGCCGTATTCCATACCGACCCTGGTGATCGCCTCGATATGCTTCACGATCGCCGTGAGCGACGCCCTCGCCAGGGTCCAGAGGAAGAAGAGGAAGATCGACCTCGCCTTCGCCCTCATCTGCCTGAGCGGGACCGCCTTCTGCCTCTTCTGCTCCGGGGAGTACAGCGTCGACGAGCCGTCCCAGAGCGTCGCCTGGCTCAAGGGCGAAGTCGCCTCGTCGGCCATCGCCGAGTTCGCCGTCCTGTGGTACGTCGCCGAGGAGACCGGGGTCATCGGGCCGATCTGGGTCCGGCTCTGCCTCTGCTGGACTGTCCTCGCGTCCCTGAGCCAGGCCCTGGACCTGGGAGCGCTCTCCTGGGACCCGAGCCGTCCGGTGATCACGAGGCTCGAGCTGCCCTTCGGCCTCGAGTTCGCCTGCCAGGAAGTGGCGCCTGGGCCGATAATCTACGTCCTCAACGCCGTCGGCCTCGGGATACTCCTCCTCCTGGTCCTAGCCGCGACGCGGCACTGGAGCTCGGGGCACCGCAGGAGCGCGGGGGTCCTCCTGGTCGCCCTAGGGCTCATCATCGTGGCCGAGGTCTCGGACTTCCTCGTCAGCGCGGGGGTGTACAGCTCGATCTACCTCACCGAGTACGCATGGCTCGGCATCATCCTCTTCGTGGGGCTGCGGCGCTCCGACGACTCCCACGAGGCGTCCCTCGCCCGCCGGGCCCTCCGGAGGACCGACCAGGAGCTGAAGGAATCCCAGGCCACCCTGGCCGCGATAATCGACAGCACAGCCGACCTGATCTGGTCGGTGAGCGACGGGAGCCACGCCCTCCTCACCTTCAACGCGGGCTTCCGCGACTACCTCGCTCGGCGAGGGGTGGAACCCGCCGCGGGGATGTCCGGCGGGGAGCTCTGGTCCGGCGAGGGCGAAGCGGCCTGGCTGGAGGACGTGTACCGCCGCTGCGAGCGCGAGGGGAGCGTCTCTACGGAGTTCCGGGCCGAGGGGGGCGGCAAGGTCCTCTCCCTCAAGGTCAACGCCCTGAGACGCGGCGGCGCCGGCTTCGGCCTCTCGGCCTTCGCCCGGGACGTGAGCGAGGAGCGGGGCTACGAGGAGAAGCTCAGGCAAGCCCTATCAGAGAAGGAGATCCTCGTCCGCGAGATATACCACCGCACCAAGAACAACATGAGCGTCATCATCGCCCTCCTCAAGCTCCAGGCCGGAGAGATCGGCGATCGGCGGCTCAAGGATGCCTTCGCCCTCTCGATCGACAGGATCCTGGCCATGGCGATGGTCCACGACAGGCTGTACCGGACCGAGGACATGGCCCGGGTGGACCTCGGGGACTACCTCTCGACCCTCGCCCGGACCCTGGTGGCGAGCTACTCCCCGCCCGAGGCAGGGCCGGGCCTCGAGATAGAGGCCCAGGGCATCCTCGTCATGATCGACACCGCCGTCGACTGCGGCCTCATCCTGAACGAGCTCGTCACGAACGCCCTCAAGTACGCCTTTCCGGCCGACCGCCGAGGCGTGATCAGGATAGGCCTCGGCCTGGTCGAGGACGGCTCGATAGTCCTGTCGGTGACCGACGACGGGGTCGGGATGCCCCCCGGCTTCGACCCGGGCCGGGACGGGCAGCTGGGCATGAAGATCGTGAGGAGCCTCGCCGGGAAACTCCGGGCCGAGCTCGGCTTGCGGGCGGGGAGCGGCTGCTCCTGGGTCTTGAAACTCCGGGAGGAAGGCAGGGGCTAGGCGGCCCCCGCGGCTATGTCCGGGGCGTAGCGGCGATAGATCAGCCAGCTCGCCGGAATGGCCAGGGAGACTATCGGCAGGAAGATGCGGGCATAGTTCGGCGTGAGGGCGGACAGTCCGAGGAAACCCAGGACGCCGATGGATCTCCCGAGGTTGATGGAGATCTCGGAAGCCACGTTGCGCCCGGCCCCAGAACCCTCGTCCCGCTGGTAGCCCGCTATCACCCCGAGGAAGGCCGAGTTGAAGGGGATTATCACGAGGGTGTCGCTGATCTTGGCGAGGGCGCCCAGGGCCGCGGCGCCGGCGAGCCCGGGCCAGAGGGAGATCGAGAGAGCCGCCGGTATCGCCAGGAGCGCCCCCCAGCCCCAGACGGCCGAGGCCCTGCCCGGGGAGCAGGCCTTGCCGGCCAGGTAGTTCGCGGCTATGCCGAGGACGGCGAAGCCCACGGCGAGGTAGCCGGCCCTCGACTCGCTGCCCGCGCCCTGGAGGATGAGGATGCTCACGATGGACCAGCTGGCGCTGTCCCGGATACCCCAGGCGAAGCTGCTTCCCAGGGCGAAGCGCCACCGCCCGTCGGCGCCTTTGAGGCGCAGGTAGCGGCCGACCCGGAGGGGCACCCGGGACGAGTCTGGCGGCAGGGAGAAGGCGGCGGCCGACATGGAGGCCATGACCGCGACGATGGCCAGGAAGAGCCAGGCGTAGCCCAGCTCGGGCCGCGGCGCCAAGGAGATGGCCAGGGTGGAGACCAGGGGCCCCGCAGCGCTCGCGGCCGAGGAGAGGGCGCCGGAGATCCCGTAGAATCGGCCCTTGTCCACCCCCGTCGCCGCCCTGGACGTGATCATGTTGAAGGGGAACCAGTAGAAGCCGTTGGCCAGCCCGCTCAGGGTTCCGAGGCCCACCAGGTGCCGCGCCGAAGCGGGCCCCAGGAGCACCAGGAGCCCGTAGAAAACCACGAACAGGGCCAGGGCGATCCCGAGGGAGCTGCGGTTGCCGAAGCGGCGGGCCACCAGGGCGGCCAGGACGAAGCCCAGAGGCATGAGGACGAACTGGCCCAGGTTGAAGATCGTCATCTCCGCGAGGCCGTCGAGCCAGCGGTAGAGGTACATGCTGACGAAGACCGTGGAGACCGCCCCGGAGAAGGCGTAACCGGTCCCGATGAAGATGTCGAGGCGCGCTAAGCGCGAGAAGCGCCGGGTCAGGGGCATAACTCCCCGCATACTAGCCGCAGCCGGCGGGAAGGCCTAGGCCGAGGCAGGCCGTTGCAAAGGCCGCCCGACGAGGGAGCCGGTCGACAAACAGGAGGGCCGAGGCCCGACGCGGTCGGCCTCGGCCCTCCTGTCCGAACTGACGCTCGATAGGCGAGGTGGCTCGGCCCCGGCGAGGCTAGCGCCGCCTCCCGGAGCCCGACGGCCCTCGCCTAGCCGTTCTTCTTCTGGAAGTCCTTCATGAAGTCCACGGACTTCTTCACGTTCCCCACGAGGTTGGCGTTGTAGATCGAGAAGCGGATGCCCCCCACCGAGCGGTGGCCCTTCACGCCGATGATCCCGGCGGCCTTGGCCTCCTTCACGAACTTCTCCTCGAGCTCCGGGGTCTTCAGGCGGAAGACCACGTTCATCTTGGAGCGGGAGTCCTTCTCCACGGGGTTGTTGTAGTAGCCGCCGGAGGAGTCGATGGCGTCGTAGAGGAGGCGGGCCTTCTCGTCGTTGATTTTCTGGATACCGGCGAGGCCGCCCACGGACTTGAGCCAGTCGAGGGTGAGGTCCAGCATGTAGATCGAGAAGCAGGGCGGAGTGTTGTACAGGGAGTTGTTGGCCTGCTGGAGCTTGTAGGAGAACATCGAGGGCAGGTCCTCCTTGGCCGTGGCGAGGAAGGACTCCTTAACCGCGATCGCCACGACTCCCGAGGGGCCGAGGTTCTTCTGGGCCCCGGCGTAGATCATCGCGAACTTGCCCGCGTCGATGGGCCGGGAGAAGATGTCGCTGGACATGTCCGCCACCAAGGGCCGGCCGGCGACTTCGGGCCAGTACTGCCACTGGGTCCCGAAGATAGTGTTGTTGCTCGTCATGTGGACGTAGGCGGCCTTCGGGTCGACCTTGATCTCCGACTGCTTGAGGACGCGGCGGAAGACCCCGTCGGCCTCGGTGCTGCCGGCGACGTTGATCCGCCCGTAGCGCTTGGCCTCCTTGACCGCGGCCTTGGACCAGTGGCCAGTCACGAGGTAGTCGGCCGAGCCGCCCTCGGGGATGAAGTTCATCGGCACGAGGGGGAACTGGGTCGAGGCGCCGCCCTGGAGGAATATGATCTTCCACTCCTCGCCCATGCCCGCGAGCTCCTTGAAGGAAGCCTGGGCGTGGTTGTGCATCTCCTCGTACTCCTTGGAGCGGTGGGAGACCTCCATGACCGACATGCCCGTGCCCTTCCAGTCCAGCATCTCGGCCTGGGCCTTCTCGAGGACTTCCTGCGGGATCGCCGCGGGACCGGCGTTGAAATTGATGGCTCGCTTCATGTCTCTATCCGCTCCTTATTTCGCGCAGTACTTCTGCATGCGCTGGACGATGCAATCGCCCAGCCTGAGGAGGTTCTCCTCGGTCGAGGCGCCCAGGTGGGGCGTGAGCACGACGTGGGGCGCCGAGAGGAGAGGCGAGCCCTCGGGAGGCTCCTTCTCGTACACGTCGGCCGCGTAGCCGGCGAGCTGCCCGGACTTGAGAGCCGCCACCGCGTCCGCGGTGTTCACCACCGGCCCGCGGCAGGTGTTCACGAGGTAGGCGCCCCTCTTCATCTTGGCGAAGGCGGCGGCGTTCATCATGCCCCGGGTCTCGTCGGTCAGGGGCGTGTGGAGGGAGACGAAGTCGGACTCGGCGAGGACCGCGTCCAGGCTCTCCATCTTGGCGGCGTCGGAAGACTGGACGTACTTGTCGTAGGCCACGACCTTCATGCCGAAAGCCTTGGCCCGGGCCGCGAGCTCCCGGGCTATGCGCCCGATCCCCACGAGCCCGAGGGTCTTGCCCCCCAGCTCGGTCCGCTCCAGGTCCTTCTTGAGCCACTTGCCCGCCTTCATCGAGGCGTCGGCCTCGGCGACGTGGCAGGGCATGGAGATCATGAGGGCGAAAGCCAGCTCCGCCACCGCCAGGCTGGAGGCCTCGGGGGTGTTGTCCACCGCGATGCCCTTGGACTTGGCGTACTCCACGTCGATGGTGTCCACGCCGACGCCGCCCCGGATCACGTACTTGAGCTTGGGGGCCTTGTCGATCATGGCCTTGTCCACCTTGGTCTTGGAGCGGACGACGATGACCTCGGCATCGGAGACGCGGGAAAGATCGCTCACGACTTCGCCGAAGCCGGCCAGGCGCGCGGGAAGGTCCGGCGCGAAGGCGTCCGCCAACAGGATGACCATGAGTTCCTCCTCTTCCCCTGCGCTGGTTTGAGTACCGCGCAGGATAAAAACGTGGGAATTATTCTACATTTTGGGCGGGAAGTGTCAAGTCGAGAAAAAAGTAACGATTCTTTGAATAGAATTCTACCTGGCTAGTCAGGGAGCTGAGCGGGGGGGACACCTTCCCTAAGGTTTCTCCCCCGCGCCCCCGCTTCCAACGGGGGGCCTTCCGCTCCGCCGCCTCAAGGCGGGGTCTCGCTACTACTTCAGGACCGCCCGCGCCAGGTAGTCCTGGAGGCTGTCGGTCAGGGCCTTCGAGAGGAACTTCTTGGCCTCGCGGTAGGCGAAGGCCATGGCGTCGGCCTCCGTGAGCCCGTTCTCCCTGGACTCCTTCACGGCGTTCGCGATGGCGGCCCCGGACTCGTCGTAGAGGGCGATGTCGAGGGTCCAGCGCAGGGATTTATACCTCGACGAGGGCTCGGGGGCAGTGGCCCAGGAGCCCTTCACCGTGAGCCGGCCGTCGGGGCTGTAGGCGAGGGACTGGGCCGCCAGGGACTCCCGCACGAAGCCCGAGATCCTCCCGTCGGAGTCGCCGGCCAGGGAGATTTTGTACGTGAGCTTGGCCGCCTCGGCGTCCCTGGCGGCCCCGATCTTCTGGAGGCTCACCGAGTCCTCGAGGAGCGCCGCGCTCGGCGCGTGGATGATCCGCAGCTGCTCGAGGAGCTTCTGGGCGTGGAGCCCGACCTGGTAGGCCGAGTCGTACAGGGCGTAGGCCTGGAGCGCCGAGGCCGCCCCGGACGCCCGGCCGGTGAACCCGTCGATCCTCGAGGCGTCCTGGCCGATCTCCTGGCGGTAGATCGCGGCGGTGGGCTCCCGCTCGAGGTAGGCGACCACGTGGGTCAGCCCCGCGGAGTCGGAGTAGGGATCGGAGAAGCGCACGTTGATGAGGTCGGCGTCGGACTTCATGGCCACTGTCTGGCCGGAGGTCATGCCCGACTGCACCGTGGTCTTGTCTCCCTGGACGATCTGCTGGTAGCGCTGGGTGGAGAGGGTGTCGGACTTCACGTTGACGTTGAAGATCCGCGAGAGCGCGCCAGCGGCGTCGGACTCGGCGTCCCGCCGGGTGTCGCCCTGGCCGACCGCCGCCAGGTACTTGGCCTGGGGGAAGGAAGCGTTCAGGTCGGTCATCCACTCCGGGGCCACGCCGGCCTTGGCGGTCTTGCCAGAGGCCGCCGAGACGCAGCCCACCTGGACGACGAGGAGAGCGAAGAAGAGAGCCGCCGCGAGCGCGCGGGGCGATCCTGTTCGGGTGTTCAACTTACACCTCCGATTTCCCGGCCGAGCCCTGTCACTGCAGGCCGTAGGAGGCGAGGAGGTTCAGCCCCCCCGTCCCGTAGCTCTTCCGGGGGAACGTATCGCGGTGCAGGAGGGTCCCGTTGGCCGCGTAGTACTCGACCGACACGTCGTGCTCCCCGGGATCCACCAGGAACTCGCCCACGCTCGCCTGCCCGGGGAAGTAGCGGTTGCAGCGGAGGTCGGCCTGCTCGCTGGCGTCCACCGCCAGATCCGCGGCCAAGCCGCCGGCGAAGGCCAGGAGGCCTATCGCCCCGCCCTGTTTGGACGCCTCGTCGTTGGCCTTCTCCTTGAGCTTCGCGGTCACGATACCCTTGGTCACGGTCCTGAGCACGGTCTTGAAGTACAGGGGCGTCTTGTGGAGCTCGAAGGTCTCCTTGGCGACCGAGTCCATCTTCTCGATGAGGGCGAGCTGGCCCGCGGCGAAGCCGTCGACGAAGACGACTATCTTGGCCACCTGGGATGGCCGCTTGTACATCTCGGGCAGCTGGGTCTTGAAGCGGTACTCCCCGTCCACGGGGAAGGCGATGGACTGGAGGGCGGTGGGCACCATCTTGCCCTTATCGTCCTCCTTCTCCGCCTCGACGACCAGGAGGTTCTTCTCGGTCATGATCCTGAGGGTGGTGGCCCTCTTTTCGGGGCTCCGGCCGGAGAAGCCGACCACGTCGATCCGGGCCTTGTCGGTGGGCGCGAGGAGGCCGTCCACGTTCGGGCAGGGGAAGTCGTAGAGGCTCGGCTGGCTCGCGAAGGCCTGCTTGATTTTGTCGCGGTTGATCGCCGCGTCGGAGGAGCGGTTGTCGGCCCGGTAGAGGAGGAGCCCGAGGTACTGGGCCAGGGCCGAGTTGTGGAACTTGGTGGCCCCGGCCTTCACCCGGCCTCCGGAATCCGAGGAGCCGTTCATGCTCCCGGCGAGCTTCCCGTACTTGTCCTCGAGGAGGTTGAGCTTCTCGTCCACCCGGCGGATCTCCACGAAGGAGTCGTCGAACTTGCCCATGGCTATGTAGTCGAGGGACTTGAAGACGTTGAGGTAGACGTCCTCGTAGGGTTCGCCGAAGTAGTCCATCGTGTAGTCGTTGACCAGGAAGGACGCGGCCGCGTTGGTGACGCTCTTCGTGTAGTTGTCCTCGATGAGGCGCTCGGCCTCGTCGAAGCGCTGGACGCTGTCGCCGTGGTCGCCCCCGAGCTGGTAGAGCATGCCGGTGTCCAGGTAGCGGAGCACCTGGTCCTTGTCGCGGTAGTAGCCCTTGGAGTCGGGACCGTCCAGCTCGGCGGCGGCTACCTTGTAGTCCCCCCGGGACACAGCCTCGTCGGCCTTCACGAAGAGGCTGTTCCGGGTCGTCGTGACGCAGGAGGCTAAGGAGAGGGCCGCGGCCGCAACGGCCAGGGCCCCGCCTAGGTTCTTGAGCTTCATCGAGGACGGTCCGATCAGGGCTTGTACTTGGACTGGCCGATGACCTTCTTGATCTCCTTGTCGCCGATCCAGACCTTCTCGCTGGTCTCGATGTTGATGAGCTCGAGGTTGACCTTGTAGAAGACCACCTTCTTGCCCTCCACCGCGTCGGTCACCGAGGTGATGACCCCGCCCAAGTAGAAGTCGGCGCCGGTCGCCTGGCCGAGGCGCTTCATGGTCTCGGGGGAGGCCTCGGTCTGCTGGTCCAGGAGCTCCTGGCGCACGCCGCCGCGCTCGTCGGAGGAGGCGACGAACTTGACCTTGCCGGAGTTGATGAGCTCCCGCTCCAGGCTCTTGGTGAACACGAGGGTCTCGATGTGCTCGGAGCTGCGGTTCTTCACCTCGCCCACGATCACGACGGGCTTGCGGTTGTTGGCGCCCACGAAGTCGCCGATCCAGGGGCGCTGGACCACGTCGCTGATCATGGCGTTGGCGACCATCTGAGAGTCGGTATCGTTCCAGCGGCCCGAGAGGTCGATCTGGGTATCGGCGGAGACTCGAGTCACGGTCTTTCCGGTGGCGCAGGACGCGAGGATCAGGGCCGAGAGCATCAGGGTCGCGATGGCCTGGAGAGTTTTGTTCATCATTCCTCCTTGAGACGGCGCGGATTCGTAGATCCGACCTTAAACATAGTATCCGGGGGCCTCGGCGTGTCAAGCCGAGGCGCCGGGAGCGACCCGATCGGGGGCCGCCCGCTACGGAAGAAACATCGCAGCGGCCGCTCAGTTACCCCGGCGGGTGATCCTCCTGGCCTCGACGTAGAAGCGCTTCTCGGGCGCCTCGCCCATGGAGAAGGTCTTCCTCGGCATGACCCCGTCCCGGATCACGGTCCCGAAGAAGCCGGACTTGTCGACGGGGGGGAGGTAGAGCCCGAGGTTCCCCTCCCTAGTGCCCAGGGAGAGGAGGCTCTCGGTGCCGTGGATGTAGTCGATGGAGCGCCCCGCCCCGGCCTTCAGGAAGGGATCGAGGAAGTCCTGCAAGGTCCCGGCCGCGAGCTTGGCCCGGGGCCGGGGAAAGGAGATCACCAGGGCCCCGGCGGCGGAGACGCAGGCGACCTTCTGGCCGCCCCCGGCCGAGGAGTCCACGTCGGCGAAGGCCGCGCCCGCCGAGGGGAAACGCTCCAGGTCGAAGGGCAGGAAGCCCTCCAGGGCGGCCAGGAGCTCGGCCTCCGAGACCCCCGAGAGGACCCGGTGGATCGGGTGGAAGGGCAGGCCCTCGTCGTACACGTTCACGAGCTCCGCCAGGGCGTAGCGGGCCGGATGGGACATGATATCCGGGTCGCCGGAGCCGGCCTTGATCTCCTCCCACACGGCCTTGGCGGTCGCCAGGGAGTGGTTGCCGTCGCCCACGGCGAAGAGGAGGGGGGAGGATCCCGAGGGATC
>Ga0268360_1001146_pt1 | contig 30860 bp, 24 predicted proteins | sample BioMet11_FD_192465 | JGI IMG/M metagenome (GOLD analysis project Ga0268360, IMG submission 192465) | Sewage microbial communities from Oakland, California, United States - Biofuel 11 (Illumina Assembly) | ecosystem: Engineered > Wastewater > Sewage > Unclassified | place: USA: California... | reverse complement strand
CAACCACCCCGGTAGAAATTTATGTACGCGGAACCAATTTTGAAGAAGTGAGAGCATATAGCCAGATTGTCCTGAACGAACTGCGAAATATCAAAGGGACAAGCGATGTGGAATCAACAGTAGAAAGTGGTGATAAAGAAATGGTGGTGAAATTCGATCGCGAAAAATTAGCAAAACTCGGACTTACCATCGGTGAAATTGGTAATCAGATGTACATGTCGTACGAAGGAAACCGCGACCTCAAATACCGCGATGGAAGCAACGAATACGATCTGTTCATATCATTAGACGAATTTGACAGGAAAAGCAAAGCCGATATTGAAAATATTTCATTTGTAAACCATTCGGGACAGCTTATCAAACTTTCGCAGGTGGCAGACATCAGCGAAGGAGAAAGCCCTTCTACACTTATCCGTTATAATAAACTACCCTCCGTTCGTATATCGGGCAACTTAGTTGGTATAACCATAGGCACGGTTGGCGAAGAAATAAAAGCCCGGCTTGCCAAAACGGAAAAACCGACAGGAGTCGAGGTGGTTTATGCCGGCGATATGGAACGTCAGAGTGATTCCTTTTCGAGCTTGCTCATAGCTCTTGCTGCATCCATTATCCTTATGTACTTAATAATGGTTGCGCTGTACGATAGCTATATATACCCATTGGTAGTGATATTTTCGTTACCATTGTCTATTATCGGAGCATTATTAGCGCTGGCATTGGCTGGCAAAAGTTTGAGTTTGTTTTCCATCATGGGAATTATCATGTTGATGGGGTTGGTTGCCAAAAATGCCATCTTGGTGGTTGACTTCGCCAATAAAATGCAGGAAGATGGCAAAGGAGTAGTACAAGCTATTACCGAAGCTACTTCTGTCCGATTCAGACCTATACTTATGACCAACCTGGCACTTATTATCGGGCTTATGCCTATAGCACTTGCCGCTGGTGCTGGTGCCGAATGGAAAAACGGACTGGGATGGGTACTTGTTGGCGGTTTGTCCAGTTCTATGTTTTTATCCCTTCTTGTAGTACCTGTTATTTATGTTATTCTCGACAAATTAGTGAAAAAACATAATAAAAGAAACACTAAAAAAGAACTTACAGAACAAGAAACCGCAGAAAAAGGATTATTAACAGAAGAATAATTAAAACTGAAAGGGAATGCCGGTTTAATCTGGCATTCCCCTTATTAAATAATCATGATGACTTAAATTAAACGTCTTAAAACAATAAAATTCTCAGTAAATGACACAAATCCTTGAAAAACATTTTGAATTGTTAAAGAAAACATTTCTGGAATATGGGATTAAAAGTATTGCCATGGACGATATTGCCGGCAGTCTGGGCATTTCAAAAAAAACGCTTTATAAGGAATATGCCAATAAAAATGAATTGGTAAGGGATGTTTTTCTGGAAGACTTTTCACAATTTATGACTATCGCCAATTCAATACCAAAAGACAGTAGCTCTGCCATTGAAGAATTATACCGGTTATCCGATTTATTCATAACCAGTCAAAATTCATTAAGTATATCTACATTGTATGACTTAAAAAAATATTATCATGGGCTGTTTGCCGAAATGGTAAAATTGATAGACACATCAATAAATGATTTAATCACCAATGGAATAAAACGAGGAATAGCTGAAAATAATTTCAATCCGGATGTTGAATATGATAAGATAGCTTGCTTTTTCGCCTTTATTTTCGAATCGTATTTCCTGCATCCGTTACATAATCTTTTCGATGCATCTATACCGTTTTCAGGAAAAGATATAATGAATTACTTTTTTAAAAGTATATGTACACAACAAGGTATCGAAATATTGAAAAACATTCAAAATATTCAAAAACACTAATCAATGTATATTTGACAATTAAAACCAAAGCCATGAACACCTGTGAAATCGGGAAAAAAGCCGAACATATCTGGGAATATTTGTATACAAATGGAGAATGTTCCATTGCAGAACTTAAAAAGAAGCTTAAAATTAACACAAAAGAACTCTATTTAGCTTTAGGCTGGATTTCACGTAATGATAAAATTGCATTTTACGAAAAAGAAGGAGTGCCTTTTGTTTTTTTGCTCTACATGTAAATATTCTAATAAAAACTCAAATAAATTTCTATGAAACGTATAGGATACATATTTTTCAGAGGATTTACCTTATTAATTTCCATTATTCCTTTTCGAATACTTTATTGGTCATCCGATTTTTATTCAATAATGATGCAATATGTAGTACGCTATCGTCTAAAAACGGTTACGGAGAATTTAAAAAACTCGTTTCCTGAAAAAAACGATCAGGAAATAAAACGGATTGTTCGCCGGTATTACAAAAACCTTTGTGATATTTCACTTGAAACAATCAAAGGCTATTCGTTAAGTACAAAAAGAATACTTTCCCGTTATCAGTGTTTAAATCCTGAAATTACGCATAAATATTACAAGGAAAATAAGGATATAATTATTGCTATGAGTCATTATGCCAATTGGGAATGGGGAACTCAGGTGGCAAGTAAATTTTTCTTACACGGACCTGTTACTTTTTATAAGCCACTTTCCAATGAATATTTTGATAATTATCTCCGCCAGCATAGAATGAAACAGAGCATGGAATTATGCTCTATTTATAAACCAAAACTCCTGCAACGGTTAAACGATGAACCTCCCAAAGTTTATTTTTTGGTAAGCGATCAAAGTCCAAGCCGGGGTAAAGAGAAAAAGGCATATTGGGTAAATTTTCTGAATCAGGATACAGCATGCCTTCATGGTATCGAAAGCTATGCAAAACTGTTCAATCTGCCTGTATTTTATGCCGACGTACAAAGGGTAAAACGTGGCCATTATACCATCGAACTGGAAGAAATTTGCACGTATCCCGAAAATACCCGGCGCGGTGAGATAACAGCTAAATACATAAAAAAACTTGAAGACATCATCCTGAAAAAGCCGGACGACTGGCTATGGTCGCACAAACGATGGAAATTAAAGAAGCCGGATGAAATGCTAACTGATACATTTCCCCAGAAATTGGATTAATTCTGTCATAAAACGAACCATAAAACTTCCTTATCACATGAACAAAAAACCGAGTGTAGCTTTCTCAGAGATTCCTCCCTTCGGTCGGAATGACTGACAAATAAAAAAATCAATGATAAACAGATGAAAAAGCTGCATACATTAAACTTCCTTTTAACATTTTTTCTTCTTTTCAGTCTTATCGCTTGCGAAGATGCCTTCCAATACAGTCCTTATGCATCAAAAGTGGACGATAAAAATTTAAATGAAAAAAATTTGACAAATCTTAGGCAAAATACCATAAATACGGATACTTTTTCATTTTCGGTAATTGCAGACAGTCACTATTATTACGATAATTTAAGTGAAGTGGTAGATTACATAAACAGGGATACCGAAAGCATGTTTACTGTTCATGCCGGCGATCTTACCGAAAGCGGTTTATTATGGGAATATCGTAATACCTACAAAATAATTAATAAACTCCACAAACCTTTTTTCGCATGCATAGGTAATCATGATTATTTATCTAATGGCTCTGATATTTTTTATCATTTCTTTGGGAAAAGAAATTATACCCTGAATATCGGAAAAAATAAATTCATTTTTTTTGATGATGTGGTCTGGGAAAGCATTAATCATAATCCCGATCTCGACTGGCTGGAAAATGCTATTTCTACTGCCGGAACCGACACCAGTATTTTTGTTTTCACCCATATTCCGCCTTGGACAGATCAGTTAACCGGCGAAAAAGAAGAACGATTCAGAAAAATGATGACCGACAATAAAGTTAAGGCCGTAATCTGCGGACATCTGCATAATTACGAACAGGAAGATCATTATCATGATGGTGTAATTTATATTGCTACCGGAAGTGTGTGCAAGGAACATTATATCGTTGTCAGGATAAAAGGCAAAAATTTCTCGATAGACCCAATTGATTTTTAACGAAATAGAAATGAATAAATTTTTACGAATATTGTTTGTTGTTTTTTTAATATTGTTTTGTTTTGATGGTTATTCGGGCAACGACGGACATAAAGAAAAGGCTTTTCAAAAAAAGTCCCTTCCGTTGATGCCCGATTACCTTAAATTACAATATGCCGGAAATATAGGACTGGGGTCTGTGGGAATAGGCTATTTTTGGTGGAAAGATAAAATGCAAACCGAAATCTTTTACGGAAAAGTTCCATCCTGGGCCGGAGGAAATACCATTCGGACTGTCGCTTTAAAAAATATGGCAAATATTTATGATTTTCATCCTGCTCCCAATATAGTAATTAAAGAGCAAATAGGTTTTTCTGTCAATCTTGCGTTTACAAAAAAAACCTATATGGATCTTCCGGATTACTATCCTACAAATTATTATTCACCTAATGCAATCCATCTAATGCCTTTTATCTCGCAGGAATGCATCATGTATTTCAAAAAAAATTGTTTTGTTAAAAAAGCCGGGGTTTATTACGAGTGCAATGCAATGGATACCTATTTATATCAAAGCCTGAAATCTAAAGAGGTAAATTTTATAGATACCTTTGGTCTCGCTTTAGGTTTAGTGATTGCTTTTTAATGAAAAAATAAAGGTGCTGCCTTTTCCTAATTCGCTCCGGGCCCATATTTTGCCACCATGTTTTTCGACAAATTCCTTGCATAAGATAAGTCCAAGACCCGTTCCTTTTTCTTTTTCTGTACCTAAAGTACTAAATTTACTATCGATTCTGAATAATTTGGGTATATTTTCTTCGGCAATGCCAATTCCATTGTCCTTGATAGAAATTTCATAAGATTCGTCGTTGGGGATCAAGGATACAAAGATCTTTCCAAATTGAGGAGTAAATTTTATGGCATTTGCCAAAAGATTGCGCAAAATAGTATTAATCATGTTTCTATCACCATTCACAAAGGCTTCATCAGTAATTGTTGAAAAGATTTGAATATTTTTTCTTTCCGCCTGATTAGTCAATAAATTGATATTTTCATGAATTATACTTTTTAATTCAATAGTCTCTGGTTGATAATGTATGCTTCCCGTTTGTGAACGAGCCCAAACCAGCAAATTTTCAAGCAGTTCAAAAGCTTGTTTGGAGGAACTTTCAATGGTACGTAAATATTTTTCTATTTCATCCTTATCGTAATCGGAAAAGTTATTGATCAATAAATCAGAAAAGCCCAAAATGGAATTAAAGGGACTTTTTAAATCGTGAGCTATAATGGAAAAAAATTTGTCTTTAGTTGCATTGAGATCTCTTAATTCCTCAGCATTTTTTTTAAGTAAAATCTCGGCAGCTCTGCGTTCGGTAACATCGCGTAAAATTCCTTCATGGTAACGAATATTATTTTGTTCGTCCATAACTAACCAGCCATGATCCTCCACCCATAATTTGGATCCGTCTTTTTTTCGTAAAGGATATACCGCAATTTCTTCGAGTTCCTCTTGCAGTATCGCACTTTCACGGTCGGAAACGTCAAAATAGAGTTGTTTTTTTATATCTACGGCAAAAAGTTCTTCTTTATTAGCATAACCAAGCATTTTATACATTGCAGGGTTGGCATCTATAAATTTACCATCGGGAGTACTTCGGTATACTCCGTCAGGTATAGATTCGACCAGATTTCGATATTTTTTTTCGCTCTCTGCTAAAGCTTTTTCTGTTTGTTTACGTTCAGTAATATCGGTAGCTATGCCTACCAGCGCTACAATTTTTCCTCGTTCATTTTTTACTGCTGATGAGGAAATAGATATGGGAAAATCAGTGCCATCTTTACGACGATTAAGTAATTCACCATGCCAGTTTCCATTTTTTGTTGCAGGAAGAATTTTTTTAATATATTCAGGATCGTTGTTTGGTGATCGTACTATTGAAATATTTTTGCCAATGAGTTCATCTTCGGTATATCCATACGTTTTCAAGAACTTTTCATTAACAAAAATAATCTTATCTTCAGTATCGGTAACACTTACACATTCCGAGAGGCTCTTCATCGTATGCGAAAGCAGACGCACACGTTCATCGGCATTCTTCCGCTCGGTAATATCCATTATGAGGCAAAAAAAAGCGATAATCTCGTTCTTTGAATTATAAATGGGATTTACAGACAACTCTGCCCAAAAAGATGAGCCATCTTTCCGTACATATCGTTTTTCAATATGGCGATTATTTTTATTTCCATTCAGGAAATCATTAAAACAATCTTCTGTTGCTTTTATATCGTCGGGATGGGTTATTTCCGCATTAGCAAGATTAACAAATTCTTCTTTGGTATACCCCATCATTTTAAATGCGGTGTCATTGCATTTATATAATCTTCCCTCTGTGTTTGTCAACAGAATACCAAAATTCTTTGATGCAAACAAAGCATTAAATAATTCTTCCTTAAACTTTATTTCATCATTCATTGATTTTCCTTCTTTAATAACTTAAAAAAAGTATCTGTTTTTTGAACATATTCTTACATTTCCCAAAATATGTAGGCAAAATTAGTTGTTTTTTTTGGATTAGAATTCACTTTTTAGGAAATATTTGCTTTCTATACTATAATTAATTCTCCGATTTATTTTTTATTTTAACTTTGGCTGCTGAAAATAAAAATAATCAATCATGTCAGAACACGAAAAAGAGACTGTTAAAAGCTTACCCGAAAACGCTTATAAAGAGCTAAAAAAAGGTGAAACATACGAACCGGTAATGTCGCCAAACAAAATTTATCCCGAAGTAAATTTCCGCTCCGTAGGCATGGGATTAATTATGGCAATAATTTTCTCCGCTGCGGCCGCATACCTTGGATTAAAAATTGGCCAGGTATTTGAAGCGGCTATCCCAATCGCTATCATAGCCGTTGGTTTTTCGACGCTTTCCAAACGAAAAAATGCACTGGGTGAAAATGTCATTATCCAAAGCATCGGAGCTAGTTCGGGTGTTATTGTTGCCGGAGCTATTTTTACACTTCCTGCTTTATATATTTTAAAACTTGAATCACAATTTTACCAGGTATTTCTTTCGTCACTCTTTGGCGGATTTCTGGGAATTCTTTTCCTGATTCCTTTCCGTAAATATTTTGTTTCGGATATGCACGGGAAATATCCTTTCCCTGAAGCAACAGCAACGACCGAAGTATTGATTTCGGGAGAAAAAGGCGGAAAGCAGGCACGCTTGTTATTAGTTGCCGGATTAATTGGCGGTATTTATGACTTTATCATTGCCACTTTCGGTTGGTGGAGCGAAGTATTTACCTCCCGTGTAATCCCTGCCGGGGAAATGTTAGCCGATAAAGCAAAAATAGTTTTTAAGATGAATGTTGGCGCTGCCGTAACCGGTTTGGGTTATATCGTCGGATTAAAATATTCGGCAATAATATGTGCAGGTTCATTTTTGGCCTGGTATGTCCTTATTCCCATTGCATATCACTTTGCCGACGGACAAACCATTGCTGTTGGAGCTAATATTACCAAATTGCTCAACGATATGTCGGCTGAAGAAATTTTCAGAAATTATATCCGTCAGATTGGTATTGGCGGTATCGCTATGGCGGGAATCATTGGTATTATCCGTTCATCAAAAATCATCCGCACGGCTTTTTCCTTGGCTGTAAAAGAAATATTTCATTCAAAAAATCTAACTTCCGAAACAAAGAGAACTCAACGGGATCTGCCCATGTCGATCATTGCCGGCGGCATCCTTCTTACAGCAATCATGCTGTTAATATTCTTCCTCTTTGGTGTTGTACATAATATCGGACTTGCTTTGGTTGGACTTGCCATTGTGATGGTTATTGCTTTTTTATTTACCACCGTAGCTGCCAACGCCATTGCCATTGTAGGAACAAATCCTGTTAGCGGAATGACGCTGATGACTCTTATTTTATCTTCATTAATTCTGGTTTCGGTAGGTTTATCAGGTACAACGGGTATGATTGCTGCTTTGATTATTGGCGGAGTAGTTTGTACCGCTCTTTCCATGGCTGGAGGCTTTATTACCGATTTAAAGATTGGTTATTGGCTGGGGACATCTCCCTACAAACAACAGACATGGAAATTTCTGGGGACTATAGTTTCGGCAGCCACTGTAGGCGGAGTGATTATCATACTTAACAAAACTTATGGATTTACTGGTCCGAATGCAATGGTTGCTCCCCAGGCAAATGCCATGGCAGCAGTTATTCAACCCATGATGTCGGGTCAGCCCGCACCCTGGCTGTTATATGGTGCTGGTGCTTTTCTGGCGCTTATTCTTACCATGATAGGCGTTCCGGCACTGGCTTTTGCTTTAGGAATGTTCATTCCCCTCGAATTAAATACACCTTTACTTGCAGGTGGACTTATCGCTTATTTCGTTGAAACACGTTCAAAAGATGAAAAGTTAAACCAGGCTCGCAAGGAACGCGGAACACTTATCGCTTCAGGATTTATTGCCGGTGGCGCTTTGATGGGCGTTGTCAGCGCAGTACTTCGTTATGCAGGCGTGAATCTGGTGAATACGGAATGGTTTGAATCACACTCAGCCGAAGCTCTTGCCATTGTTATGTTTGCTGCCCTTTGCGGATATATGATCTGGGAAACTTTACGCGCAAAGAAAGAAGAAAATTAGTTTATCATCGAATGCTGATTTTTCATAAATTATTAATTTAAAATAAAAATAATTAACCCTGTTTTAAAGTATAATACCCATGAAGAAAAATATTCTTGACCGCTTTTTGAATTATATCGCCATTGACACCCAAAGTGATGAAAATTCGGAAATCTGTCCAAGCACAGAAAAACAATTCAATATTGCTAAACTTTTAATAAAAGAGCTTAACGATTTAGGTTTGCAAAATGTCAGCCTCGACGAAAATTGTTATATCCAGGCAACTTTGCCGGCAAATACCGACAAAAAAATCCCTGTCATCGGATTTATTGCCCATATGGACACCAGTCCCGATATGCCCGGAAATGCATCTACCGCCCAGTTGATAGAAAACTATGATGGCAGCGATATTTTACTGAATGCTGAAAAAAATATCATATTATCGCCTTCAGATTTTCCGGAAATGCATGAATATACCGGGCAAACACTGATCGTTACAGATGGGACAACCTTGCTGGGAGCCGATGATAAAGCAGGCATCGCCGAAATTATGACCGCTATAGAATATCTGGTTAAACATCCCGAAATCAAACACGGAACCATTCGTATTGGATTTACTCCTGATGAAGAAATAGGCAGAGGAGTTGACAAATTTGATGTGGAGAAATTCCATGCCGACTTTGCCTATACACTCGATGGAGGGGGCATAGGTGAACTGGAATACGAAAACTTTAATGCGGCAAGCGCTAAAGTTTACATCCAGGGATGCAACATCCATCCGGGTTATGCCAAAAACAAAATGTTAAACGCCATACTGATGGCTATGGAATTTAATGCTTTGCTCCCTGTAAACGAACGTCCTGAATTCACCCAGGATTACGAAGGATTTTTCCATGTAGTTAAAATGGAAGGTTCGGTGGAAAAAGCATACCTTCAATATATCATACGCGACCACGACCGCACAAAATTTGAACAGAAAAAAGCTCTCATCACTGATGTCAACACTTTTATGAATCAACGTTATGGTGAAAAAGCTTTTACCCTTGAATTAAAAGACCAGTACTACAATATGCGTGAGATGGTGGAACCGGTTTATCATGTGGTAGCTACGGCTCAGGAAGCCATGGAATTGCTTGGAATAAAACCTAAGGTAGTTCCCATTCGCGGGGGTACCGATGGAGCCCGTTTATCCTATATGGGCCTCCCCTGTCCTAATATTTTTGCCGGCGGACATAATTTCCACGGAAAATATGAATATCTACCCGTCGAATCTATGGTAAAAGCTTCGGAAGTGATATTGAAAATAATAGAACTTTATACCCAGAAAAGCATATAAAATTATCATTTAATAAAACTGGAAAAGCTATCCTTGGGGTAGCTTTTTCTGTTTTCAGTATCAAATTTAACCCAATTTGCAGTCCTAACATTAAAAAATTGACCCTCGTGGCATTTTGCAACGGTCTTATGTTTTTTATAAAACCGGAGCTTCCCGTTTTTTTCCCCCATCTGCCTTCGGAACCAACTCCTGATTGGTCTTCTTTATCAATTTAAATGAGGCTTCTTTTTCTCTTTCTTCCTCCTTTGGCTCTTGCTGACGACCTTCTGCTATTTCATATACGTTTCTCATTTTTCATGATATAAATATTTGATAAACAATTTAATGAACTCTTTAATGGCAGATTGGGGATAAAAAAATACATCTTATTCATAAAATATTAACCAAAATTAATTTGAATGATTGAAATATTTGTAATTTAGTGCTCGAAAATATTTTGTAAAAAGTAAATATTTGAGAAATAAAGACAATTGTAGTTGTATAAAGGCTATTTGCAAATACACAATTAATTATAATTTATGCCGGATATGAAAAAACTAATATTAGCACTTTTTATAATTTGTACTGTAAGCCAGCTTTTTTCGCAAACGTTTCAAAGTAATTGTCCAAACTCAGATTTTAGTCAGGGAAATTTTAATAACTGGCGTTGTTATTATGGAACCTTTGCGGAGCCTGCGCTACATTCTGGCATTGCTCCTGATCGGCATGTAATCAATACCGCGCCCGGAAGCCTTGATTCAAATACTTGTTATGGATTACTGACCGTCCCTGCCGGAGAAGCATATACCGCAAGATTAGGTAATTCTCGAACCGGATCTGAAGGTGAACAACTTCGATACTCCATTATAGTAACTAATGAAACAAATTTATTCATCTATAAATATGCAGTCGTACTTCAAAACCCGTTTAATCATAAACCAAATCAACAACCAAGTTTTACAATAAAAATTACAGATGAAAATGGAGCGGTTTTTGATTCTGCATGTGGATATTATTATGTTTATGGCCAACAAGGGTTACCCGGATGGTCAACCTGCGATAGTGTTGTATGGAAAGACTGGACAACAGTTGGCTTAGATTTAAATCCATATTTAGGACAAAAAATAACGATTATTTTTACCACGAGAGACTGCTCAATGGGGTTACATTTTGGTTATGCATATCTTTCAGCTTCTTGTGGCAAACTACAAATGACCGTTAGTTACTGCTCTCAGGACTCTTCAGCAACATTAACGGCTCCCCCTGGTTTTACTTATCTATGGAGTAATGGAGATTCTGCCCAATCAATAACTATCCATAATCCTGTATCCGGAACTATAGATAGCTGTATCTTAACATCCGTTAACGGTTGCCAGATTACAATTTATGCTCCACTATTTCCAACAATTGTAAATCCAAATTTTAGCTATTCATCTAACTGTACCGACACTCCTATTCTTTTTACAGATTTAAGCACGGTAAATCAAAATGAAATTATCGACTGGGTTTGGGATTTTGGAGACGAAAGCCCATCTGTAATGAATACTCCTGAGCCCACTCATATTTATACAAATACAGGGACCTATTACGTCAAACTTAAAGCCTATGCTTATGGAGGATGTTGCGATTCGATTGTAAAACCCATAACAATACATTCAAATGCAAATTCCGATTTTAGCTTTATTTCCAAATGCAATAATCTTCCTATTCCTTTTTTCGATTTAAGCACTATAAATCAGGATACGATTACCGAACGGAAATGGGATTTTGGAGATGGAAGTTTGCCTGTAACAAATATTCTCAACCCAACGCATACTTACGAAAGCCCAGGGACATATAATGTTTCGCTTATCGCCAGTTCTTCCCATGGTTGTAGTGATACCATAACAAAATCCGTAAGCGCCTATCCGTTACCTTTAATCCAATTTTATAAAAACGCATCATTAATCACAACTTCTTCTATTGTATTGTGTCCCTTCGATACTATTAATCTGAATGTAAGTCATTGCGGTACCAATTTTGAATGGACAAAGAAATCGGAACCTTATTGGTTTTCCAATGATCATTCCATTACATTATCTAACCCGGGAATGGGAATCTATGTTGAAACATATTATTTAAAAGTTACCAACGAATATGATTGTTCCTCATCGGATTCGCTTAACGTTCTCTGGGATTTTAGCGGGTGCGTTGGAATTAATGAATACAACAATTTCATAGCCGCTATTTTCCCGAATCCTACTACGGGAGAGATTACTATAAATATGGAACAAAGTTATGATATTTCCTCAGTAGAACTTTTTAATTTCCAAGGACAAATGCTATATAAACAAAAATACAATAATTATCACACCAACCAATTGTCCCTGAATCTGGCTAACTACAAAAGAGGAATTTATTATTTAAAAATTTCATTAAATGACCGGTTTGAGATAAAAAAAATCATATCCTATTAAAACATTACAGTTAACCAAACGATAATGAAAAAGATATTGGAATATTTTTCTTTAAAACTACTCATCTGTTTTGTCTTTGTTAATGTAATTATTTGCCAAAAGAATATCTTTTCTCAGAATAGTTGTGGTTATAAAATCGCACCTACTAATTGTAATCCGTCAATCATTGATAAGGAGGCAAACGTATGGTATTTTGGTAAAAATGCAGGTTTAAATTTCAATACCATTCCTCCCTCTGTATTAAATAATGCAATTATAAATCAATTGGAAGGAGGCGCTTCCGTTTCCGACAAATCCGGGAATTTCCTTTTTACCACAAACGGTGAAGTAATGGATTTGATAAATAATAGTTTTCAGAAAATATCAAACAGTGATCATTTAGATGGTCATTATAGCGCCACCCAAAATTCGATAATTATCCCCCAGCCAGGGCATGATAATATCTATTTTGTTTTTACCGTAGGTATTAATCTTCCTTATCCGTATGGACGCGGATTAAATTATACCGTTGTTGACATGTCGGATAATGGATCAATAATAGATAAAAATAATTCACTTTTACCATCAATTTCCGAAAAGATTACCGCGATAAAACATGAAAATGGAAAAGACTACTGGATTATCGTACATGAATGGGGTTCCCGGAAATTTATTGCATACCTTCTTACCGAAGACGGGTTAAAATCGCCCGTAATAAGTGAAACCGGTACAGAACATACCCAGGATGATTTAAATAATAATGCCATAGGTTATTTAAAAGCATCCCCCGACGGTTGTAAAATAGCACAGGCAATTTATGGTAAAAGCATAGTTGAGCTATTAGATTTTGACAAAGCTACCGGAAAAATTACAAATGCCATCACTTCAAATCCTGTTTTCATCGGAGCATACGGCATTGAATTTTCCACCGACAGCAAAATGTTATATCTAAGCACTAATAATTATGTGTTGAATTCATCTTTTAATTCAACACTTTATCAATTTACTATTGATAACGGCTCTTCTGTTTTTGATAATCCGGTTGTAGTAACTTCCGATTCCATAATTGATTATTTAGGTTTGCAAGTGGCCACAGATGGCAAAATATATGTTGCCACTTCTATCCGCGAGCAACTTCCTTTAAATGGTTACGATTATATCGGAGTTGTAAATAATCCAACAAGAGCTGGTTTGGCATGTAATTTTAACAACATCAATCATCAAAACAATAATGGCATTTTCTTAAATGGCGGTAAATGCCGGATAGGTCTTCCCAATTTCATTCAGAGTTATTTTTATGTTCCTAAATTCACTTATACATTCAATTGTTTTAATGACAGCACTCAATTTACGATGGTAAACCCTACAAATGTTGATTCTGTGCTCTGGAATTTTGGCGACAGTACTTTTTCTACCGAAATAAATCCACATCATTGCTTTCACCAGGCAAAAGATTATTATGTAAAACTTACCGATTATTTTAACGGAATTGGATATACGGATTCATTATTGGTGGTCATTAATGATTTACCAAAGCTATCAATTAATAACGGGATGGATACCACGTTTATATTTCCCAATGAAGATATTGTTTTAGATGCAGGAAGTGGTTTTCAGAGTTATTTATGGAATACCGGAAGCACAAGCCAATCCATCCGGGTTAACGAGGTGGGTCTGTATACCGTTACAGTAATCAATGAAAATTGTTGCGAAAAAACAGATTCTATTTATGTTAAAATTTTTGAGCTGATTATTCCTACGGCTTTTCTTCCGAAAAGCAGCGGAATGGACAGGGAATTCAAAGTGATTGACTATTACAATGCGGTTAAGGATTTTAAAATTTCCATATTCAATCGCCTCGGAAAAATAGTATTTACATCGGATGATATAACCAAAGGCTGGGATGGCAACAACAGTGCTTCCGATGTTTTTTATTATAAGCTCAAGATTATTTTAAAAAATGGAAAAGAAATTCATAAAGAAGGGAACATTACGCTAATAAATTAACATCAAACGGTTGAAACGTTTATCAGTCATATTATTGTTAATATTTACCGGATGGAATCTGATTGCCCAGGATGTGCATCATTCGCAATTTAATTCTTCACTATTCATGTATAATCCGGCAATGACGGGACAAAACCAAAAATATTTTACGGCAGGGCTTAATTATCGTAATCAATGGAATGTTTACAAAACATTTTCATTTTTTATGGACAAATCAATATGCCAGGATTTCTTAGATAAAGATAAATGGGGAATTGGTTTGTTCCTTTTTAATGATAAGGCAGGCGACGGCGATTTAAAAACTACCGAAGCTGCGCTATCTTCTTCCTATTCCAAATGTTTAAATGCCGATCAAAGTTTATTTTTTTCCTTAGGTGCTTCGGTGGGTTGGGTAAGTAAAAGTATTTCCTACGACAATCTGCAATTTTTAAGTCAATATACAGGACTGACCTACGATCCTACCCTTCCACCCGACCTTTCCGGTGCAGGCAACAGTTCAAATTATGTTGATTTCAATGGAGGTTGTTTGCTCGATTATCATCCTTTTTCAAAAACGGGTTTTAGTTTGGGATATAGTTTAAATCATATCAATAAACCCATCTATACTTTTATGAATACCGACCAACGCCTGCCCTGGAAATCGGTATTGCATGGAAGCATTTCCACAAAAATCAATAGAAGTCTTGAAATGGAACCCTTCATCTATTATTCAAAACAGGAAACATCGGACGAATTACTTATTGGCGCTCAGTTTTCTTTTCTTGTTTCCAAATTGGAATATCACTCCAAACATCCTACTAAAAACATTATAAAATACATTACATTACGAAGAAAGGACAAAGAAGATTTTTATTTTTTATCCGGTGCAATGGTAAGAACGACTCCATTCAGGGATTTTGTAGCGTTTATTGGCTTGGATTATAATAAGTATTATTTTACCATTAGCTACGATGCAAATATTAATACCGGAAAGGAAATTATCAAACGAAGAAGCGGGATAGAATTTTCATTTATAAAAAAATTACCTGGCAGAAAAAAATATAGCGAATTTGGCAATTTTGATTAATATTTACGGTGATTAGCTGTTAGCTACCAAACCCGACAGGTTTAGAAAACCTGTCGGGTTAACACATTCCAACAATAAAATATTTACCGGAATTAGTTTGGAGAATTAAAATAATTGTATTTTAGCTGCATCAAAAATATTAAAAACAATGAATATGAAACGAGCCATTATTTTTCTTTTAGTCATTATTGGATTACGGGCAAATTGCCAGGTAATAAACGACATTAATTTATCCTCAGGTATTTCTATTTCAAAGATTGATTGGCGTATCTTGGATAATAATTTATATAATAAAACAATTTTAGGATATTCCACAAGTTTTACCGTTGGTTATCTCGAACATAGCTATTGGGAAATAAATTCAAAAATCGGATGCTATCAAATTGGCGGTAAGGAAAAAATGGAATATACTGATATTTCTGGCAATAATTTAGGCAGTAGTACAACAAGGTTTTATTTTAACTACTTTAATTTTAATACCACATTTAAAGTTAAATACCGGATTAATAAATTTGAACCTTATTTATGTATTGGGCCGAGAATTGATTTGTTGGCGTCATCTACGGTAAGTTATAAATCTCTTGATTCCAGATCTGATTTTAAAGATTTTAATTACGGATTGGACATTAAGGGGGGAGCTTCATTTTTTGCAGACGAACGGTTCTTTTTATCTGGCAATATTGGATATAGTAAGAGTTTTATGGATATTTCAGATTATGTAAAACCCAAAGGAAATATAATCATTGAAGTGGGATTGGGATATAAGCTGAAAAAATAGCTGGTTACAAAATACAATTCTGACAAAATAATTGATAAATCTATTAAAATACAATTTACCATGCCAATTAATTTTATTCTGGCTTGCAATAATTAAGTTAAACTAATAAATAATTACGATTACATGTTGAGTAATATCAAAAAAAACTTCATAAACATTAGGCTAATTTTATTTATAATTCTTCCAACTATTTTGGCGGGTTGTTCCTATAAGATTACGCGGTCATACGAATTACCGGAAAATAAAATTTTAAATCAAAATTGTATACCAAAGATCGTTTTTTTAAAGAATGTATATGGCTTGGATTGTAAATACAAAGGAAGTATCAAAATTGACGATGGGGGTTTAGCTATTAATTGTTCTAAAGAAAAGGTATTAGAACAATTAAAAAAGGAAGCATGTTTACTTGATGCTAATTTAATAGATATCGTAGATTTTGTAGAACCGGGATACAGTACTTGTTACAGATGTATAGCCGATTTTTATTCCATCCAATATGATGATTTCACTAATAAAATACTGGCAAATGAAAATAGAGATACTTTGAAATATAATACCAGATCAAAACTGAAATGGGAAGATTTAAAGATTACCATACCAGAAAATTCCGATATACCTTATAATATTGTTAGTGGTATTGATCTACATTCTGGTTTAACCTTTTGGTCTGGAAAGTTTAAAAATTTTTCTATTCAAAGTATTATATTTCTGGATGTGTCTGGAGTAAAAAAATCATTTATTAATGATACAAACTTGATTCACATTCAAATGCTATTTGATTTAGCACAAATATATTCAAAAAAATTAGAAAATTATCTTAATACAGAAATTCCGAGAACTGGAAACCAAGAAAAGATTTTTTATCATATCAATGAATATAAAGCTAAATTAGCGCAGGAACAGCATAATTACATTTCTGAAACTGATTATGGAAGGAATAAGGAATTACAAAAAAAATGGATCGAAAAGATTAATTCCTATAAAAAAGAATTAAACATTGAATAAATTTTATTCCAGAAAAAATATTAACGCAATAATCTCATAATACGATTATGATTTTTATAATCACTTGGTCTGTATGGTTTATTTCAGAAATAGTACTGAATAGATTGTTACGTGCCGGCACTAAGGATAAGAAAGATAGAGACAAAGGATCACTCGGAATTATCTGGATTACGATAGGTATTGCCATTCCCCTGGGAATTGTTTCTTCCATCTTTTTTAATATTCCTATTAGTCATTTACGGATCACACCCTATGTTGGACTTTTTATTATAATAGCCGGAATGATATTACGATTTATTTCCATTTGGTCGTTAGGAAAATTTTTCACCGTGGATGTTACCATCCGGGATAATCATAAGATAAAACAAGACGGACTATACAGGATAATCCGGCATCCATCCTATACGGGAATGTTATTGTCGTTTATTGGTTTGGGTATATCCATTAACAACTGGATAAGTTTACTAACCATTAGCATACTCGTTACTATTGCTATGCTCTATCGGATAAAAATTGAAGAAAGAGCATTAAAAGATCAATTTGGCTCAGAATACTCCGATTATATGAAAAGAACATACCGTTTAATCCCCTGGATTTATTAATAAAATTTATTCCGGTGCTCAGGCGGACAACCCCGCAGGCACTAACAGATAAAGTTCGCTTTCAAAACCGATATATTTCTATATTGGAATTAATTTGGGGAATTAAAATATTTGTAATTTAGTCGTCGTAAAATATAGATAAATTAAAGATAATTGATAAATAAATGCAATTGTGATCGCTAAAACATTATGTAAAAAACACATTTAAAATTCATACCATGAAAAAATTTCACATTATTTTATTTCTTTCATTAATATTAAATTTTGCAAAAGCCCAACAATGGACAAATTATACTTATGCCAACGGATTGGTTTATAATTCCGTTAATGCAGTTGCTATTGACAACAACGACATAAAATGGTTTGGAACGGCAGATGGATTATCCAAGTTTGATGGCGTTACTTGGACTAATTACACAACTGCAAACGGTTTATCTGGTAATGTTGTTCGTTCGATTGCAGTTGATTCTCAAAATAACAAATGGCTTGGAACAGAAGATGGTTATGGGTATAATTGTAAAATAGCAAAATTTAATGGAGTAAATTGGACAATATATTCACCAAGTTTTTTAGATACCAATTCAATTTGGTCAATAGCTATTGATGCACAAAATAATAAATGGTTTGGAACATCACGAGGTGTTCTAAAATATGATGGAACCAACTGGACAACCTATACAACCTCTGCCGGTTTACTTAATTATGGTGTTAATGCTATTGCAATTGATGCCAACGGCCTTAAATGGTTTGGGACAAATGGAGGATTATCTATGTTTGACGGTACTAATTGGACTAATTATACGACTGCTAATGGGATACCTATTAATTTTATTTATTCTATTGCAATCGACTCACTTGGCAATAAATGGATTGGAACACAGAATTATGGACTATTTAAATTTGATGGTTTTAACTGGACTTTTTATTCAACAGGTAACGGTTTAGCCAGTAATTGCGTCCATTCTATTGCTATAGATAATACGGGCATTAAATGGTTTGGAACAGGAAACGGAGTATCAAAATTTGATGGTACTAATTGGACAACTTATAGAACCAATAACGGGTTAATCAATAATCAAGTCTATGCTGTTGACATTGATTTGATGGGCAACAAATGGTTTGGGACCATGGGTGGAGTATCTGAGTTCTGTGATAATACTATAAATTCCATAGAAAACATTCAGCTTAATAATAACATATTGGTTTATCCAAATCCTGTATTAAACAATTTGACAATCGAAGTTCCTCAAAAAGCTGTAATTGAAATTCTAAATATTGAAGGGCAAATCATAAAGACAATCAATGACTCAGAAAAAAAGACAACAATTGATTTAAAGAATTTATCAAACGGAATTTATATGATAAATATAAAGACTGACAATGAATTTGTAACAAAAAAATTTATAAAAGAATAACCACCCAATTATAACAGACATTTGTCTTCAATGGCATAGTATGGTTCGTTGAACAGAGGAGTAATAAATTCAAGAGTAATTTGTCAAACATCACCACTGAAAAGCTGGCACCGGATTGTTTGGCACAATTAATGTAATAAGTAATAATTGACATAATTTTTAAGATTTTTTGATAAAATGTCAGATATACTATTTAAATTTGCCTTATGATAAATAAGAAGGAAAATATAATCAATTTCCTAAGCGCCGTTTTCGCTATGGTACTTTTTCTGTTTATCATTTCTTCTTTTTCTGATAACCCGGTAACACAGAATAACACTTCCCGGCACGAATTAGTATCAGAAATTCATCAAAATAATGTAAATGCTGTTAATGTTGATCCTCTCCAATTTCCTTCCTATAAAAAAACAGGAGTCCCTTTACTCAGGATTTTCTTTAATGAAACCCACCAAACCATTGCTGATAACAGAAAAATTATTCAAACCATTATTTTCCGTCAAAGAAATCAATTATTGATAAAACCTTTAAGCATTTGCCGGTTTTATTATCATCTCTTCTCTAAAAATGCTAAAGACCTGCCGGTTTTAAGTTAATCCCAAAGTATTCATTAGAAGCGAAGCGAACTAATGAATTAGTTGGGTTTAACCCCGATTTAGAAAAACTTGAATAATAAAATGATAAGATTTCCTTACCAATAAAAAAGATAAATTCTTAGTTTTTCTTAATCGTTTTGCCGTTATAAAAATGTTAATAATAGTTCATTACTATTGTATTTTTCTAATGATTGTTAGTTGAAAAAAATTCTAACGGCAAATCTGGGTTAATTTTCCTTTCATCGTATTTATTATTTATTTGCCTTTTAATCAGAGGCATCAAATATCTATTAACTTAAAATTTTTTAAAAATGAAAACAATATTTCATACATTCATTGCCATTTTAATTTTTGGAATAATGGCAATGAGCTTTACCAATAAAACAAATCCAAAAACCAGTATATTGATTCAATCTGATGATCGAAAAATATCATCCCTTTCGCTTTCTCAATCGGCTACAATTATTTCAAACCGGTTGAAGGATTTTAGTTCAGAAAAATTTGAAATTACGATCATTCCCGAAAAGAACCAAATTCAGGTAACATTAATGAATGAACAGGACTTAAAAACCATAGAAAACCTTATAATTCAAAAGGGAACATTGGCATTTTATGAAACCTACAATCATAAAAGTTTAGCTGAACTTTTAAAAGGTAATGATCACCTATTTTCATTGTTTACTACAGTTACTGCCAATAAATCATCGGCAGAAATCGGATGCACTTCCTCCGTGAAAGTTGAAAAAATCAATGATTATTTAAACACTCTTGGGCTTGATCGAAAATGTAAATTTGCATGGAGTCAACATTTTGATGGTTCTGAGGTATGCCTCTATGCACTTAAAACAAATGGCGGCAACGCTGCATTACTATCAGGCGCAGATATTGAAAGTGTTACATCGAATCAGGATAAAACATCGAAAAATAATGAGATAGATATCCGGTTTAAAAAATCATCGGTAAAATTATGGGCTAAGGCAACAAAGCGCAATATTAATAATGCAATAGCAATTGTGTTAGATAATAATGTGATTTCCGCCCCCATTGTTTGTTCCGAAATAAATGGAGGACATAGTACAATCACAGGAAATTATACTCAGGCTGAAGTAAGATACATTGCAGCAATTGGGAATAATGGAGAACTGCCTTTACATTTTAAAATCTTAAAATAAACTGAATTAAAAAGGAAACCCGACAGGTTTGGAAAACCTGTCGGGTTTACACATCCCAATAATAAAATATTTACAACAATTAGTTTAGATAATTAAAATAAATGTAATTTAGTGGTCGTAAAATTATTTAAAATAATAGCCGCCTGAGTTTGCATAAACATAATTATATTCAGGCAAAAATTCCGAATATTAATTCAAAAAACCTGAATGCAAAGCTATCAGTTTATAAAATATAATGGCGAAACAAAACCTGAACATTTAGTTAAGTATGCCCAAACCGGGGCCGTTTTATGTTTTGATTTTGAAGATAGTATTGCCGATTGGATAAACCCTTTAAACAATCCCGAACGTAAACAACAATATAGAAATTGGTTTAAACATATTTGCAATACAATAATTCCTCAGCTAAACACAATAAAAATTGGCATACGGATCAATAATATGATCCCGGAATTAAAAAAGGACTTATGTGCCCTATCAACGCTCAGGATACATTCAATAATAATACCAAAAGTTGAAACGCCGAATCAAATTGAGATTACCGAACAATTATTATCTGATCACAAGGTATTTTTCGAAGAACTTATACCAATAATTGAAACACCCAAAGGAATTTCAAATTTATCGGAAATCATTGATTCGGGTTCACATAAAATTACCAAAGTTGGTTTTGGCCATTGCGACTATAATTTGTGCATCAATACTTTTCCATTTTTCCATCAAAATAGCAAAGAATACTGGAAATGGATATCAAAAATAAGCGATATCCTGATTCCTAAAAATATAAGCCTGATTAATTCAGCATACTTAGCCTTAGCCGATGATTCTTTTTTCAATTCAATGCTAAACCATTTATATACGCTGTTTGGCGAAAATGCAGGACAATTTACATTAACAAGCAAACAATCCGTTCTCTGTAAAACATTCGATTATCGCAATAATAAAATTCCATTTTATCAATTATTTGACGAAAGACTTGATTTGGGCATAAAAAAACAGTATGCAGCAGAATTGATAACTAAATTTGAAACTGAAAATAATAACAATGGTTTTACGGTATCAAAAACCGACAAAACGTTGATTTCGCCACACGAATATATTGCCGCAAAATCTCATTATAACAATAAACGGACTGCAACTATTAATTTTACGTTTGTCGGAGGATGTTTCCCTGTTCAACATAATATTGTGTTTGAAGATTTATTTCATCAAAAATTAAAGAGAAGCGTTGAGGATTCCTTTAATGTTAATTTTAATGTAAACATCATTCGTTACGAACGGATAAATACCTGCCTTTCCAAAATAATTGCTTATCATCAAACAAATCCTGTCGACATACTCGTTCTTCACATCCGTCCGGAACCATTTCTCCGATTGGTAAAGTTCTTTTATAAATATCTGAATAATGACGGGAAACTGAAATATTCGCTCAATATACCCCTGCTTAAGCTCATCAATCCCGAAAAATACGATATGCTGATGTTAGGACGGAGATTTAATTACCCTTTTAAACCCGACAATTCTGCAATGCATAAGATTAATGTTGACCTGAATTATAAAACAGGAAAAATTTTAGGTAATGTAAAATATGCCATCGATAAATATTATAAATTTATTTTAGACGTGGTAAATTATTGCCATGACCGGAATATTAAATTAGTACTGTTAGGACCGGCATTACGTACAAATACTTCTTATGAACCCGTCCTTTGCCGGAGATTAAATGATACACTGAAGAATAAGCTAAAAAACAAAGCCATTAGTTTTGTTGATGGACTTGATGGATGTTCCGGAAATCATGAACCACTTTTTCAGAACAATGGAATTCATGCTACGGAACATTATCATCAATTGATTGCCGAAAGATTATTTAACGAACTGAATAAAGATATAGAAAACGCAGCTAAACCCGGCACAAACACAAAGCGGCAAAACTAAATGAAAGAAAATATATCCCTGCAATAAAATATTTATAGGAATTAGTTTGGAGAATTAAAATATTTGTAATTTAGGCGACGAAAGGTTTTTTAATAAATAAAAGATAATTGAAGAATAAATGCAATTGTGTTTGTATAATCGCTGTGCATCATCCTAAAATGTGCAATGGAAAAGCGAACTGTAGAGATGAATGATAAATATAAAATAAGTGAAAGAAAATGAAATGACAAATAAAATTTTAGAATTTATAGCTAATGAGACTAACGGAAAGTGCTATCAATCATTTCGCTATTGTGCTGATGACGAAATACGGATGCCTACACTCGACTATGAAGATAAAGGAAACGAATTTTCGTTGATAAAAAATTCTTGTGGCGAAACTGATACAAGTTTAAAAACAATAAAAAGTATTAAAGAAACAGCTAAGAAAGTTATAAATAATGACCCTTTATTTCATTTTTTTTTAGATGGTTCTCGTCGTACATACAAAGTTGATGATATTGAAATAAATAGAAATGTTTATCCAGTTATTGCAGGACAGATTGGAGTTGCTTGCTGTCAGAGACAATCACCAGATCAATTTAAGTGTGCAGAATTCGAGAGATATTTTGTTTTGTCATTGCCAAGAGCCGCCAACCCAAATATAGGCGATGCTAAATTGTTTTTTAATAACTTGAAAGATAAAGTAAACAAACTTTCAATACTTGAGAAAAGAAAAATTCATTTTGAGAAAATATTGTCATATGATTCTAAAAAACACGAAGACGGTACAAAATATGAACATCTTGGTATTGCGACCATTCAAGACGAAATGATTGAGGCAGAGAAAAAAATAGTTGCGTCACTCTATGACAAAGGTTTGATAAATGCAAACAAATATCTCATTAAAGATGGCTCGTTGCAATACAAACCAATGAAAACTGGCGATTTCAAGGAGCTTATTAAAATTAAAAATCACTACAAAAGTGTCATCGGTGTGTCAAAAATGTTCAATCCCGAATTGTGTAGAGATAAAGATGGAAAAAGCAATGCAGATAAAATTGCAGAACTAAAACTTTTTCATAGAACACCTGCATATAAATATAAAAGCGAAATGGTTGGTAATGTGCATTTCGCAATTTGGTATGTTCGAATAAGAGAAAAAGAGCATTCTGCTAGTCCATTTGCAGGAGTATTAAAAATAGAAAAGATTTTAATTACTGATGATGAAATAGAAAATGGGGTAGAAAGCTCTGAAGTTGATTTGATAACTGCAAATATTATTAATGAACGTAATCCTGTTTGTTATGGGAAAGACGATAGATGGGCTAATCATTTATACCCAATTTACTTAACAGAAACGTTTATCAAAAGCAAGTATTTAAGCGACATTAATTTTTTAAATTTATTCTAAAAATGAAAAAAATAGGGAAAATTATAGCCACCGAAAAGGCACCTACGACAGTAGATGAATTTTTCTTCTGGACTGATAAAAAACAGATTATAAAACCATTTGACGTAGTAAAAGTAACACACCTAAATGATTCTGTTACTTTTGGAGTTGTAGAAGAAATTTCGCACTTAACAGATGGTGCAAGTTTTTTGGCTGGTTTCATTTCGAGTGACTTTGGTGAGGTTGATTCAAAATCCTACACTAACAGAATTGGAATGAATTACATAAAAGCACGAGTTGTAGGAAATACTAAAAATATTTATACACCAGTTTTGGATGGTGCTATTGTAACTCTTGCGGATAGTAACGATGTAACAAAAGCTTTAGGTTTGGAAAATATTAAGAATCCGTTGCCTTGCGGTATAATTGAAATGTACGAAGGCGAGGACAAGATAAAAGTTCCTGTAAATTTTAATTCTCACTTTTTGATTGGCCCTGAAGGTGCTCATCTAAATATATCAGGCATTTCAGGCTTAGCATCAAAAACTTCTTATGCAATGTTTCTGCTTAAAAACATTCAAGAACGTTATTTAAAAAAAGTAAAAGACGAAAGTGTTGCATTTGTTTTTTTGAATGTGAAGGGCCGTGATTTATTAGCAATTGATGAATCAAATGAAGAATTGCCTGAAAACGATAAAAAAATGTACAAGGATTTAGGTTTGGAAATAAAACCATTTGACAATGTAAAATATTTTTATCCTTATTCAAAAGACATAAAATCTACTACGTATGCAGATATTAATGATGTAAAAAATCAGCAGGAACTTAGGAAAGCATTTCAATACAAATATCTGTTTGAAGACGACAAAGATAGTTTAGATTTACTTTTTGCAAATATTGATGATCCTACACAAACAATGGAGTCTATTGTAAGCTATATCACTTCGGAGGAAGGAACTTTCAATGGAATTACAAATTGGGAAGATTTAAAAGAAGAAATTAAAAAATATCAAGAAAAAGGTGACACAAGAAAAGATAAAACCATTTCAGTTTTAAGTTGGCGAAAATTTTATCGTCTGTTTAGAAAATCATTGGAACGAAATTTATTTTTTTCCAATTCTTTGAAAAGAGACGGTTCAGAAGTTCGGTTAAGAGAATCAATAAAACAAATACAGAAAAATAATATTTTTGTAATTGATATTGCAAAATTGGACGAAGAAGCGCAAGGGTTTGTCTTTGGTGATGTTATGCGGGCTATTTACGATTTGAAACTAGGACAGATAGAAAGAGAAGATTCTGAGATACCATCAAAAATTATTATTTTCATTGACGAATTAAACAAATATGGGAGTAAAGATGTACCTAAAAATTCACCTATTTTGCGTCAGTTACTTGATATTACTGAACGTGGTCGCTCTTTAGGAATTATACTTTTTGCCGCTGAACAGTTTAAAAGCGATATTCACGACCGAGTAAAAGGTAACTGTGCAACACATGCCTTTGGGAGAACAAATGTGATTGAGGTTTCAAAATCTGATTTTCAATATATGCCATCTGTTTATAAATCAATGCTTACAAGATTAGAACAAGGTGAATATATTTTGCAAAATCCGATTTTTCGATCACCTTTAAACATTAAATTTCCACGTCCACTTTATAAACAATTTAAGAATGGATAAAACAGAAAGAACAATTATAGGAAAAGATGTTATTGAGTCATTAACCACATCAATGTATGATGACCCACGATTTGTATATCGTGAATACATCCAAAATTCCGCTGATGCAATTGACAAAGCACGTCAAATGAGTATAGTTACTGAAGGGAATATTTATATAACAGTTAATTCTGATAAAAAAAGAATTGAAATTGAAGATGATGCCATTGGTATTGGGAAAGACAATATAGTTGAAATTTTGAAAAACATTGCACAATCGACAAAACAAAAAGGTGTAGATAAAGGATTTCGTGGTATTGGACGACTTGGCGGTCTTGGCTATTGTGATAAACTTATTTTTGAAACTTCAACTCAAGGTGAAAATATAAAATCTATAATGATTTGGGATGCAAAAAAACTCAAAGAGATTATTGCTGATCGTTCTAATAAGGAAGAAGCTTCAATGGTAATTGATAAAGTTACATCTTTCAAACAAGAAAGAGAAATTTCTTATAATCATTATTTTAAAGTAATTTTAGAAGGCGTAACAAACGAACGACTTTTAAACATTAAAGATGTAAGGCAATATTTGTCAATGGTTGCTCCCGTTCCATTTAAAAAATCTATTTTTTCTGAAAAAATTTATAATGAACTAAAAAAAGAAAAAATAAAGATTGATGAATATACGACTTATGTTAACGAGGAACAACTTTTTAAAGGATATAAATGGTATGTTTATGAAGGGGACGAAAATAATCCTAAAAAAATAGATGAAGTTATTGATATTTGTTTTTTCAAGGAAATAGATAATTCTGAAAAATTATTATTTTGGGGTTGGTATGGAATTACTGAAAAAAATCAATCCTTAAACAAAATCAATTATGCAAGAGGATTTAGATTAAGGAAAGAAAACATTCAAATTGGGGAAGATAGTACTTTAGACAGATTTCATAGTGAAAAGAGATTTCAAAATTATTTTTTTGGTGAAGTTCACGCACTTCATCAGGGACTTTATCCAAATGCAAGACGTGATTTTTTTTCAGAGAATGAGACTTGTACTAAGTTTGAAGATAAATTAAAAGTTTTTTTTCAGACAACAATCTCAAAATTATGTAGAATTTCATCCGATGCAAATAGTGCGGCAAAAGACATTTTAAATTATAATGAAAAACAAACTGAATTTGAGAATAAGATAAAAGAAGGTCTTTTTACAAGCAATGATGAAAGAAATAAATTAGAAAAAGAGCTTGAAAATCAGAAAGAAAAAGCAAAAAAAGCAATTCAAAAATTAGAAAAATTACAGGATAAAGATAATCCTGTAATTTTTCAAAAAATTATTAAAAAAGCAACTGAAAAATTAGATAAGAAAATACAACCAATTGAAATCGATCAAGAAATTTTTAATGAAAAAACTAAATTTCGGACCGATAAATTATCAAAATTAAAAAAACGCGATCGAAAATTTCTTGGCGAAATATTTACGATTATCAATAATGTTTTAACAAAAGAGCTCGCCGAAAATTTAATTCAAAAAATCGAAGAGAAATATAAATGAGAAACATTTTATTGTTAGAGCCTAATTATAAAAATAAATATCCTCCTATTGGTTTAATGAAAATTGCTACTTATCACCGAATTCTTGAGGATAAAGTTACTTTCTTTAAAGGGGATCTAAAAGAATTTATAACCGATTTATTGACAAAAAAATGTATTGAAAAGCTATGCAATATTGATGAAACAATTAATTGGAACGTTTTTTATGAAACCATAAAGCAATATTTAAGAAATGGGAAAAAGCTTGATTATTATAATCTTCCTTTTTCTAAATCAAAATATCAATTACTTTTAGAGAACGCTATTATTGAAAAAAAAAAGAGCTTTCAATCAAAAGAATATGAAAAAGAGCCATTATTTGACCGTGTTTATGTGTCAACCTTATTCACTTTTTATTGGAAAATAACTATTGAAACAATCAATTTTGCAAAAACGCTTGTAAAATGTGATTCCGATGTTATTGTTGGTGGTGTTTCAGCTACTTTGCTTTATGATGATATTGTTTCTGAAACAGGCATTAAACCAATCAAAGGACTTTTGAATAAACCAAAAATGCTGGATACAAACAATAAAATCTTAGGCATAAATAAAGATATTATTGTTGATACATTACCATTGGATTATTCTATTTTAGATGAAACCGATTATAAATATCCTGAAAATAATGCCTATTATGGTTATATGACACGTGGTTGCATTCGCAAATGTCCGTTTTGCGCTGTTCCAACATTAGAACCTGAATATTGCGAATATGTTCCAATGGAACAGAGAATTGAAGAAATTAAAGCAAAATTTGGGGAACAACGAAATCTTTTATTGTTAGATAATAATGTTTTAGCTTCTTCTCGTTTTCCCGAAATAATTCAAGAAATTATTGATTGTGGTTTTAAAAAAGGTGCAACAATTATAGAACCAAATGACTATGAAATTGCATTTAGAAATTTAGAAAACAGCATAAATGACACTGCCTATATTAAAAAGTTATTTAATCTTAATTTGCTATTATTAAAAAAATTAAATGGTATTACAGAACAAAATGTTTATAATTTATTGAATGATAATCAACTTCTATGTATTCACACAGCAACTAAGAGAAAAATATTAGAAGTTGCATCCGAAATATTGCCTCTATACACAAAATATTTTCGCAAAATACCAAAACAACGTTATATTGATTTTAATCAGGGGGTTGACGCACGACTTTTTACTAAAGAAAAAGCAAATCTACTTGGTAAAATAAATATTCATCCTTTGAGAATTGCTTTTGACAACATTAAAGATAAAAAATATTACGAAAATGCAATCAGATTAAGTGCTAATGAAGAAATAAAAAACTTTTCAAATTATATTCTTTACAATTTTAATGATAAGCCAATAGAACTTTATCAACGCTTAAAACTAAATGTAGAATTATGCGAAGAATTAGACATAAATATATATTCTTTTCCAATGAAATTTCATCCAATTGTAGATGAAAATAGATTTAATCGCAATTATTTAGGTAAATATTGGAACAGAAAATATATCAGGGCAATACAAGCTATTTTAAATGTAATTAAAGGAAAAGTTGGACGAGGAAAAGAATTTTTTGAAAAAGCATTTGGCAAAACTGAAGAACAATTTTTTAAAATCTTAGAAATGCCCGAAACAATGATTTTATATCGTTATTTTTTCGAGTGGTTAGGTGATGAAAAGGATTACCCTGTTTCGGCAAAAGCTTGGTGGCAATGTTGGCAAGAAACGTTTCGGATTTTAAATGAACAAGAAAAATCAGAATTATTAGAAATCATACATCAAAACCATTTTACTTCTTTTTTGTCTAATAACTATAATCCTAAATTCGCAAATTTGTTTAGATTTTATACAAATTACAAAGATGATATTATTTCAAATAATACAGAACTTTACAAACTAAAACAAGAATATGATGCAAATCCAACACGGGAATTAAGAAGAAGAAAAAAGAAAGAATAGAAAAAAAGCTAACGCACCACACATAATATAGTGCATACAGGATTCAAAGGTTTGCAAAAGAAATTCAACAGGCTATCCTCAGAATATTTCCACCTCAAATTTTCCTTCTTTTACCGTATCGGCATTAAAAACATTAAGAAATGTATTTCCAATATTTCCTAATATCGCAGGCGGAATATTGGCATTGGCTCTTCTGGGAAGCGAATAGGCATTGGCAGGAGCGGCAGCGGTGGCGGAATCGGCCGTATAAAACAATAAAGTAATATCGCCGGTATTGCTGAGGCTAAAAATTGTTTTATCGGTAAATGTATTATTTGCAATAGAAGTTACCTGTGCCGGGGCAGCGCTGCCGGAAATAAAATTATTTTCGCCATTGCGCGATTTATACCTCAATCCCCATTGCCGGCATTGCATACGTCTTGTGGCAGGCGGGCTCTTGCGATAATAAAATACGACCTCATCCCATAAATCATGAATTAATGCATTAGCTTCGGCGCGCATCGGTTTTATTTCTCCCTGTACATCACTCAACAAAAGTTTCTTTTCAGCAAGAAGACTTCGCTTACTTTTGAAGATATCAAACAATGTTTTTACCTCGGCTGCCGAAGGCATCGACATGCCTGGGCCTCCCCTGGCGACGCGGGCGGCTTCTCCTTCGGCTATTACATTACCCCAACGTAATATATCATTATCGGAAACCAGACGTGGAAGTTCCCTGCTGGTAATATCCATGCCATATAATGCAAGATCGGTGGACTGAAATATCTTCCGGTCTATTCCATTAAATAAGCCCTTGAAATAATGATTAATAATTATGGAAGAATCTGATTTTGATGTATTTTTTTGAAGTGTTGCATTGCTTTTATCGGTTATGCAAGCATTCAATTGTTTATATTTGGCAATATACAAAGGTGCATAATTGCGCATTTGCTCAATGGTAGAATTAAGGAATATCTTTTCAGCCTCCGGTTTCACGGTTCCATCTGAATTGAAAATAAGATTAGACGAATTTTCGAGGACATCACATCTGTCGCTATCACTGTTTGGATAAATAAGGATAATCATAATAATCATGTTTTAGATTAATAATCAGTTTAATTTTGGATAATTATACTTAATAATACAAAATTAAAAATATTTTTTCGATAGCAAATTATTTTTATAAAAAAATTCATAATTTATTATTTTTTTTACTATTTTATTCGTAAATGCGACGGTTTTTTAAAAATAGCATAGGATAAAATATTAAATATCAATAATTAACACGAATGATAAAGCATAACACATTGTAATTAAAATTATTATCCTACTATTGATAATAAAAACAATGATTATCTGTTTTTTATATAACAAGTGGTTGAAAAAAGTAAACCACAAAGGCTCAAAGAGCAC